>OHJX01000712.1_pt1 | contig 11423 bp, 9 predicted proteins | sample 1568671 | NCBI WGS metagenome assembly OHJX01 (sample SAMEA3879589, study PRJEB24766) | human gut metagenome | biome: human-associated habitat; feature: feces | place: USA | collected 1985/1987 | reverse complement strand
TGGATCTGTACATTGATGAGACAAACCTCTATAACAGAATGTTCCTTTATACCAAGCAGTTTGACTGGGAAAAGATGTGGGCGATTGCAGACGATATCACAGATGAAGACGCAATCCGTGCAAAAGCTCAGGACATTCTGGATACTTTTGAGATCGAAGGCGGGGGCACAATCGAAAAAGTATGGGATATGGCAAAATATGTGGTTGCCTTTGAGCAGTGGGTAAAAGACGAGCATCTTGGCATGATCGCTTCCCATTATGACGGATTTGCTCAGGGCAAGGCAGGCGTTCTTGACAGTATGCTGATTCCGGCATTTTCTATGCTGATCAAGCAGGGAACTGCATGTGCGGTTGAGGGAGATATGAAGGTTGCCATGGCAATGAGTATCCTGAAAACAATTTCCGGAACCGGACAGCTTTCTGAGATGTATTCCATTGACTTTAATGATGACATCTGTATCATCGGTCATTCCGGTAGCGGAGATGCTGATATTTCTGACAAGAAGCCTACCATGAAGATCGTGAAGGTATTCCACGGCAAAACAGGCGGCGGATATCTGACACAGTTCTATCCGTATCTTGGACCGGTTACTTATCTTGCCATTACCCAGGATAAGGATGGAAACTTCAAGTTTGTTGTTGCAGAAGGCGTGAACGAGGAAGGTCCGATCCTTTCCTTTGGAGATACCAATATGAGAACACGCTTTACCTGCGGTGCAAGAGAGTTTGTAAACCGCTGGAGTGAAGCCGGTCCCACACATCATATGGCAGCAGCAACCGGAAGACACATTGACACGATTCTCAAGGTTGCAAAAATCTTTAACGTTCCGGTTGAGATCGTTACAAGATAAAATCGATTTTTCGTTTTGAGAGAGTATCTGATATTTACACATATTCAAAAACAACATCCCGCAGACCGGTCATGGTTCTGCGGGATGTTGTTTTTGTCAGCATGGGAATCCATTACATAAAAACTTTTGCTGCACATGTGATTTTACCAGGAGCTGAGACAGCTATCTCAGCTCCTGGTGTTCTTTTTTCAGTTCACGGTAAAGCTCCATGGAATTCCAGTGTACGGTAACAGGAGTGAGGACTGCTTTCAGATTAACGTTTTTCAGCTGATTGTCCCGGAAAAACTGAAGAAAAGCGTCCATCTGACTGTTGGAGAAATCTTTCATAACCAGCATTTCTTCGCTGAAGTTTTCTCCCATGGGAAACCTGGAACAGGGAGAAAATCCCGGAATTTCAAAAAGGTATCCCAGAGGATGAAACAAATCAGAAGCAGGCACTTCACGGACGTCAACGCCAGCTCTTCTCAGATATCGTCTGATCTGTCTGGTGCGTTCATCCTGCGAAAAATGATAAAGAAGAATCTGCGGTTTGGGGGCGGGATCCCTGTCCAGTGTGGATAAGTTCATGTTGTGAAAATCAAATGTGTTCAAAAAAAATGCCTCCTGGTAGAATAATGGCGCAGTCAAAAATGTCTGCTGAGTTTACAGGTTTCTATACTACAGAATAGAAGAGGTTTTTCTCCATAAGATATTATCTCAGATAATTATCATGTCACACTGGTTCCTGTGTCTGCCTGCGGGCCGGGATGCGGATCTGCACCTCTGTACCCTGCCCCTGCCTGCTGGTATAGGTAAGTCCATAAGCCCTGCCGTACAGGATCTGAAGTCTCTGATGTGTGTTGTATACAGCAATGTTTGTGCCGCCGGAGGAAGAACCTGCGCTGTTTCCGGAAATGATTGTGGAAAGCTTTTCCGGAGGGATTCCAACGCCATCGTCTGAGATCAGAAGCACAATATCTTCCTGCTCCATCCAGCCGGTGAGAACGATTGTTCCGGCCTTGGTATCCTTTTCCAGAATGCCGTGAAGAACGCAGTTTTCTATCACAGGCTGTAAGGTAAGCTTTGGTATCTGATAATCTGTCAGCTCATCCGGAATATCAGAGATAAAGGAAATATTGTCATGATAGCGCATGTTCTGGATTTTCAGGTAAATAGAAACATGCTCTTCCTCTTCTCCTATGGTGCTGATGCTTTTTTTGCGGCTCAGTGTCAGCTTATAAAACCGGGAAAGGCTTTGTACAGCGCTGGAAATCTCTGAGGTTTGTCCCTGCAGCGCCATCCAGTTGATCATATCCATAGTATTATACAGAAAATGCGGATTGATCTGAGCCTGCAGAGAATTAAATTCTGCGATCCGAAGTTCTTCTGCCGCTTTCATCTGCTCGTCCATAAGCTGCTGTATTTTTCGAGTCATATAGTTATAGGTATCTACCAGATCACCAATCTCGTCATGATAAACAGGGCTTTCCATGGGAACCGGAGATCCCTGACGGACCTTGCTCATCTGCCGGATCACAGAGGAGATCCGGCTGCTTACAGACCGGGCCAGAAAATGAGCCATAACTGAGGCAAGCACCAGCACTGCAAGGTACATAAGGATATACTGGAACATGATAAAATTGCTTTGTTTTAAAAGAGAAGAAGAGGGCAGGACAGTTACCATGAACCAGCCGGGCTGTCGGATATTGTAAAATCCTGCATAAATCTTCTGGTCGAGGATCGTCCTTTCAATGAAACCGTTGGAAGCCATAAAGGAATCTTCAACAGTCTGGTAATCCAGAAGATAGATACCCGTCCCGGATTTATCAGAAGATGCCACAATGGCATTTCTTTCATTGATAATGTAAGAAACGCTGCCGTCCAGAGTCAGATTCCTTTTCAGCATTTGCGTCAGCTGATCTGAGGAGGAATAAAGGGCAATGTAAGCCTGATGGGCATTTCCCTGATAATAAAAAGTAGTGGAAACAATGTACGCCATATCTCCGAAGGTACATTTTTCCCGTTCTCCCAGATAAAATTCCGGACAGTAGAGCTCGGATTTTCCTGTTCCCTGAAAGATTCCGTACCAGTAGGTGCCCTGAGCCAGGCTCATTGGCACAAAGTAGTCACTGGTCAGCTCATCGCGAAAAAGCTTAACGGATTCTGTTGGAAAATCCATGTAGATCTGAAGTCCGGTAATGGTCTGACCGTCAATAAGCTCCTGGGCTTTTTTCTGAAATGCTTCTGCATCCCGGGGATCCAGAAGCATCTGGAAAGGGGAATTGACTGGCTGGTGAAACAATGTTTCATAGAATCCAAGCTCTGTGATCTCCTCATAGGCATCCAGGATTTTCTGGATACGGGCCTCTATCAGAGGCGCGGCCTCGGAGGATGCATCCTGTTCTTTTCGGATGGTATCAGAGACAACCATGTCATACAGCCGGGTGTAGAAAAAGATTCCCACAATAAGTACCGGAATCGTGACGGCAATACTCAGTACAATGGTAAATTTTGATTGCAGATTCATATCTCCGTAAATCTGACGTATTTTTTTTAATAATCTTGTCATTTCAGATTTTTCTCCCTGTACTCAGACGGAGAAAGCCCGCTGTATTTACGAAAGCTTTTTCCAAAGTAATTGCCGTCGCTGTAGCCAACTCTGGATGAAATGTCTGAAATCCGGTATCTGGAATCCTTTAACAGCTGTTTGGCCTTTTCCATCCTGTACTCTGTAAGATATTGATTTAAGGTATGCCCGGTTTCGTTTTTGAAAAAGGTACATACATAGGAGGCAGAAAGAAAAACGTGTTCACTGATATCTATGACAGAAAGTGTCTCATCCATGTAATGTTTTCCAATGTAGCTTTTGATCATATGGATGGTTGGATTCTCATGTGTCTGATTTCCCGCATGTTCCAAAAAGTCTTCAGTCTGCCGGCGAAGCGTCTGATGGAGCTCGGAAAAAGTAAAACATCTGTCAATGATCTCTGCAATGGGTTCTGCGTACACATCGTCTGTCTGAAGGTTCTGTTTCCGGGCCTTATCAAGGGTCAGGAACAGTTTATAATAGAGATCCTTTACAGCATTCTGGAACACTTTTGTATTTTCAGTAAAATATTCCTGAAGCTGATCCAGAAGAACAAAGGCAGATTCAGGAAGCCCGGAAGAGAGTGAGTCTGCAAACTCGCTTTCCGGTGATGCAGAAACGAGCTCAGGGGAGGACTTTGTGCTCTGGTTCAGTCTGTCAGGGGTCAGCAGTGTATTTTCCGGAAAAAAGAAACTGCTCTGCAAAAGAATCACAGCGGAGGCATAGGACTGATAGGCTTTTGCCATTCCGTATACAGTTTCTCCTGCTGCAATGGAAAATCTTCCCAGAACAGAAAGGCGCTGACAGATAAAGTCGCTGATTTCATGAAAGCACCGGATGGAAGGTTCTGTCTGTCCAAACAGGAAACACAGGAGATTCTGATGCTTTTTGTCTGTGTAAATAAAATTGATCTTTCTTTTTTCCAGAAAGTCAGACAGCTCCTGATAAAACATCTCCAGAGCAGACAGCTCCGGAAAGGTATTCATTCTTATAATAAAGGAAATAAAAAAAGTGGAGCTGTTTACAGTAAAACCAAGTTCTCCGAAAAGTCTGCGGGCAGTCTGAATATCAGGTAAAGCTGGAAGTGTCAGAAGCAGCGCCAGACGGGAGGCGGTTTCCATGGATTTGAGGACCTCTCCTCTTCGTGAGTGGCGTTTCTGTATGTAAAGATCAGCGGCTTCCCGGACTGCCTGGGAGACTTCGGAAGGATTCAGGGGCTTTTCGATATAGCTGACAGCTTTCAGGCGAATGGCAGCTTTGAGATATTCTTTATCCGAATAGCCGCTCATAAAAACAGGAACAGAATCCGGAAGAAGCTTTTCCAGCCGTTCCAGCATGGTGATTCCGTTCATGCGAGGCATACGTACATCACACAAAATGATTTCGGGTTTGTAAAGACGGGCCTGTTCCAGACCGTGAATACCGTCGTCAGCCTGAATGATCTGATCAATGCCAAGGGATTTCCAGTCAATGGCGCTGATCAGCCCTGTACGGGTAAGCTCTTCATCGTCTACGATCAGTAATTTCATAGGATTCTCCTTGTTATAAGTAAAAGTCAGGTATAGTCTATCATATTTTTAACAGGAATACGAGAGAAAAAGTAGAGAGTTTTGTGCATGTAAATGAAAAGATATTACCCGGATTCCAAATATATTCCCATTTTATAAAAAAATCACCAATGGTAAAATAAAATCAGTGAACAGATAGAAAAAAGGAGGGGAAGAGCCGTGTCTGAATATGTTCTTGAGCTAAAAGGAATTACAAAGATTTTTCCGGGTGTGAAAGCGTTGAATAATGTACAGTTTCAGCTGAAACCCGGCGAGGTTCATGCGCTCATGGGTGAAAACGGTGCCGGAAAAAGTACGTTTATTAAGGTAATTACCGGTGTACATAAAGCAGAAGAAGGTGAAATGTTCCTGAACGGTAAAAAAGTGGAGTTCAGAGGACCGAAGGACGCTCAGGCAGCGGGAATCGCAGCCGTATATCAGCATCCAACATCTTACCCGCATCTGACAGTTGCAGAAAATATTTTTATGGGTCATGAGATCATTAAAAACAGAATGATCCAGTGGAAGGCAATGAATACAGAAGCAAATAAACTTCTTGCGCAGCTGGATGCAGACTTTGACGCCACAGCGGAAATGGGAACTTTAAGTGTGGCACAGCAGCAGATGGTGGAAATTGCAAAAGCAATGTCTACCAATGCAAAAATCATTATTCTGGACGAGCCTACTGCCGCACTGACAAGATCTGAATCGGAAAAGCTTTATACACTTGTGGACAAATTAAAGTCAGAGGGAGTTTCCATTATTTTTATTTCTCATCGTTTTGAGGATATGTACCGTCTGGCTTCCAGAGTTACGGTATTCCGTGATTCCCAGTATATCGGAACCTATGATGTAAACGGTATTACCAATGCGGATCTGATCAAGGCAATGGTGGGACGTGAGATCACAGATCTTTTCCCGAAGCCAGAGGTTCAGCCGGGAGAGGAGATCCTGAAGGTAGAAAAGCTTTCCAGAACCGGATATTTTAAGGATGTTTCCTTTGAGATAAGAGCCGGAGAAATCCTTGGTCTTACCGGGCTGGTAGGCGCAGGCCGTACCGAGGTGGTGGAAGCTGTGTGCGGAATTACCCGTCCGGATTCCGGAAAGGTTTATCTGGAAGGGAAGGAAGTTCATATCAAGCAGCCCTCAGATGCAATGGAAAAAGGCATTATCCTTCTTCCGGAGGACCGTCAGAAGGAAGGGCTTATCATGAGCTGGGGGCTGGGAAGAAATGTAACCCTTCCCACTATCAGCAAATATTCAAAGGCCGGAATCAATGATGAAAAAACAGAGAGAGATCTGGCAAAGAAGCTTCTGGAAGAGGTAGATACCAAGGCGGTTGATATTTTCCAGCCTGCAAGCTCGCTGTCCGGAGGAAACCAGCAGAAGGTAGTTGTTGCCAAGGCTTTAAGCCAGGAGATGAAGGTTGTGATCATGGACGAGCCCACTAAAGGCGTTGACGTCGGAGCCAAGGCAGAAATCTACGGGATTATGGGAGATCTGGCAAAGAAAGGCTATGCCATAATTCTGATCTCTTCGGAAATGCCTGAGATCCTCGGTATGGCGGACCGTATTATTGTAATGTGCAACGGAAGAAAGACCGGCGAGCTTGGAAGAGAGGAAGCGACTCAGGAGAGGATCCTTGAGCTTGCCATGGAAAAGGGGGCTTCAAAATAATGGAAAAGAAATCATTGGTAAAAAAACTTACAGGATCTCGTGAAGCTCTGCTTGCAGTTGTTCTGATCGTCCTTTTTATTGTCATAACAGCCATTAATCCGTCTTTCCTGACTCCGAAATCCCTGATGGATATGCTGAAAAACAATGCGGTAACAATGGTGATGGCTCTGGGTATGCTGTGTGTTATGCTGGTAGGCGGAATTGATATTTCTATTATGTCTACTCTGGCGTTATCCGGTATGTCCATTGGTATGCTGCTGAAAAACGATGTCATTGAAGCTGCTCCTCTGGCATTTGTAATTGCCATAGGAATCGGTATGATCTGCGGCCTGGTGGTTGGTCTTGTGATCTCCAGAGCAGATGTGCCGCCGATCATTGCCACAATGGGATTTATGTATGTGTTCCGGGCAATGGGCTACCTGGTTTCCAACGGCGGTGAGTGGGCCGGCGCAGCGGCTCTGGGCAGCTTTAAGGATTTTGCAACAACAAAATTCCTTGGTATCAACTGTGTGATCTGGGTTGTGATCCTGTGCTATGCATTCTTTTTCTGGTTTATGAAATGGACCAGAACAGGAAGAATGATTTATGCGGTAGGAAGCAATGCCAGCGCGGCAGAGGTTTCCGGTATCAATGTAAAGAACATCAAGCTTCTTGTTTATGTGATCATGGGACTTCTGGCAGGTCTTGGCGGCGCTCTTCAGGTTTCCGTTTATGCATCAGCAATGCCTGACATGCAGTATGGCGGCGAAATGGACGTTATTGCGGCCTGCGTAATCGGCGGTGTCAGCATGAGCGGCGGCCGCGGAAGTGTTCTGGGCGCTTTGTTCGGCTCTCTGATCCTTGCGACTATCGCAAAGGCGCTTCCTCTGATTCCGTTCTTTGACCAGCTCTGGCTGAATACCATCAAAGGACTGATCATTCTGATCGTAGTTGTAATGAACGTAGTGCTGCAGCGTGTGGCAGACAAAAATGCACTGAAAGGAAGGGAGATGTAATCATGGCTGGAAAATCCGGAAGAAGTATAAATAATGTACCAGAAAGTTCGGTAAAGCGGATGATCTTCTCCTGGGAAGGAATCCTGGTTCTGATCTTTATTGCAGTGAATATTTTCTGCGCAATGTTTTCTGAGTTTTACAATATCAGCAGTCTGCTCCGTCAGATGCCGGTTTATCTTGCAGAGGTATTTCTCATGCTCCCCATGGCATATATCCTGGTCCTTGGCGAGATTGATATTTCTGTTGGTTCTATTGTGTGTCTGTCAGCCACCATGTGCTGTATTGTGTGCAACATGAACGCTCCGTTTATCGTAGTTGTCCTTACCGGTCTTGCTGTGGGAACTGTATGCGGTGCCATTAACGGACTGATCCTTACAAAATTTACAGAGCTGCCTCCGATGATCGTCACTCTGGCAACTCAGATTATTTTCCGCGGTATTGCGGAAATCATTCTGGGAAGCGGCGGAAGTATTACCATGTCAAATCTGGACGGCTTCACTGCCATTGCAGGAAAGGTGGGACAGGTTCCCTATATTCTGTTTCTGGTTGTGATCCTGGCTGTGATCTTTGCCCTTGTTCTTGGAAAAAGCACGTTTGGAAGAAGAGTATATGCCATCGGAACAAACCGTCTGACCGCATATTATTCCGGCATTCATGTGCAGAAGATTCGCATGATCATTTATACAGTGATGGGAACGGTTTCCGGCCTTTGCGCTATTTTTCTTCTGTCCTCATCCTTCGGAGCCAATACCACAACAGGAAACGGTTTTGAGATGGACGCCATCGCCATGGCAGTGTTTGGAGGAATCTCTTCCACAGGCGGCAAAGGAAATATTGCAGGAGGCGTGATTGCGGCATTTATTATCGTATGTCTCCGCGTAGGACTGGGACAGCAGAACGTCCATGCGCAGGTGATCCTTCTTATTATCGGAGCGCTTCTGATCGCGGCAGTTGCTCTTCCGAATATTATCGGACAGGTAAGAAGAACTGTAAAAAGTAAATAAATAATTGTAAAATCATGTGATATTTTTTAAAATGAAAGGTGCTGCTTTTTCTGAGAGGAGAGCAGTTCCAGATAAAATGCTGCAGCTTATGCAGCAGAAAAGTTACTGATCTCAGTAACTAAAAACTATATTATTCCAAGGGAGGAAAACAAAATGAACAAAAAAGTTATCAGCGCACTTCTTTGTGGAGCAATGGTTCTCGGAGCAGCTACCCCGGTTATGGCTGAGGGCGCAGGAGACGGACAGAAGATCGCACTTGTGGGCAAATCAGCAGGCAACGCGTTCTTTGAGATCGCAGCAGCTTCCTTTAAGGAAACAGTGGAAGCAGAAGGCGGAACAGTGGAGGTTGTATATCCGGAGACAGCAACTGCTGATGCTCAGATCAAAGTTCTTGACAACCTGATTTCCCAGGATTTTGATGCAATCTGCATTGCAGCAAACGATGTAAATGCTCTTCAGGCAAAACTGACAGAAGCTATGGATGCAGGGATCAAGGTATCCTCTTTTGACTCTGCCCCCAATAAAGACAGCCGTCAGGTATTTGTAAATCAGGCAGGTACTGTGGCTGTAGGACAGGCTCTTATGGATGCAGTCCTTGATATTTCCGGCGGAGAAGGCCAGTTTGCAATTCTTTCTGCCACATCCCAGGCTGCAAACCAGAACGCATGGATCGACGCTATGAAGAAAATTATGGAAGAAGATGAGAAATACAGCAAACTGGAGCTTGTAGAAGTTGCTTATGGTGATGATGAGCCTCAGAAATCTACAGACCAGACAGCGGCGCTTCTTCAGAACTACCCGGATCTGAAGGTTATCTGCGCACCTACAACTGTCGGTATTGCAGCAGCTGCAAAATATCTTCAGGATAATGAATCCACATGTAAACTGACAGGTCTTGGCCTTCCTTCTGAAATGCTTGAGTACACAGGCGATGACGACGCTCATTCCTGCCCGTACTTCTATCTGTGGGATATGCAGGGCCTTGGAAAGCTCAGCGCTTACACAACCATGGCACTTGTAAAGGGCGATATCACAGGCGCGCTTGACGAGACATTTACAGCAGGCGATCTTGGCGATTATACAATTACAGAGGCTGATGACAAAGGAACAGAGATTGTTCTTGGAGAGCCGCTTCAGTTCACACCTGAGAACATTGAAGAGTACGCAGAGCTGTACTAAAATAAAGCAATAAAAATAAGAAGTTTTTTCATACCATTTAAGAATCCTTTTTGAAGAGGGACGCCGGGAAGCTGGCGTCTCTTTCTTATTTGTGCTATGATAAGAAAAAATCAGTAAGAAGGCGGTAGAAATATGCAGCAGGCACTTTTGGACCATTTAAGAAAAATAACAGAGGAAGAGCAGCGTATTCTTGATGGAGCGTCAGAAGTGGATCAGGGGCTGTATACATCAGGAAAGGACTTTACTGTGGACAGTGCAAAAATGCTGGAGGAGGGAAAGCTGATCGCAGTGCGGACCCACACCAGATTTGTGCATTTTCCGTCTCACAGGCATAATTTTATCGAGGTGCTTTATGTGTGCGAAGGCTCGCTTACCAATATCATAGGAGGAAAGCAGGTGGTTATTGAGGCAGGAGAGCTTCTGTTTCTGAACCAGTTTACCAGACATGAGATCCTGCCTGCGGGAAAAAATGATATTGCCATTAATTTTATGATTCTTCCGGAGTTTTTTGATGTGGCCTATACCATGGCAGGAAGCAATAATGTACTGGCGGATTTTCTTGTTAATGTATTACGGCAGAATGAAGAAAAGGGAGAGTATCTTCACTTTCGTGTGGCAGAGGTGCTGCAGATCCAGAATCTTCTGGAAAATATGATCTATTCTCTGGTAACAGGCAGAGGGGATCAGAACCGGATCAATCAGACGACCATGGGACTGATTTTTCTGTATCTTCTGGATTCTGTCCAGTATGCAGAGATGAGAGTGCCTAATCAATATGAAAATATGATATCCATGACAACTCTGGATTATATTGAGCAGAATTATAAGACAGCTACCCTGACGGAGCTGTGCGTCAGGCTTCATCTTCCCATGCATGTACTCAGCAAAATGATTAAAAAAAACACAGGATTTAATTTTAAGGAGCTGCTTCAGCGGAAGCGCATGAATAAGGCGATAGAACTGATGTGTGAGACAGAGCTTCCGATCAGTGATATCATTGCGGCAGTGGGATATGAGAACGGCAGTTATTTTCACCGGGTCTTCCGGGAAAAGTATCATGTGACACCAAGAGCCTTCCGGGAAATAAACAGAAAGCGGGAGACTGTGCGTTTGTAGAACTGTATAAATAAAAACGGGACATTACAAAATACACTTCAGAAGAAATGTGCTTTGTAATGTCCTTTTTTAGATTTTACTTTATCTTTGGCAATAGGAAAAAGAAATGTCTCAAGAAATGCGGAATACGGGAAACAGAGAACTCTGTATGTTCCGCAGATATTTATGTAATATCATTGGTGTTTCCTTTTCTGTGTGTACCTGAAGTAAAATCTATATTTATTTTAGCATATTTTATGTAGATAGAAAAGAATTGGTTTTGTAGAAAAAACAGAGAGATAATTATGCAAATTGCACAAAAAATAGATAGAAAAAACTAAAAAAGAATATGATTAGCATAAAAATATTGGGATTGGATAGTGGTGAAAGCGAAAAAATGGAAGAACAGAACCAGGGTTAGCATAATAACAAAAAATCCGGAACTTTATGTTCCGGATTTTCAGTAGCGAGAGGGGGATTCGAACCCTCGACACTACGGGTATGAACCG
>OHJX01000709.1_pt1 | contig 11503 bp, 10 predicted proteins | sample 1568671 | NCBI WGS metagenome assembly OHJX01 (sample SAMEA3879589, study PRJEB24766) | human gut metagenome | biome: human-associated habitat; feature: feces | place: USA | collected 1985/1987 | reverse complement strand
CATGCCGATCATTCTGATCGTGGCTTTGCTGGTTACAGGACATCTTTCCCTGATTTCAATCCATGGGCTGCAGGGAAACAGCCGGGTAATTAATTACACCGGAGTAGTGAGGGGAGCTACCCAGCGTCTGGTCAAGCAGGAGCTGAACGGTCAGCACAATGATGCTCTGATTAAACGCCTGGACGGGATTCTTGCGGAGCTTGCCACAGGGGAAGGCGGGAACAATCTGATCCGGCTGGAGGATGATGATTTTCAGCGTCTGGTCGCCCGGATGCAGGAGGAATGGGAAAGCCTGAAGAAAGAAATTGTAAAAGTTCGCCAGGGAGAAAGCAAAACAGCCCTTTATGAGCTTAGCGAGGATTATTTTTCCCTGGCGGACCGGGCGGTCAGCGCGGCGGAGGAATGTTCGGAGCGGCGGGTTGAGGAGGCGAAGAATGTGCTTCTTGCCCTGAATGGCGTATTTATGGTGCTTGCAGGGCTGCTTGCCTGGCTGGGGGCGATTCAGTCCAGACGGCAGCTGGAGCTGCAGAAAGCAGAGGATGAAAACCGCAGAAAGAGCGAGAACCTGGCGCGCATGGCGCTGGAACTGCAGGCGCCCATGGATGAAATTTCAGAGCTTATGTATATTTCGGATACGGAGAATTATGAACTGCTCTTTTTGAATGAAGCGGGAAGGAAGCTGTTTGGTGTAACCGAGCTGAAAGGGCAGAAGTGCTACAAGGTCCTGCAGGGAAAGGAGAGCCCCTGTGAGTTCTGTACCACCTGTTTGCTGAAAGACGGAGAAAATTATACATGGGAGCATACGAACCCCATTACGAAAAAGCATTATCTGTTAAAGGACAGGCGGCTCCAGTGGGCGGGCAGGCCTGCAAGGATTGAAATTGCATTCGATATCACAGAAGCGGAAGCGGAAAAGCAGACGCTGAAATACATGCTGGACGGGGAAATGATGCTGATGGAATGCGTCCGTACTCTTTACCAGAAGCATGATATTGAGCAGTCCATTCCCATGGTGCTGGAGCATCTGGGACAGTTCCTTGGCGCGGAACGGACATATCTGGTTTTGTTACATGATTCCATGCTGTATAATGATTATGAATGGTGTGCTCAGGGAGTTGAATCCCAACAGAAAATGCTTCAGGGGATCCCTCTGTCGGCCATTGACTGCTGGAAGCCGGTCTTCAATGCGCAGGAATGCGTTATCATGGAAGACATCTCGGTCCTGAAGGCTTCGTATCCGGAGGCCTATGAGCTGCTGCGGATACAGAATATTCACAGCCTGGTGACAGCCCCCATGGAGCAGGATGGCAGCTTCAAGGGCTGTATCTGTGTGGATAATCCTCCTGCGGAACAGATGCGCAGTATAGTTCCGCTTCTGCAGACCCTGTGCTATTTTATCATGCTGACCTACCGGCGGACCGAGTCGGAGCTGCAGCTTTCCCGGTTAAGCTATTATGATACACTGACCTCCTTTTATAACAGAAACCGGTTTATCAAGGATTCCGAGGAGCTCTCCATGTGTGGCAGGGCGGTAGGGATTGTGTTCCTGGACGTAAATGGCCTGAAGGATATAAATGACCGTTACGGACACACCTGTGGGGATAAAATGTTGATCGAATGCGCGCGTCAGATGAGGGAAGTGTTCCGGGAGGCGGATTATTATCGTATTGGCGGTGATGAATTCGTCATTATCTACCAGGGCATCGACCGGGAGGCTTTTGATACAAAGGTGGCCGCGCTGCGTTATCAGTTCAGTATTAATACGATCTGTAAGGCCGCCATCGGTTCCGAGTGGTCCTCTCAGTTTACGGATATACAGCAGCTTATTTCCGGTGCGGATGCCATGATGTATAAGGATAAAAAAGATTTTTACCGGAAAAATTCCACCTCTAACCGCTACCGGCATCACAGCGATGAAGCGCTGCAGCTGTCTGATCCTGAGGTGCTCCGGGAAGAAATCCTGAAGGACCGTTTTGAAGTGTTCTTCCAGCCGAAGATAGCGGCCTCCAGCCGCTGTGCTGTGGGGGCGGAGGCTTTAATCCGCTATCGGCCGCAGTCCGGAACTCTGGTGATGCCGGGGAATTTCCTTCCATTGCTGGAGGAAAGCAAGACGATAAGCCAGATTGATTTTTATGTGTTTAAGTTCGTCTGCTCCAGGATTAAGGAATGGTTGGATAAAGGAAAGACACTGGTTCCAATCTCCGTGAATTTTTCCCGCAGCTCTCTGGCGCAGCCGGATTTTGTGGAACGGCTTAATTCATTATGCCGTAATTACGGTGTGGACAAAAAGTATCTGGAAATAGAGATTACGGAAACCATACAGGAAGCGGACGGCATGGATTTCAGGACATTGATTAATGAGCTGCGTCAGTCCGGCTTTATTGTTTCAATAGATGATTTCGGTACGGAATATGCGAATCTTGCGCTGCTGTCCAATGTGGATTTTGATGTGCTGAAGCTGGACAGAAGCCTGGTGTATGATGTGGCTCACAATTCCAGGGCGCGGACCGTAGTGGAATCCATTATAGAAATATGCAGAAAGATGAATATCCAGGTAGTGGCAGAGGGAATTGAGACGGAGGAGCAGCTTACGGTGCTGCGCGCATGCGGCGTGGAGCTTGCGCAAGGCTTCCTTTTCAGCAGGCCGGTGCCCCTTGAGGAATATGAGAAGAAATATCTTTTCCAGCAGACGGAGGGAAAAGAATCGGAAGATAATTAATAATAATAAAAAAGACATTCCGGAGAATGCCTTTTTTATTGTCGGATCCGTGTAAGGGAAACACAGGAAAACCTGCGGGAAGGGATAGTTACACTACAGTAAAGCCTTTGGCCGCAAGACATGCTTCTACCTCATAGGTATCCTCTGTATGGAAAATAAGGATGGGCTTTCCTGAATCACGGTTAAAGGAAAGGTAGACGTAATCCACGTTGATATTGCTTTCGGATAATGCCAGCAGCAGATTGTGAAGGTTTCCCACCTCGTCGGCAACCTCCACTCCGGTCACATCGGTAAGACGGCACAGGTAGCCGGCATTTTCCAGGGCCAGGGCGGCTTTTTCGGGAGCGGATACCACCATGCGGATAATGCCATATTCCGCGCTGTCATTGGTAACGGAGCCGAGGATGTTGATCTGCTCATTTTTTAATATTCCGGTAATATCCTGCAGGGTTCCTTTATTGTTCTGTGCAAAGAGAGATAGCTGTTTCATCATAGATTTATTTCCTCCTGGAGTTTTATGGAAAGAGGCAGCTGTTCAGTTACTTTGGAGATATAAAAATGTTCTTTTATATTATACATTATTTTTCCGGAGGGAGGGAAGAAAATTTATCAACGGTACAAAAAGCAGTATTGTGGAAATAAGAAAGTGTAAAGAAACAGGAAAAAATTTGATTGCGCTTTTATGCGCTGAAAGGGGTAAGTGATGGAATATCCGTTTTCTGTCAGAGATATTATTATAAGTGATCCTTTTATTTTAGCGGATCCGGTCAGTAAAAAGTATTATACATATGCGGCGGTATTCAATCCGGAAAGATTTCCGGATTTGAAGTTCCCGGGGTGTTTTTATGCTCTGGAAAGTGAGGATCTGGTCCATTGGAGCAATCCCATAAAAGTGTTTGACAGCGATGAAACAGGTTTTTGGGCGAAGCTGGATTATTGGGCGCCGGAATGTCATATGTGGAAGGGAAAATATTATCTGATTTCTTCCTTCCGTACGGAAGGAAGCTACAGAAAGTGTCAGTGCCTGGTAAGTGATTCCCCGCTGGGGCCGTTTGTGCAGCTGCGGCAGGAAGCGGTAACGCCGCCTGACTGGCAGTGTCTGGATGGGACGCTGTATGTGGATCTTCATGGAAAACCGTGGATGGTTTTTTGTCACGAATGGCTTCAGGTAGGAGACGGGCAGATTGCTGCCGTCCCTCTGTCCGATGACCTCTCGGAGGCTGTGGGTCCGCCGGAGGTACTGTTCCGGGCGTCCGATGCTCCCTGGAGGGGAAGCTTCTGCAGGCACAGCTGCTATGTGACAGACGGTCCTTTCCTGTACCGGATGAAGGACAATTCCCTGCTTATGCTCTGGTCCAGCTTTACGGAAAAAGGATATGCCACCGGTTATGCGAAAAGCAAATCCGGAGAAATCCACGGGCCGTGGATCCAGCGTCAGGAACCGCTGTATTTCCTGGACGGCGCTCATTCCATGCTGTTCCATACCTTTGACGGCAGACTGATGATGTCGCTTCACTGTCCGAATATCCATACCAAAAAGAAAATGCTTCTGTTTGAGATGGAAGAAAAGGACGGGGAGCTTTACATCCTCAATGAAATTACAGGGAACTGGTATCAGAATGCAGGAGGAAATGCGGCGGGATATTTGTATCATGAGCCGTGCAGGGAGGAGATACGCTTCAGTGGGAAGGCGGAGGAATAGTCCCGCATTTCTTTTTTCATCTGCTGCATCCCTTCTGCAGCAGCCATTCCAGCGCTTCTGTCAGTGAGCTTACCTTTTCAAAAACGCAGGGCCCATACTTGCCGTAGCGATCCAGAAGCAGCGGCTTTATGCCGGCCTTTTGTGCCCCCAGCGCATCGGAACGCAGGGAATCCCCAATGTGGATCACTTCTTCCGGGAGGCAGCCGCTTACCTCCAGCGCCTTTTTGAAAATTCGTGTATCCGGTTTATAGGCTCCTGACATTTCGCTGGAAACCAGGCCGGCAATCGGGACATCCAGGCGGCGCAGCCCTTCCTCCAGGTACAGGGTATCATTGCTGCTAACCACGAAGACGGGTACCGGACAGTTTTGCAGGAATGGAACCGCATCCCCAAAGGGCGGGGAGCAGGTCCAGTGTTTTGTGAGCATTTCGCAAAGCATATGGGCATCATCTGTGAATTGAAAGTGTTCCATAGCCAGCAAAAATGTCCGGTATGCAATTTCATATTCTGTTTTATATTCATTCTTATTACATTCTTCCAGAAGCTCATCATGTCTGAAAAACCACCAGGCCGCCACTTCTGATGGTTTTGTTGCCTTACTCTGTTTAAAACAGCGGCCAATGACGGCATTGGCATATTCGCTTTCTTCCTGCACCAGGGTTCCCATATAATCAATAAAAACAGCGCGTATCATATCTTTCCTCCTAAATATAGTTCATTCTTTTTCCTGCCGGAACAGACCTTCTTCATGGAACAGCCTGCAACGGAGAGGACGGCTTTATTCAGGGAACGCGCTTTTACCGGACAGATCTGAATGCAGCGCATACAGGAGATGCAGCGGTTTTTGTCCGTTTGCTCAGGGTGGCTGTCCGGGATCGCGCCCACGGGACATGCTTTGGCGCAGGCACCACAGCCGGTACAGGCTTTACCAGCTTTCGGCTTGAGCGGAATGCCTTTGTATTCCCGGTAGGGGCGGCTGCCGGGCAGCGCCGGGGCAGACACCGCTGCACTGCTGCTGCAGTCTGCTGCCGGGCGCAGGAGTTCTTGAATCTGGCGGACGAATTTTCTCAGTTCAGCTTTGTCCTGGGCGTCCGGGCGGCCTGTGCCGTACTGATGCATGATGGAATGCTCCGTAACGGCGGCGATTGCTGCAACAGGGCAAAAACCGCTGTGTTCCGCCGCTTCCTGCAGCTCCAGTAGTGTATCGTCACAGGCACGGTTTCCGTATGCTGCGACAAGAACGGCAGGAGTGTGGCCGGCCTTTAGCTGTGTCAGCCGCTCCAGCGCTGCGGCAGGCACACGTCCGCCGAAGGAGGGGACGGCAATGATGCAGAAATCCTCTCTTCCGGGAGTGGCATGTGAGAGAAAAGCGCCTGACCGGGTTCTGTCGGATAAATCAATTTCAACCAGTTCTGTGGATGTTTTTCCTGATTCATCCGGCGCTCCATCGTTGATGAGCCATTCCTTAACCAGTTCGTCCAGTACTTTTTTTGTCCCTCCTGTGGGACTGAAATAGACGGTATAAAGCTTCATCTGTATTCTCCTTTTTCATCTGTCTTTCTATTCTTTTCACACAAATCCATCATTGGCTCCACCTGCTCCCAGAAATGTGTCAGCTGGCGGAGGCTGCTGCTTTTAGGATCCAGATAGTAAAAGTTCATGGTGCCCTTACGGCGCACGTTAATGATTCCCGTCTCCAGAAGGACCTTCAGGTGATGGGAGACTGCTGTGCGTGACACACTGGTTTCCTTCTGAATTTCACCTACACGCAGGCCGCATTTGCCTCCGTTTTTAATCAGGGTAATAATGATGCACTGTCTGGTATTGTCGCCCAAGGCAAAAAGAGCCGCCTGACATTGACGGAATTCCTCCAGAAAGGCTTCCCTTCGTTCCGAAAAAGTTTCCTCCATGATATTTCCCTCCAATGGTCAATTCATATTGACCATTATAGCGCGCTGGTGTTTTGACGGCAATATTGGTAAAGATAATCGGGTTCATTGAATTAATAGTTTTATGGGGCTGACAAACGGGAAAATATTAAAAATAAGCAATTAAAAGCAATGATACACGACGGCTGTGGAATTATGATATAATGTCGTCGAAGACGACATTATATCTGCGCATTCTGGTTACTGCGCTTGCCGTAGAAATCTAGGTGTTAATTCGGCCGGAGGCTCATATCCGCGGAGCGGATATGATATAATTTCGTCGAAGATGACATTATATCTGCGCATTCTGGTTACTGCGCCTGCCGCAGAAATCCAGGCGCTAAATTCGGCCGGAGGCTCATATCTGTGGAGCGGATACGATATTGATATTAAGAACATACAGGGCAGATGTGTAAATTTGGGAAACAAGAGGACGGGATGAAAAGAAGGCAGCCTGGCCTAACCAAAACATACATGGCTCTAAGGAGGAACATTTATGTTGGAATTCAGGCTTCCCCGGCATTCCTGCGGATTCACATTACCGGATGCCGAATGTACACGTTATGCAGGCCAAAAGGAGAAAAGCAGGAGGGCAGGCAATGTATGCTGACATCATAAAAGAAATTCTCAGGGAGCAGAACCGTATTTATGAAAAAACAAACAGCGGGGACTTTTCGGACGTGTGTTTCCTGGAGGGCAGGGACGCAGTATTTGGGACCTTTGATAAAAACTATGAGAACCGGCTCCGGCTGGCCTATTATATCCTGTTTATGAAAAGGGGCGGAGAAGCCCTGGTAAAAAAACTGTTTGAAGAGGAGCTGAAGGACAGGGAAACGAATTCCTTCCAGGGAATAGGAGCCTGTCTGGAGATTCTTACCTTCCTGCTGATGAAATATAACGGCGCGCACCAGTACGACGCTCTGTTTGAACGGGCAAAGAATGCCAATTTTGACTGTGCCTGCGGCTATGACAGAAATGTGGAGCAGGAGACGCAGCTGGAGCGGTGTGATATTTACGACTGTATCCATATCGCAATCGAAACCGGATACCCGGAAAGCGCCGCCAGGCTTGTAGAGGAATGGAAGAAAGAAATAAAGGAATGGGACGTACAGAATTACAGACAGCTGATATTATTTAATAAAAATACCTGCCGGGAGGCTGAAAATGAAGAGCCGTTGAAAGCGCTGCTTGCATTGGAGCGTAAAAACGGGAAAAACAGGGATATCATAGCAGCCTGGAATAATTTGATACATTTTTATATCGGCTTCGGTGAAAGAAAAAAGGCGTATGAAGCTTTTTATGAGATGCTGGAACATACGGATTTATCAGAAGTTGCCGGTATCCGCCTGTTTTCAGGCATCCTTGAAGACGCCGCGCAGCTGATCGCTATGGGCGGTAGCATGTATGGCAATCTTTATAAAAAGAGCATCCGGGCTGCACAGTGCATGAAGGATCCTATAGAAGGGGAACTGACCGCGGCCTATGAAGCGTGGAAGAGGAAAACCGGAGCCAGGTAACCTGTTGGAAGGGATTACAGTAAATACGGGAAAATGTTTAAAAATTATTATTATGAAGAATTTGCGGGAAAGGCAGGCTGTACAGCTATTTTTTAAAATGCGTGCCGGACACGCTGACAGGAGGAAGCATGCAGGATATACTTTTAGTGGAAGATGATGAGGATCTTGCCGAAGGGATACAGATGGCTCTGGGCGGTGAATTTTCCATGATACATTGTAAAACTGTGGGAGAGGCAAAACATATATTAAACGACCGTTCCTTTGGATTACTGATTCTGGATGTGGGGCTGCCGGACGGGAGCGGCCTGAAGCTGTGCGGGGAAATCAGGAAAAGCAGCAGGGTTCCCATTGTCCTTCTCACCGCCAGGGATATGGAAACTGATATTGTGGCAGGGCTGGAATATGGGGCGGATGATTATATTACCAAGCCCTTCAGCCTTATGGTGCTGCGCGCAAGAATCCGGGCGCTTCTCAGGCGGACGGAAAAGGGCCAGGAAAAGGAATATCTGCAGCCGCCCTTTGCTTTTCACTTCGCCTCCATGGAATTTTATAAAGAGGGCCGCCCTGTGGAACTGAGCAAGACGGAACAGCGGATCTTGTATTTGCTTGTTTTTAACCCGGGACAAATCATCACCAGGGAAAGGCTCCTGGAATGGGTTTGGCCGGACGGGACGGAGTATGTGGAGGATAACGCGCTTTCGGTGGGAATCAGACGGCTGCGGGACAAACTGGAGGAGGATGCATCAAAGCCGGTCTATATCAGGACCATGTATGGGAAAGGCTATGTCTGGGAGATGCCGGTATGAACAGTTTTTTATGGTTTGCAGCGGGGGCGGCCGTATGCGCTGCGGTAAGCATCTGCCTGCTGGTAAAAGAACGCGGTAAAATGAAAGCCCTTCTCCAGGAAACGCTCCAGAAGCTGGATCAGGCCATCAGCGGAAACCTGCAGGATGTGACCTATGATGAATCCATGGACGGCGCGGTGGCTGAAAGGCTGAATAAGCTGGTGGAAATGGCGGGTACGCAGCGCGACAGGGCGCAGGAAGAAAGGGATGCCGTCAAAGCGTTGATTTCAGACATTACCCATCAGGTTAGGACGCCCCTTTCCAATATTATGCTGTATACGGATTTGCTGCAGGAGCAGCCGTTGGAAAAAGATTCTCGTCTTCTTGCGGAAAAAATCAGGAAACAGTCGGAAAAACTGGAATTTTTTATGAAGGAGCTGGTCCGTTCTTCCTATACGGAGCAGGAAATGATCGCTGTAAAACCGGAAAAGATACGGGCAGACAGACTGATTGGAAGGGCCTGCCAGACGGTGGAGATGGAAGCGCTGAAAAAGAAGGTTCTGATTTCCTTTGGCGGCACGGATCTGACCTGCTGTGCGGATTTGAAATGGACAGCCGAAGCGCTGGGGAACATCCTGGATAATGCGGTGAAATACTCCCCGGAAGGGGCGGAGGTAAAGATCGAGGCGATACCCTATGACTCCTTTCTGTGCATTGCGGTAAAGGATCAGGGGCCGGGCATCATGGAAGCGGAACAGGGGTTGATTTTCCGGAGATTTTACCGTTCGCCGGAAGCCGGAAAATTGCCGGGCTTTGGAATTGGCCTTTATCTGGCGAGGGAGATCCTTTCCAGGCAGGGCGGTTATATTAAAGTTACGTCAAAACCGGGCAGGGGAGCCGTATTTCAGATGTTTTTGCCGCTATATCATTCCTGCTGATAAAGGAGGCCAGGAGGCCGTCTGCGGCGGGAAAAGGGAGTCAAAATCCGGTTCTGCAGGAAATCTGTCAAAAATGTCATCTTTGAGACAGGATGTGGAAAGATTTCTTTGTTACACTATAGAAAATTCCGCAGGACATACAAAAAGTGTGACAGCGGAAAACAAAAAAGGCAAAGCCTGTCACAGGTGATGGGCGGGAATCGGAGGTCTTGGATGGAAATTCTGGCAGCAAAGCAATTGAAAAAATATTATCAGATGGGAGATACGGTGGTTAAGGCGCTGGACGGCATTGATCTGTCCATACAAAAGGGAGAATTTGCCGCCGTTGTGGGGAAATCGGGCAGCGGCAAATCCACGCTTCTGCATATGCTGGGCGGACTGGACTATCCCACCGGAGGCGAGGTGAGGGTGGATGGCAGGGATATTTCCCGCATGGGAATTTCCCATAAGGGAAAGGATGAACTCACAATTTTCAGGCGCAGGAAAATCTACTTTGGCTCGGTTTATAGCTAATAAAATAGGGACGACCCCTACGCATCTTGATTCGCTCCACTGGCTTCCGGGCTGGGTGGAAAATACTCCTGAAATTGAGTCTGAGACTCTTCAAAATGTGCTGAATCAAGATAAATGGGTAATTGATGGAAATTATTCAAAGGTTCTATATGATAAAAGATTAGAGCTGGCGGATACTATTATATTTTTGGACTTTAACCGATTTTTATGTTTTAAACGAATACTCAAACGCTATTTTAACTACAAAGGCAGAACCCGTGAAGATATGGGTAAAGGCTGCGATGAAAAAATTGATTTTGAATTTGTAAGCTGGGTACTTCACAAAGGAAGGAAAAACAGAAAAAAATACCTCCGCCGTCTTGATGAAGCCGGCAGGAAATATCCGGGGAAACAAATACTTATATTTAAAAACCCGAAGCAGGTTCAGAAGTTTACTGAGAACCAATGTTCTAATATTTAGGAGGAAACAAGTATGAATTTACCATTATCCTGGTTAAAGGATTATATGAATACAGACGGCATCAGCGAGAAAGAGTATGCAGACAAACTAACCATGAGCGGTTCTATAGTTGAGGGCATTGAAAACCCCGGTGCAGAGTTTAAGAACGTTGTTGTTGGGAAAATAGACAAAATTGAAAAACATCCAGACGCAGACAAGCTGGTTGTTTGCCAAGTAAACGTCGGAGAAGACGAGGATATACAGATAGTTACCGGAGCTTCCAACGTATTTGAAGGCGCTGTTGTTCCTGTTGCAAAACATAAAAGCACACTTCCCGGCGGTATTAAAATCACAAAGGGTAAGCTAAGAGGCGTTATGAGTTATGGTATGATGTGTTCAACTGATGAATTGGGCATTTCAAAGGAACGTGCTTCCGGAATACTGATTTTACCGGATGATACACCTATAGGCGAGGACATAACCGAAACTTTGGGTCTTAACGAAAGCGTTGCTGAATTTGAGATTACCTCCAACAGACCTGACTGTATGAGCATCATCGGTCTTGCCCGCGAAAGCGCCGCAACCTTTAACAGAGAGTTCAAAATACCTGAAATAAAACCAACGGGAAACAATGAAGACGTTAATGATTATGCAAAGGTTGAAATTGCCGACCCCTCCATCTGTCCGCGCTATACGGCAAGAGCTGTTAAGAATGTAAAAATCGGCCCATCGCCCCAGTGGATTCAGCGCAGACTGACTGCTTGTGGTCTTAGGTCTATCAATAACATTGTAGATATAACAAACTATATCATGCTTGAATATGGTCAGCCGATGCATGCTTATGACCTGGATCTGATCGAAGGCAAGGAAATTATTGTCAAAACTGCTTCAAACGGAGAGAAATTCGTAACGTTAGATGGTCAGGAACGTGAATTGGATGAAAATGTTCTGATGATCTGTGA
>OHJX01000708.1_pt1 | contig 11509 bp, 14 predicted proteins | sample 1568671 | NCBI WGS metagenome assembly OHJX01 (sample SAMEA3879589, study PRJEB24766) | human gut metagenome | biome: human-associated habitat; feature: feces | place: USA | collected 1985/1987 | reverse complement strand
TGCTGCCATTCCACTAGAACAAGCAACTGTATCAACTGCGCCCTCTAAATTGGAAATAATCTCTTCTAAATAAGCTCTTGTTGGATTACTTTCACGAGAGTAGTTATGCCCTCTGCTTTCCCCAATCCCAGGATGAGAAAAAATTGCTGTTTGGTATATTGGAATTGAAACAGCACCATAAGGATGCTGTTTCAATTCTAAATTTCCAGGATGAATACAACGAGTTTCAAATTCATATTTCATACTTTTCTCCATTTCCCCACGCTAAGCGCATGGACACAAATATTTCTTGAAAGACATTCTGATTCCTTCTACTCTACTACCCCCTGCTATAATGAAAGGGAGGTAGTATACTACAGAGCACGAGAAGTAGAGTAGGTAATTCTACTCGTTAGAATATCTTGTATAATTATAAGTCGCCGTCATCTTTTCGAGCACAAATAATTAGGACTCAGAGCCTGGACACTTATTATTGATATATTACCAATTTGGTCATATTGCTAGATGACAGTCAGTACCACTTCTTCTTTCTTTGAAAGGAGGTTTTATTTTTTGTAGCGGCCATCGCTGCTTCTGGTGATAATAATGTCACGACCTATATTCAAAAGCAGTTTTCTACTTTTAACTCTGATTTGTTGAATCTTTTAAATCAAACAACTGTTTTGATGTTTGCATGGAATCTACCAGTAAGTACTGGATTCCTGTCTTTAATATCCTTGAATCTGAACTCAATATTTTTCTTACTCATCCTAAATACGTGAAGGTGATTAGAAGTAAGAAAACCGATAAGAAAGATTCAAAATGGATTGCTAACATCTTTAAACAAGATCTTCTCAAGTACTCTTTTATTCCACCTAAAAACATTAGAGAACTTAGAAAAATATCACATTATCGCATTAAACTTGTCAATAAGCGCTCTTCTGAACGCAATCGTTATCAAAACTGTATGACTGTTTCTAATATTGCCTTAGCTTCTGTCTCTACTGATCATTTAGGAAAGAATTGTAAAGCTGCCATGGATGAGATTCTCAAAAGTGATATTATCACTGAAGACAATCTTAAGAAAATTCTCAAGGGTTCTGTTTCAAAGAAATCTGATCAAATTTTTCAAGCCATTCAGAATTCTCACATTGAATCTGACCAAAGATTCAAAATCAACTGCACTATAAAACACATGAATAATCTTGACGAATATATTCAAAACTGGTTAGTATTTGAAACCACTTCTTGTTCAATGTGCTCTTTCGGCTATCAAGAGTGAAAAAGAAACATATTTCAGAATCAAGTATAATCGTATTAAGAAACGACGTGGTCATAAGAAAGCTATTATAGCGACCGCTAGAATGATTCTTATTTCTATATACCATATGACAAAAACTGGTGAAAACTTCAATCCATCTGATTATGAATCATTAAAAAATCCAAAACCAGGCAACCAGAAGATAACCACTCATCAAGCATTAGAATTATTGAAATCCATGGATATTGATATAAGCCAAATCAATTTATCTTCTATTCAACAAACGAGTTCATCATGAATTTTTAATTTTTTAGGTCGGCTTTTTTTATAAATTTCTTTCACACTTATCCCCTTTTAATTATAGCTAGGTACATACCATAAACCATTATTATTTTTATCTAAATATTCTTTAAATTCTTTTGAACGATAAGCTTCAACAATTGCTTTAGCCCATTTTGTATCTTTATTTTTTTCTTTTACAACTACTTGTAACAATAAATGTTCTAAAACATCCTCCTGTAATAACGCACTCGAAGCATCAATTCCTGCATTATAAACTATGCTGCCGGTGATTACAGCATAATCAAACTCATCTAAAGCTTGAGGAATCATTGTTGAATCCATTTCTGTAAACTCTATTTCATAAGGATTTTTAATAATATCATCTTTTGTCACGGAACTAATATCCACATCTGGATCTAAAGTAATATACTTTGCTTTTTGTAATAAAACATATGCTCTAGATGTATTTGAAGCATCGTTTGGTACAGCAATCTTAGCGCCCTTTTTAATTTCCTCTAAGCTTTTATGAGTATTTGAGAAAATTCCTGCAGGTACAGTTGGAATTGCTGTCAAAGCTACTAAATCACCATCTTGTGATTCATTAAAATTTTTCATGTAAGCTGTATGCTGCTCAACATTGACATCTATCTCGCCTTCATTTAAGGCTGTATCATTTTGCAATAAATCTGAAAATTCGATGCATTTAAATTGATAACCTTCTTTTTTCAAAATTGGAATAATGGCATCTTCAAATAAGACTGTATATGGCCCCGCTGCCTTACCATAGATAATTGTTGTCTTATCTTCACTTTTATCACTACTACTTTGGCATCCGGCCAAAACAAAAACCATCACTAATAATAAACTCAATATTCTCTTTTTCATTTTTCTTCCCCTATTCATGTGTTCTAATTTTTTTAGATAAATGATTTCCCAATGTTTGAATTAATTGTACAAAGATAATTAAAATGATTACGGTAACAAACATTAGAGTATTATTAAAACGCTGATAACCATAAGTTAATGCTAAATCACCAACACCACCGCCGCCGATTGTTCCAGCCATAGCAGTTGCCCCCAATAAACCGATCGTTCCAGTAGTAAGTGCTAAAACTAACGAAGCTTTCGCCTCTGGTAATAAAAAATAACGAATGATTTCCAAAGTATTTGCCCCCATTGCTTTAGCAGCTTCTAAAATTCCCGGTTGAACTTCTAATATAGAACTTTCTATCAAACGAGCCAAATATGGTGCAATATAAAATACTAATGGAACAATTGCAGCCTTTGTTCCTATTCTTGTTCCAACCAGCACTTTTGTTAGCGGAGCAATAAATACTAATAAGATTACAAATGGCACAGATCTAACAATATTTACTAACCCACTCACAAGAAAATGAATTGTATGATTGGCTTTAACTCCATTTTTTCTAGTAAGGACTAAAAGTAAGCCTAGCGGTATTCCTATCAAGGTTCCAAAAAATAATGATATTCCCAACATATAAATTGTCTGGCCTGCCGCTTCAAGTAATTTATCAGCAGGTATATTTAAATAATTTTCAATCATAATTCAATTCCACCCTCTCTATCTTCACATCTTGTTTTTGAATATAATTTATCGCTCGAATAACTTCATCCTGTTCACCTTTTAACTGAATTGTTAAAATTCCTAAAATATCTTCTCCTACTTCATTAACTGAAGCAAATAAAATTGTTGTTATAATTTTAAAATGCTTATTAATTTTAGAAATTACATCATGCTTTGTACTTTCACCAAAAAAAGTAAGTTTTAAAACCGGATACCGATAATCTAATTCTTTTAAAAGTGTGGTTGGAATTACATTGCTAATAACTGTTTCAACAAATCTCTTTGTCATTTCTTGTTGTGGATTACTAAAAACCTCTAAAGTATCACCTTTCTCAATGATTTTACCAGATTTCATTACCGCTACTTTATTACAAATTTTCTTGATTACATTCATCTCATGAGTTATTAACAAAATTGTTATCCCAAGTTCACAATTAATTTTTTTAAGCAGCAATAAAATTGCTTCTGTTGTCTGTGGATCTAAAGCACTAGTTGCCTCATCACAGAGTAAAATCTTAGGTTCTGTAGCTAATGCTCTAGCAATACCAATTCTTTGTTTTTGACCCCCAGACAGTTGTGATACATAAGTATCACGCTTATCTTCCAATTCCACAAAAGATAATAATTGTTTAACTCTTACTTCAATAGCTTTTTTATCCAGTTTTGAAAGAATCAATGGGATAGCAATGTTTTGATAGACTGTTTGTGATTCTAATAAATTAAACTGTTGAAAAATCATACCTATATCTTTTCGTAAAATATTTAATTCTCGTTCTTTTAAATCTATAATATTTTGATTATTAATATAGATTGCCCCATTTTCAGGACGTTCCAATAAATTTACCATTCGTAATAACGTTGATTTACCAGCCCCAGAATAACCGATTACACCGTAAATATCACCCGCTTCTACTTCTAGAGAGACATCTTGCAATGCTGGAACTTCACCACTTTTAGTTGTAAAAGTCTTATTTACGTGTTCAATTTTAATCATTCTCATCTGCCTCCAATTTTAAAAGAGCCTGTTTCGCCAATTGGCTAAGATATTTTGCAGCTAACGATAAAGCTGCAGGATTTACCTTAAACTTCGGATGATGATTAGGATAGGTCTTTCCGGTTCCGATTTTAATAAATGTTCCCCTGATTTTTTCAAGATAAAATGCAAAATCTTCGCCTCCTAAAGTTGCTTCGGGTATCCCTATAGCAATTTTTTCTGCTTGAGCAATTGCTTTAGCAAAATTACTCCATTCCTCATCATTGACGGTTGCAGGAGGCCCCGCTATCCACTCAATTTCTGTATCAAGATCATAGGCTTGGCTAATCCCATAAGTTATTTCCTTTAATCGTTTTCCAAACAGCTCCCTCTCCTCGCTAGTCAGCGTTCTAACAGTCCCTTCAATTAAGGCTTGTTCAGGAATAACATTCCACGTATTCCCTGCTTGAAGATGTGTAATACTTAAAACACTACTATTAAAAGGATCCATATTTCGACTAACGATCGTTTGTAAGCTGTTAACTAATGCAGCAGCTGCAACGATTGGATCTTTAGCCATTTGTGGATGGGCTGCATGGCTTCCAAAGCCCTTCAAATTAATTTTAAATCGATCAACAGCAGCTGAAACTGTCCCCGCTTTAATTCCAATTGTTCCCACTTCAAACTGAGCAGCATTTTCATTTAACAATAAAGCAACACCATAAATCGTTGTTAAATGAAAATCATGACCACAAGCATGCATCTTTCCTTCAATCTCTGACTTATAGCTTAATGTCGTTTCCTCATTAACTGGTAAAGCATCAATATCACTTCGTAAAGCAATTACTTTACCAGGGTATCCACCTCTAATAACTGCAACTAATCCAGTTTTTAATGGTAAATCTAAAACTTCAATATCATGCTCTTGTAATAATGTTTTAATTCTTTTAGTAGTTTCATATTCCTCATAAGATAATTCCGGATTACGATGAAACCACTCAAATTGATATTCTAATTCTTTTTGTAAACTGTCGTCTTCCATTCTAATTCCCCCTTTTTAATAACAAAAGTGGGATGTTTATGTAAACATCCCACTACCCCATTTAATATAGTATTAAGAATATTTGCATACACGAAAATGTACCCTATACTTTTGTATACAGCTGCACATACACATATACATCATATCTCTTCTGCTTTTTAACATCATCGTTCGCTCCTCTTCTTTTCCTACTATATCGATAGGTTTGCTATGTAAAGTATCTTAACACACTATAAATACTCCGTCAAGCAAAAAAATAAATGTCAATATGTTTGCATAAAAAAAATAGCTAATTAGCTATTCTTCGTTGATATAAATAAACTCCTAAAGCAGCACCAATAATAATGATATATCCAACTATGCTCCATATATCAGGAATTTGATTTAAGAAAATAAATCCTAATATCGCTGCAAATAATATTTGACTATAATCATAGATTGAAATATCCTTGCCAGCTGCATTATTATACGCCGCAGTAATTGCAAATTGACCACCAGCTGCCATTAACCCTGCACCTAGTAAGATTAAAAACTGTTCTAAACTCATCGGCTGATAATTAATTATTAAATATGGTAACACACTGAGACAAGAAAAGCATGAAAAGAAAAATACAATTTTTGCACCATTTACCCCCTGCTTACCTAGCTTCCGCACACAAGTATAAGCTATTCCTGCTCCTAATGCCCCCAAAACACCAATAATTGAATCCACATTATTTAAAAGATTAAAAGATGGTTTGATTACAAACAAGCTTCCAATGAAAGCTACGATAATTGATATTTTTTGTATTCTTGTCGCTTTTTCTTTTAAAAACAAAGAGGAACAAATAATTACAAAAAATGGTGATAATTTATTAAGCATCGAAGCATCACTAACTAAAAGATGATCAACTGCATAAAAATTACAAAGAATTCCCAACGTTCCAAAGACTGAGCGTAATAAAAGCATCGGTAAATCTTTTTGTTTATATGTAAATCCCTGTTTACTTTTTAATAGGATAAAAAAAGCAAATAAAGCAGCTACCAAATTTCTAAAAAAACTTTTTTGAATTGATGGTAAATCGCCAGCTAATTTTACAAATACATTCATTGCTGCAAAAAAGAAAGCGGCTAAAATTATACACATCATCCCTTTACGGATATTATTCATAAGCACCTCCAGATACTATAATGATTATATCTATTATAACCATTACGTCAATTAATATGATTTACAACAAAAAAGGATAACTTTCGTTATCCAATTAATTATTATTGAACAGCAAATATAAGTTCAGCTTTACAAACTACCTTACCATTTACCTTAGCAACAGCATCACCAATTCCAATTGGTCCTTTTTGTTTAGTTAGAGTACATTCCATTTCTAAAACATCACCAGGCGTTACTTGACCTTTAAACTTACACTTATTAATGCCCCCAAAGAAAGCAATTTTACCTTTATTTTCTTCTTTAGAAAGAATTGCAATACACCCAACTTGAGCTAATGCCTCAACAATCAATACTCCTGGCATAACATGATGCTCAGGAAAATGACCACAAAAATGCATTTCATTAACACTGACACATTTAATTCCTTTTGCCCACTGTCCAGGCTGGTAATCAGTAATTCGATCTACTAAAGCAAAAGGATAACGGTGCGGATTGATTTCTTGAATTTGATTACTATTTAGTTCCATTTTCTTATTCTCCATATTTCTTAAAGATGATAGTCGCATTATGACCACCAAATCCTAATGAATTTGACATAGCTACATTAACATCTTGATTTCTACCAGTATTTGGAACGATATCTAAATCACATAATGGATCTGGTTTTTGATAATTAATCGTAGCTGGAATAAATCCCTCTTCGATTGCTTTAACACAAATTACCCCCTCGATTCCCCCGGCAGCACCTAAACAATGCCCCGTATTTCCTTTCGTCGAAGAAATAGCAACCTTTTTAGCAGCTTCACCTAAAGCAGATTTAATTGCCATTGTTTCACCTTTATCATTTAAAGGGGTACTAGTTCCATGTGCATTAATATAAGTTACGTCTTCAGCTACTAAACCAGCATCCTTGATTGCATTGATCATCGCTTTAGCCCCACCAGAGCCATCTTCTAAAGGTGCAGTAATATGATGAGCATCACAACTGACACCATATCCGACCATTTCACAATAGATATGAGCGCCACGAGCTTTAGCATGTTCTAATTCTTCAAGTACAACAACTCCAGCACCCTCACCCATAACAAATCCACAACGTTCCTCGTCAAAAGGAATTGACGCCCGTTTCGGATCATTATTATCACAAAGAGCTTTCATTGATGAAAAGCCTCCAATACCAAGTGGAGTAATACTAGCTTCTGCCCCACCAGCAACCATAATTTCTTGATAACCATCACGGATATTTCTAAACGCATCACCAATCGCATTAGTTCCACCAGCGCAAGCTGTGACCGGACAAGTACATAATCCTTTTGCCCCTAATTCAATTGCAATATTTCCCGCTGCCAAATTTGTAATTGACATTGGCACAAAGAATGGCGAAACACGATCATAACCTTTTTCTAACCCCTTAGTATGATCTTTCTCAATTGTTGCAAGCCCTCCAATTCCGCTTGACACAACTACACCAAAACGGTCAGCATCAATCTCTTCAATCTTTAAACCAGCATCCTTAAAAGCCTCTTTAGCAGCAATTACACCAAATTGAGTAAAGCGATCCATTTTTCGAACTGCTTTTTTATCTAAATAATCAGCAGCATTAAAATTTTTTACTTCACCTGCAATTTTTACTTTTGTTAATTCTTTATCATAGTTTGTGATTTCGTCAATTCCACAAACACCTTCTTTAATACTTTTCCAAGTTTCTTCAACATTATGACCAATTGCATTAATTGCTCCAAGCCCTGTTACTACAACTCTTCTTCTTTCCATTGTCTCTCTCCTTACATTGCCATTCCACCATCAACATGGATAGTTTGACCAGTAATGTATCTAGCATCATCACTTGCTAAAAATACTACCGTATTAGCGATATCTCTTACTTGTCCAAAAGTTCCTAAAGGAATTTGTTTAGCCATACTTTCTTTAATATCTTCAGGTAAAACATCAGTCATTGCAGTTTGAATAAAACCTGGTGCTACCGCATTCACAGTAATTCCCCGACTACCAACTTCGCGCGCTAATGACATTGTCATTCCAATAATTCCAGCTTTACTTGCTGAATAATTTACTTGACCAGCATTTCCCATTACCCCAACTACTGATGACATTGAAATAATACGACCATAACGTTGTTTCATCATAATTTTAGTCGCATGTTTCATACAATTCCATGTTCCTTTTAAATTAACATCAATAACTGCATCAAAATCATTCTCTTTCATTCGCATCAACAATCCATCTTTAGTAATTCCAGCATTATTTACAAGAACATCGATTCGACCAAATTCTTTAATGATTTCTTTAAACATTGTTTCTGTTTCTTCAAATGAAGCAACATTAGCTTGAGCTAACATAACAGTCGCACCGATTGCTTCTAATTCTGATTTAGTTGCTTCAGCAATTTTTTTATTATCACCAAAATTAACATAATTTACAATGATCTTAGCACCTTCACGAGCACAAGTTAAACAAATTTCTTTACCAATTCCTTGGGCTCCACCAGTTACTAAAACTACTTTATCTTTTAATTTCATCTTATTCTCCTTTTAATCCCGCTAATGTTTTTTCTAATGATGCTTGATCTTCAACTTGATAAGTTTTAATTGTCTTATCAATCTTACGAATAAATCCACTTAAAACTTTACCAGGACCGATTTCAATAATTGTATCAACCCCGTTTTCTAACATATAACGAATACTATCTTCAAAATATACTGAAGACATTACTTGCTTCTCTAACATTTGAGCAATACTAACTCCAGACTCAAGTTCTTTAGCCGAACTATTGAATACTACAGGAATTTGCATTTCATTAAAATTAACACTTACAAACTTTTCTTTAAGTTCATTACTAGCTGGTGCTAATAATTCTGTATGGAAAGGTCCACTTGTATTTAAAGGAATTGCCCGACGAGCACCTTTTTCTAATGCTAATTCTTCAATCTTGGCTTTCAAATCAAGATCAATCTTTACTGTTTCTGGCGCATCTCTTCGTATATAATCCGGATGGTTTCTCTCGGTGATTAACACTTTCGGATCTACTTCTCCATCTACTTCAAAATAATATTTTAATGCTCGTCTGTAAAAAACTATCTTCGTTATTTCTTCCCGCTTATGCAAAAATCTTGAAAGATCACGGAGATTTTTTGTTAAATAGAATGAAGTTTGCACTTGTTCTTTTTTCATATTTTCCCCTTTTCTTTTAGGGGTCACAAATGACCCCTAAATAAACTACTTGAATTTTACTCCGGTACTATCTATGGAAAGCAACATTCCGCAATATTCTAATACTGCCATAAACATGATATGACCTTCTTTGCAGCCTCTTTCTTCTGCCAGTTTTTTTACTGCCTGTTTCTGCTCTGGTTCAATTTGTACGGTCTCCAAAACTTCTCTTCTTATATAGTCTGGATGGCTTCTCTCAGTAATTAAAATTCTCGGATCGATCTTTTGATCTCCCTCAAAGAACAACCGCAATGCTCTTTTATAAAAAACAATCTTGGTAATCTCTTCTCTTTTTCTCAAGAACGTAACCAACTTTCGAATTTCTCCACTAATATAAAAAGATATTTGTTCTTTGTTATTCATCTTATTTCTCCTCGTACAATAATTGTTTTAATTCTTTGATACAATTATTGTAACGCATTTGTCTTTCCTCGTCCAAACAAACTTCTATTGCTTTTAATCTTTTCATAATCGGCTTAAGATCTTTCTGAAATTTTGCAACGGTCAAAGTATTTGATTCCTCTCTCTTTTCTGCTTTTTCTTTGACATGCTGAACGGTAATCACTTCTCCCGTCTTTTTCGCATCTTCTACCAGTTCAATTTGCTCTTGTTCATTCAGCATATCGATCATTTCACTAGCAGTATGAACACTTGCATCCCCTTCCATCACTGCTTTTTTTACCGCTTCATTTCCTTGCTTTTCCAGTTTTTCAAATTTGTTAATACTTCCTCTGCTTAAGCCGGTAGTCTTCGCTAATATGTCTCTGGTCTTTTCACCTCTGATCACAATTTGCTGTTCCTCACCGTCTTCTGCAGGATAAGGAATACTTTCAACCCCGTTTTCCCTTAATGCTTCAATGATCCTTTTCCATTCTCTAATTTCCATTAAACGGTCGGCATCTGTATATTTTCTTGCTTCTTTGTTCGTTGTGACGATCGCAAAGATTTCCTTTAACTCATCACTCAACGGAAGTTCCATATCTTTAGGATCTTTTACCACACATGGAATCAAAGTATCGTCTGTCCACTTTTCTACCGTTGGATCTTCAATCAGCCGATCAATTGCGGTCAGTCTTCGTTCTCCTCCTAAGAGTTTATAATTCCCATTTGAAAGGGGCATAACATGAAGCGGCTGCAATAATCCCATTTGTGAAATAGACCACATCAAGCTTTCAATGTCACTAATGCTATATTCATTTTTTTATTTTTTTCAATTTCGTTTCGAGTTATATAACAGATCTTCGTCTCTTTTGTCTGGCTTTTTGAAACCTCATTCAAAAGTCCTGCTCCAACCTTATAAGGCTTCCCTTCTGATTTCACGTTATCCTTTGCATCGAATCCTTTTAGTTTTTCCATATTAAATTTAGGCATTTCATTCTCACCTTTCCCACAGGTCATATTTGACCTTTCATTCTCTTTAGGGGTCACAAATGACCCCCTCGCTTTTTAGTCACATTACCCATTGATAATATGTTCTGTCAATTTAAGATACTCTTTGGTAGCACTGCATTTATTGTTTCCACGATCATAAGCAAGTAACGGTTCCTGTGCCAAAGAACCCTCTTCAATGTTTTTACTTACAGAAATATTAGTCGGAAGCATGTATTCTCCAAACGCATCATATAACAGATCATAGACAACCTTAGATACATTTTTTCTTCCATTCCACTGTGTAAAAAACATGCCTCCAATTTCAAGTCTCGGATTATATTCCTGTACAGTATGTACTAAATTAACCGTGATCGCAACGCCCAACAAACTACCGCCATCACATCGAACCGGAAGATAAACTTTATCCGCCGCAGCCAAGCCATTAATATTCACAATGCTTACAGACGGGCTTGTATCTATTATACAATAATCATATTCTTTTTGCACTTTCTTTAAATGTTGTCTTAATCGAAACTGTTGCGGACTTTTTACATCCGCCTTCATTCGTTCTTCTGCCTCGGATAATGTTAGGTAACTTGGTATAATATCCAAATTTTCATAATCTGTCTTGCGGATAC
>OHJX01000700.1_pt1 | contig 11610 bp, 8 predicted proteins | sample 1568671 | NCBI WGS metagenome assembly OHJX01 (sample SAMEA3879589, study PRJEB24766) | human gut metagenome | biome: human-associated habitat; feature: feces | place: USA | collected 1985/1987 | reverse complement strand
GCTGGAGCGTTATACAATAGAGGAAATAGGAGTTTCCTCTATTGTTTTGATGGAGAGAGCGGCTCTGGCAGTGGTAGAGGAACTGAAGGCGCATTTTGATCTGACGCGGGTTCTTGTGGTATGTGGTTCGGGAAATAATGGAGGCGACGGGATTGCAGCAGCCAGAATCCTTCATACGCAGGGATATTCCGTTTCCGTATTTTTAGCAGGAAAAAGAGAATCTTTTACAGAAGAAAGCAGGATTCAGTGGAAGATTGCCGAAAATTATGGAATTTCTCAGGTGAATAACCTGCAGTTGGATGAATATACTACTATCGTAGACGCTGTATTTGGTATTGGTCTGTCCAGAGAAGTTACCGGGAAGTACAGGGAATTATTTGAAGCAATCAATCAAAGCAAAATTCCGGTGCTGGCAGTGGATATTCCCTCCGGTGTGCGGGGAGATACTGGCAAAGTGTTCGGCAGCGCTGTCCGGGCAGCGGCTACAGTTACTTTTGCCTATGGAAAAACAGGGCTTTATCTGTATCCTGGTGCAGATTACGCAGGAAAGGTGCTCGTGCGGGATATTGGTATCTACAAATATGAGAAAAATGCGTTGTTTGTTCTGGAAGAACAGGAATATGCATGGCTGCCTTCAAGGGTTGCCGATGGAAATAAAGGGACTTTCGGGAAAGTCTTGCTGGTGGCAGGAAGTAAAAATATGAGCGGCGCAGCGTATTTTGCAGCAAAAGCGGTTCTTTGCACCGGTTCCGGTATGGTGAGGATTTTTACGGAGGAGAGCAATCGCATGATTTTGCAGCAGCTTCTTCCTGAGGCGCTTCTTACGACCTATGAAGAGGGGGAAGCGAAAGAAAGGATAGAGGAAAAGCTAAATTTTGCCAGAGCATGGGCAGATGTGGAAGCAGCGGGACCGGGTCTGGGCTCTTCCAGGGAGGTGCACTGGATTTTGGAAAAACTTTTGGAATCTTCCTATCGGGAAGGGGGCTCTCACCCTCTGATTTTGGATGCAGATGGACTAAACTGGCTTAGCGGGCACATGAAAGTCTTAAAAGGAATGAAACGTCCTGTGATTCTCACTCCCCATATGGGAGAGATGACTCGGATCTCGGGATATACGATGGAACAACTGAAGGCATCCCCCCTTGCCTGCCTGAAAGAATTCTGTAATGCTTATCCGGTGACGGTGATATTGAAAGATGCCCGTACCCTGACAGGAAGCAAAGGGAGCGTGTATTATATAAATCTTACCGGAAACAGCGGAATGGCGACAGCAGGTTCGGGAGATGTGCTCACGGGAATCACGGCGAGTCTGGTTGCTCAGGGAACCCGCGTGGACTATGCGGCACCCCTTGCAGTTTGGCTGCACGGAAAAGCAGGAGATCAGGCAAAAGAAGAAAAGGGAGAGCGGGGTATGACTGCTTCCGATCTTCTGGATGCTCTGCCACAGGTTATGAAAAAACTGGATGCTGCCACCAGAAAATCCTAAGATGAAAGATGCCTGACGAATTATTTCAGAAGTTTGTATGAAGGGAACGAGGAATGAAATAAAATGGAAAAAGCGCACAACAGAGTATATGCATCCATCGATTTGAATGCTATAGAAGAAAATTTTGAGAATATGAAAAAAAATCTCACCCCTGAAACAAAAATGATCGCAGTAGTCAAAGCGGACGCCTATGGTCATGGGGCAGTGAAAATTGCCCGTCGCATGGAGCCGAAGGAGTATATCTGGGGGTTTGCAGTGGCGACAGCAGAAGAGGGGAAGGAGCTTCGGGAAAATGGGATTCAAAAGCCGATTCTGGTTCTGGGTTACGTCTTTTCGGAAGATTACGAGTTTCTGGTTAAAGAACAGATCCGACCAGCCGTCTTTACAGAGCAGATGGCAAACGAGCTTTCTCAGGCAGCGCAAAAAGTCGGATGTTGTATTCCTATCCATCTGGCAGTAGATACAGGAATGACACGGATCGGATTTCGCAATCCGGAGGCGAGCATTCAGGAAATGATACATATCAGCAAACTTCCCTGTCTGAAGATTGAGGGGATGTTTACTCATTTTGCCCGGGCGGATGAAGATGATGTTACCTCTGTCCGTAAACAGTATGAACAATATCTGGAATTTCTTCGTAAGGCAGAGGAGGCGGGAATTTCTATTCCTCTTCGGCATTGTAACAACAGCGCAGGAGTTCTCTGGCACAGAGAGGGAGATCTGGATGCTGTACGCCCGGGAATTACCATTTATGGCATCGCGCCGTCGGATGAAGTGAAGAATCCCGGAGTAGTTCTTAAGCCGGCGTTGGAATGGAAATCTCATATTTCTCATGTGAAAGAGGTTGAGGCAGGAGTGCCTGTAAGTTATGGAGGAACTTTTGTTACGGACAGACTTACTCGGATTGCCACGATTCCTGTGGGTTATGCAGACGGTTATCCTCGCAGCTTATCCAATCGGGGAACTGTTCTGATCCATGGAAAACGGGCGCCTATTTTGGGCAGGATCTGTATGGATCAGTTCATGGTGGATGTGACAGAGATTCCAGAAGCTTTTGTGGGAGACGAAGTGACGTTATTGGGACGGGATGGAAAAGATCAAATCTCAGTAGAAGAATTGGCAAAACTGTCGGGGAGATTCCCCTATGAATTTTTGTGTTGTATCAGTAAAAGAGTTCCAAGAATCTACAAATAGAATGATATATAAAAAACTCCGAATATACCGAAAAATTATGGAAATACTGTAGAGGTAACAGGTAACTGGAAAGTTACGCAACATAACGTAGAAATCGGAGTGTGGATTGTGTGAATATCAGACGAGGAGATATCTTTTATGCAGATTTAAGACCAGTGATCGGAAGCGAACAGGGAGGCATCCGTCCAGTGTTGATTATACAAAATGATGTGGGGAACCGGCACAGCCCAACGGTGATCTGCGCTGCCATCACATCAAAGATGAATAAGGCAAAGCTTCCTACGCATATAGAAATTGACGCCTCTTCTTACGATATCGTAAGAGATTCGGTTATTTTGCTGGAACAGCTTCGCACCATTGACAAACAAAGGTTGAAAGATAAAGTCTGTCATCTGGATGAGCGAATTCTTTCACAGGTGAACCGGGCGCTGAAGATCAGTCTGGAGCTTCCTACATAAGTATGGATTCAAGGGTTCTTGACGAATGATAAGGAAAATGATATATTCTGTAAGGATTATCCCACATTTTGGGGACGATGATAAACCACAAGAGAAAAAGGAGACGATATGGAAGGGCAAGACAACCCGGTGGCCGGGTGTATCATATTTTTGATTTTTATTGTTTTTAACAGTATTTTTTATGGATTTGGCTCGGCAATCCAGCATATTAATGAAAATGATGTGGAATTGAAAGCGCAGGAGGGAGACAAAAAAAGCTCCCAGCTCTTAAAGATGCTCAGCAAGCCGGCAGATCTGATCAATACCATTCAGGTGATCGCCACGTTACTCAGCATTTTGATCGGATTTTCTTTGATCCGAAGCTTTTCCGGGTATTTTAACAGATTGCTGCAGGATACCCCTTTGGCGGAACGGATGGGAATGTCAGTTTTGTCAGTGATTGTGCTGATTCTGGTAATTCTGGTAAACATGATTTTACTGCTTTCGCTGGGGATTCTGGTTCCTAAGAAAGTGTGCGCTCATTATCCGCAGGTCAGCGCCTATCATTTACTGCCGGTGGTGCGGGGAGTAATTATTCTGCTTTATCCCGTGTCAAAACTGGTCGCTGTCATTTCGAATTTGGTAGTACGGATTTTTGGTATCGATCCCAATCATCCGCTGGATGATGTGACGGAGGATGAGATTATTGAGCTGGTGGATGAAGCCCATGAGCAGGGGGTCATTCAGGAGAGTGAGGCGGAGATGATCCAGAACATCATGGAGTTCAGCGATAAATCAGCGAAAGATATCATGACCCACCGAAAGAATATGAATCTTTTGGAAGATACGATGACGCTGGAAGAAGCGGTGAATTTTATGGCGGAACACACAAATTCCCGATATCCGGTCTGTCATGATGATATTGATAATATTATCGGTTTTATTCACATTAAGGATGCGCTGGTGCATCAGATCCGGCAGGAAGACAGGGAAAAGCAGCTGATGCAGATTCCTCAGCTGATTCGTTCCGTAGCTTTTATTCCTGAGACAAGAAGTATTGATTCTATTTTCAAATCCATGCAGGTAAAGAAGGTACATATGGCAATCGTGGTAGATGAATATGGACAAACCTCAGGGCTTCTTACGATGGAAGATATCCTGGAAGAAATTGTGGGAAATATTCTGGATGAATACGATGAGTCGGAAGAATTTATCCAACCGCAGTTTGACGAGAGTATCTTGATGGATGGTCTTACGCCGTTGGAGGATGTGGAAGAAGTTCTGGGAATTGACCTGGGTGATCAGGAATTTGAAACATTAAATGGTTATCTTACTTCTTTGTTGGAGCATATTCCCACAGAAGAAGATAAAGAAATAAATGCAAATGGATATTCCTTCCAGATTTTATCTGTGGAGAACAATATCATTCAAAAGTTAAGAGTAGAAAAATTACAATAAGTATAAGAGGAGAGAGAGTATGTCAGGACATTCAAAATTTGCAAATATCAAGCATAAAAAAGAAAAAAATGATGCAAAAAAAGGCAAAATTTTTACGATCATCGGAAGAGAGATCGTGATTGCAGTGAAAGAGGGAGGCGCTGATCCTGCAAGCAACAGCAAGCTTCGTGATGTGATCGCAAAGGCAAAGGCAAACAATATGCCGAATGATACCATCGAAAGAGGTATTAAAAGAGCGGCAGGAGACGCCAATGCAGATAATTACGAGGTAATCACCTATGAAGGATATGGTCCTAACGGAATTGCAATTATCGTAGATACTCTGACAGACAACAAAAACAGAACGGCAGCCAATGTAAGAAGCGCTTTCACAAAAGGAAACGGAAATGTTGGCACACCGGGCTGTGTATCTTTTATGTTTGACAAAAAAGGTCAGATCATTGTAGCGAAAGAAGATTGTGAGCTGGAGGCAGATGATCTGATGATGATGGCTCTGGACGCAGGTGCAGAAGATTTTTCTGAGGAAGAAGACTGCTACGAGATCATCACTGATCCGGATGATTTCTCCGCTGTAAGAGAGGCGTTGGAAAAAGAGGGCGTGGAGATGGCAGAAGCAGAGGTAACCATGATTCCTCAGACTTATGTGGAACTGACAGATGAAGCTGCAGTGAAGAGTCTTCAGAAAACACTGGATCTTCTTGAAGATGACGATGACGTGCAGGCAATTTACCATAACTGGAGCGAGTAAAGAATCGTTTTTCTATAGAAATTTTAATTTTTGAAAAATTTGGGCATACTACTTCTGAATAGAAAGAAGGAGTGTGCCCATTATGAATCTTAATGAAAAAACAGACAATGTAGATCAGTTAGAGAGCAGGATTCAGCTGTTGAGTATTATCGGAGAAGTGGAAGGTCATGAAGCGCTGGGAGAGCGGACGAAAGCTACCAAGTATGAGCAGATTCTTCCCCGCCTTGCTATGATAGAAGAGGATGAGAGAGTGGAAGGGCTTTTGATCCTTTTGAATACGGTGGGCGGCGATGTGGAAGCGGGACTTGCTATAGCAGAAATGATTGCTTCTTTAAGCAAACCTACCGTTTCCCTTGTTCTGGGCGGAGGACATTCCATTGGAGTTCCCCTGGCAGTTTCCTCGGATTACAGCTTTATTGTGCCAAGCGCTACCATGGTGATCCATCCGGTGAGAACGAATGGAATGTTTATTGGCGTAGTGCAGACTTATCGGAATATGGAAAAAACCCAGGATCGGATCACCGGTTTTATCGCAGAGCATTCCCATATTACGCAGGAGAGATTGGAAGAGCTGATGCTAGATACCTCTCTGTTGGTGAAAGATGTGGGAACCATGTTAGATGGAACGGAAGCGGTAAAGGAAGGTTTGATCGACGAGGTTGGAGGAATCAAAGAAGCGCTGGATAAACTGCATCGTCTGATGAGGGAAAGAAGCAAAACTGAAAAGTAGAAGGACAGTCTGACGGCAGGAGAAATGGATATTTTCATTGTATCTCCTGCCTGTTTATGTTATAATAAACTTTTGAAAAAATGTGAAACAGATAAAGAGGTATGGTATGAGCTTTTTTGAGGCGATTTTATTGGGACTGGTGCAGGGAATTACAGAATTTCTTCCCGTAAGCAGTTCTGGTCATTTGATCATATTGGAACAACTTTTGGATATCAAGACGGATGCTGGCGTTTTATTTGAGGTGATGCTTCATATGGGGACGCTGATTGCAGTCTGCACAGTATTTTGGGAAGATCTGAAACGGATGTTCAGAGAAACTCTCCGCATAGGTTCCGATCTGATTTTTAATCTGAAAGTTTTTCTGCGCAATAAGATACATGACAGAGAAGAAGAACGTTATAAAAAGATATTACATAACAATTATCGAAAATTGGTCATGATGATTGTGATTTCCAGTGTTCCCACAGGCATTTTGGGGTATCTTCTGAAAGGCATTGTAGAAGCGGTAAGCAGTTCCCTCCTGGCAGCTGGTTTGGGAATGCTGATAACTGCAATTTTACTTCTTGTGGTGGATTACTGGGATTTCGGAGATAAGATTCCCAAAGATATGAAATCGTCTCAGGCGTTCATGATTGGAATTTGTCAGGGAATTAGTGTGTTTCCGGGAATTTCCCGATCTGGTATTACGATCACTTCGGGGCTTCTTTGTGGATTGCGCAAAAGTTTTGCAGTGAAATATTCGTTTTTGATCTCTATTCCGGCTATTTTGGGGGCGATGCTCCTTGAACTGCAGGATTTTGCCACATTTTCCATAAACTTTCAGACGGGAGCTATCTATGTAAGCGGCATGATCGTGGCAGCAATCACCGGATATTTTGCCATCCGTATGTTATTGGCAGTGGTTCAGAGGAGAAAGTTTAAAATTTTTGCAGGATATTGTATGATCGTTGGCGTGGGAGCGATTGTGTGTGATTTTATTTTATAGATGCCAAGGGCAAACGGTCATAAACCGCTAAGCGGTTTTATGCCTTTATGACATGGGGTTACAGTTTCAAACAGGGGAGGATTGCATAGATGCCATCAGCGGGTACAAAAAAGAATACAAGTACGAACAAAAGAAAGAAAAATACAGGCGGTTCTAAAAATACGAGAACTTCCGGTTATAAACGAAAAACAACACAAAAGAAAAAGCAGTCCGGCAATGGATTGGAACTGGAGATTTTAGTTCTGGTAATGCTGGGAGTTTCCATTCTACTGCTTATTGGAAATCTGGATATGGGCGGATCGGTGGGAGAGGCTGTTTCCAGATTTTTCTTTGGGCTGTTGGGCTGGATCGAATATTTATTTCCTTTCTTTCTGTTTTTCGGCTCGGCATTTGTAGTTGCAAACAGAAAGAACCGGCTCATCTTTCGTAAAACGGCGGGATTGCTTCTTGTTTTTGTATGTCTGGCGGGTCTGATCCATATGTTTACGCTGGGCTATAGCCAGGGAGATACTGTTTCCGGTTATTACCAATATTGTTCTGTTCAGAAAACAGGAGGCGGTATCGTGGGGGGCGGTTTGGCAAAGCTTCTTTCCATAGCCTTTGGTACGCTGGGAGCATATGTGGTTTTGGCTATTGGTCTTGTGATTGCCGTGATTATCATGACGCAGCGACCGGTGCTGGCACCTTTGAAGGAAAAAAGTGAAAAGCTCTATCAGGAAACAAAAAAGAATCATAACATCCGAAAAGAAGAGCGGAGACGTATTTCTTTTGAGCAGATGAAGATACAGGAACCTCTGGTCGAAGAGACAAAGGCGTCGGAAGAGCAGAAAGGCAAGCGAAAACAGAAGAAACAGGAGGCTGTTTTACCGGAAGAGCCGAAACAGGCAGAAACATTAGAGTTTCAGATTCAGAGACCGGAGATGGAAGAACTGTTTCCAGGGAGTGATTTTGCGGGAGAACTGCCTTTCGATATGCAGGAGTTAAAACCGGAGCCGATGGAAGCGTCGGAGGATGGAAAAGGCATAGAAAAAGAGCCAAAAACCCGGGAGAAAAAGAAAAATCCAAAATCTTCAAAAGAAGAGATGGAAAGCGGCGTGGAGCATATTCAGCAGGAGATGGAAGAAAAGGCGACGCAGGAGCCGAAGCAGTATGTGTTTCCTCCTATGGACCTCTTGAAAAAAGGCAGCAGAAAGGCTTCGGGAGATTCGGATGAACATCTTCGAAAAACCGCTATGAAATTGCAGAATACATTGCATAATTTCGGGGTGAATGTAACTGTGACAAATGTAAGCTGCGGACCTACCGTTACCCGGTATGAGCTTCAGCCGGAACAGGGAGTAAAAGTCAGTAAGATCGTCAGTCTAACCGATGATATCAAACTGAATCTGGCGGCGGCAGATATCCGTATTGAAGCGCCTATTCCGGGAAAAGCGGCGGTGGGAATCGAAGTGCCAAATGCTACCAACAGCGCAGTGATGCTCCGGGATCTTCTGGATACCCGGGAATTTAAAGCATTTCCTTCAGAGCTGGCATTCGCGGTAGGAAAAGATATCGCAGGAAAACCGGTGGTGGCAGATATTGGAAAGATGCCGCACCTTCTGATCGCCGGAGCTACCGGTTCCGGTAAATCCGTATGTATCAATACGCTGATCATGAGCATCCTCTATAAGGCTTCGCCAGAAGAAGTAAAATTGATCATGATTGATCCAAAAGTGGTAGAGTTGAGTGTTTATAATGGGATTCCTCATCTGTTTATCCCGGTAGTGACAGATCCGAAGAAAGCTGCCGGAGCGCTGAACTGGGCAGTAGCTGAGATGACCAGAAGATATCAGGCCTTTGCGGAGCATAACGTAAGGGATATGAAGGGATATAACGAGAAAATCGCTTCTATGCCTTCAGTGGACGGCGAAGCCTTAAAGCCGATGCCGCAGATCGTCATTATCGTAGACGAGTTGGCGGATCTTATGATGGTAGCTCCCGGAGAGGTGGAAGATTCGATCTGTCGTCTGGCGCAGCTTGCCAGAGCGGCGGGACTTCATCTGATCATCGCTACGCAGAGACCTTCGGTGAATGTAATCACCGGTCTGATCAAAGCCAATATGCCTTCCCGTATTGCTTTTTCTGTATCTTCGGGTGTGGATTCCCGAACGATTCTGGATATGAATGGGGCGGAGAAACTTCTGGGAAAAGGCGATATGCTGTATTATCCGCAGGGTTATCAGAAGCCTACCCGGCTGCAGGGATCTTTTGTTTCCGATGAAGAAGTGGGGAAAGTTGTGGAATTTCTTACGGAAAATCATCAGCAGGATGCCCGGTATAATGAAAAAATTACGGAAATGATGAATACAGGGAATTCGGGTGCGGGAGGAAATGCGGCGGCGGATGACAAGGATGTTCATTTTGTGGACGCAGCCAGATTTATTATAGAAAAAGATAAGGCCTCTATCGGAATGCTGCAGAGAATGTTCAAAATCGGATTTAACAGAGCGGCGCGCATTATGGATCAGCTCTGTGAGGCAGGAGTGGTAGGACCGGAAGAGGGGACTAAACCCCGCAAGGTCTTGATGTCCATGGAGGAATTTGAAAATTATATTGAAGAATCTCTGTAATTGTTTTATAGTAAGAATGGTTATGATCGCATAAGCCATAGATAAGATAAAATGAGGAGAATGGAAAAATGAAATGTTCAAATTGTGGAGAGCCGATTGAAGAAGGACGACTTTTCTGCTTGCATTGTGGTCAGGAGGTGCAGTGGGTTCCCGATTACGATTCCTTTGGCAATTTGATGGAACAGGAGCGGATCAAAAAGGAAAAAAAGGAACGGGAGGAAGCGGAGGCTGCCAGAAAGAGAGCTGCCGCCGCGGCAGAGCTGCGGAGAAAGAAAAAAAAGAGGAAGATGATCACCCTGATCGTGTCTGGGGTAATTCTGGTTCTGGCGGTTGTATTTGCGCTGGTTATGAAGTTTCAGATGGATCAGAAAAATTATAACGATTTTGATTATCAGATGCGTATGGCAGATACCGCTTTTTCCAATAGAAAATATGAGGAGAGTTATGAATTTGTACAAAGAGCAGTGGCGCTGGATGAGGAGAATGTAGATGCAAAGCTGCTTTTAGCTCAGGTTCTTGTACATTTGGAAAAAGAGGAACAGGCTGTAGATACACTTTTAAAATTAATCGAAGAGCAACCGGATGAGGCGGCTGCTTATGGACAACTGATTAAAATATATGAAAAACAGGAAGCGCCGGATAAAATTCGGGATCTCCTTATGGGATGTGATGAGGAGGAAGTGGAAGATAAGTATGCAGCTTATATTGCCCCCGATCCTGTGTTCAGTCTTCCGGGGGGTGAGTATGCGGAGGAAAAAACCCTTCAGTTATATGTGAAGAATGATAAGGCTTCAGTGTATTATACCTTAGATGGTACGGAACCTACGTCAGAAAGTACCCTTTATACAGAAGGCATTGTACTGGAAGCGGGAACTACTGTGGTGAAGGCTATCTCAGTGAATGAAAAGGGTATTCCCAGCCAGGTGATCTCGAGAGAGTATGTGATTGAATTTGAACCTCCGGCGCCGCCGCAGATTTCTCCTTCTTCCGGGAAGTTTACCACAGATATGAAGATTTATATTATCGTTCCCGAGGGCTGTAAGGCGTATTATGCTTTTGATGAAAAGCCTACCAAGAAGAGCAAGTTATACGATCCTTCCGAACCGGTGGAGATGCTTGAAGGAACACATACCTTCTATGCCGTGTTAGTGGACGAGCATGGACAGATGGGCTATCCGGGAAGCGCTATTTATACGCTGACGGACGGAGAATGATGGCGAATGGCAGCCGTGGAGAAAAACGTACGCCATGTATTGATTTTTTTACCCGTTTGTGGCAAAATGGAACTGGAGATTGTAACACGTTACTAAAGAAAAATCTACGTGTTAAAATAAAATAACTAGGAGGATGTTATGTACAAAATTATCAAAGCGGAAAAACTTAATGAGATTGTTTATCTCATGGTTGTAGAAGCGCCAATGGTAGCAAAACACTGCCAGCCTGGACAGTTTGTGATTGTAAAGCAGGATGATGCAGGAGAGCGTATTCCATTGACAATCTGTGATTATGACAGAGAAGCAGGAACGATCACCATCGTATTCCAGCCGATCGGCGCTTCCACAGAAAAATTTGCCAAACTGCAGGCAGGAGATGCCTTTGAAGATTTTGTAGGGCCTCTGGGATGTCCGTCCGAATTTGTGAACGAAGATCTGGAAGCACTGAAAAAAGAAAAAATCCTGTTTGTGGCAGGTGGTGTTGGTACTGCCCCTGTTTATCCGCAGGTAAAATGGCTGCATGAGCATGGGATTGATGCAGACGTTATTGTGGGAGCAAAGACAAAAGATCTGATCATTTTAGAAAAAGAAATGGAAGCAGTAGCAGGCAACCTGTACATTACTACAGATGACGGTTCTTATGGCAGAAGCGGTATGGTTACAAAAGTAATCGACGATCTGGTTGCCGAGGGAAAAACCTATACAAAATGTGTAGCGATCGGACCGATGATCATGATGAAGTTCTGCTG
>OHJX01000694.1_pt1 | contig 11680 bp, 10 predicted proteins | sample 1568671 | NCBI WGS metagenome assembly OHJX01 (sample SAMEA3879589, study PRJEB24766) | human gut metagenome | biome: human-associated habitat; feature: feces | place: USA | collected 1985/1987 | reverse complement strand
CGGCATGAGCTGCTTTCTCTTTTCCTGAGTAGAGCCGTGCAGAGAAAGTGCCAGTGTGATCTGCAGATGCTCCATGGCAAGCTCGCGGATCTTCGGCACGATCCCACAGGTGGAAACCGTGAGATTTCTCTGGCTGATATGCAGTCCGTGTTCATCTGTAAGCATACGGACAAATGTCAGGAAATTCTCATAATTATCCATGGGTTCTCCGGTTCCCATCACAACAACATTGGAGACTCTTTCTCCTGTGATCTTCTGGATTTGATAAATCTGCCCCAGCATCTCAGACGGCGACAGATTTCTCTCCAGCCCACCGATGGTAGAAGCACAGAATCTGCATCCCATCCGGCAACCCACCTGAGAAGAAATGCAGACGGAATTTCCGTGCTTGTAGCGCATCAGCACACTTTCCACCACATTTCCGTCAGCCAGGCCGAACAGGAATTTCTTTGTGCCGTCCAGCCGGGATTCCTGAACCTCGATGGGCAGCAGGCTGGTGTAGGGGTAATTTTCCTTCAGCTTACTGCGCAAAGACAGAGGCAGGTTGGTCATTTCATCATAACCTGCAGCCAGCTTGCAGTGCATCCAGTCATACAGCTGGGCTGCGCGGAAGCTTTTCTCTCCAACCTGCTCCAATTCCTTTTTCAGTTCCGTAAGCGTCATGGATTTGATATCTGTCCGTATGTTCAATGTTTCCACCGATTCCTTTGTTTTTACTCATTTATTTCTGCGGCCTGCACATCAGATGTGCACAGCCGTCAAAAAACGCTCCTTACTCTTTCCTGACAAAGCATGCGATAAAAAAACCGTCCGCCGCATGGATTCCCGGAAGAAGCTGACACATTCCCGCTTCCGTTTCCGCATTCCGGCATGCTTCCGGCAGCCCGTTGTTAAGGCTCTGCAGGGTAAAGGGAAAATGGGAAGCAAACCAGGCCGTCTGTTCTTCATTTTCCGCCTTATTAATAGTACATGTGCTGTAAACCAGCCGCCCGCCGGGTTTAACATACATGGCAGCATTGGCCAGGATACGCCTTTGCAGTGCCGCAACCTCCTGCAGGCTCTCCGGCGTCACCCGGTATTTGATATCCGGTTTTCTGCCGATAACTCCTAGCCCGGAGCAAGGCAGATCCGCCAGCACCACATCCGCTTTTTCCTTCATGCTCTCATCCGGCACCGTGGCGTCCCAAATACGGACCTCCAGGTTTTCAAGCCCCATCCTGCGGGCATTCTCCTGAATTAGTCCCGCTTTATAACCGGAAATATCCCGCGCCTGTACGCGTCCTGAGCCATACAGTCTGTCTGCCGCATGGATGGCCTTTCCGCCCGGCGCGGCACACACATCCAGCAGGAATTGCGTGCTGTCCCGTCCGGCAAGGGCGCATTCCGTCACCAGCATACTGCTCACGTCCTGTACGGCAAACTGCCCCTTATCAAAGCCCGGAAGCGAAGCAATCCCTTCAGTTTTGCCCAGGGTATAGGCATAGTCCAGGTAGGGATGCACCACAGGATGCGCGCCGCATTCCTCCAGCGCCGTAAGCAGGGCCTCTTTTTCCTGCGCGGAAATCCGTTGCGAAAGCCGTATGGTCACAGGCCGCGGCTCTAAAAGCGCCTGCAGCATACGTTCCGTGACTTTCCCGCCATAATCGGCCAGCCACATCCGCACGATCCATTCCGGCATGGAATACATCACGGAAAAATACTTGACAGCCTCCCTTTCCCGATCCGGCCACGCCAGCGTATCCTTTCCGCGGGAAATGCTACGCAGGACGCCGTTGACAAAACCTTTCAGCTGATGGAAATGCCTGCTCTCCGCAAGCTTTACCGCCTCATTGCAGGCAGCGGAATCAGGAATATTATCCATAAAAAGAATCTGGTAGGCGCCCATTCTGAGAAGGCAGCGGATCAGCGGCTTACATTTGTTTACGGGTGTCTTTGAAAACTGCCCCAGCACATAATCCAGCTGGATGCGCCGCTCCAAAACACCCTCCGTAAGACGCTTGATAAAGGCTTTGTCCCTGCCGTCCAGATAATCGTATTTATCCAGTACATTTTTCAACAGAAGATTACCATATTCGCCGCCTCTCTCAAGCTCCAGAAGCATATCCAGCACAAGGCCTCTTGTATTGACTCCATTTTCCGTTTTCATCCGTATTCCAATCCTCTCCTGTGAAGGCTCCGCAAAGCCTCCCCGGCGTTTCCCCGTTACCGGCCATAAGGGAACCGGAACGTCCTGAACAATTACTATTTATCTTAATCCCGGTCTCTTCTTCCGCCGGACAGAAGCAAAAGCCTCAGCAGCTGCAGGATGGAAGAAGCCGCTGCCGCAACATAGGTAAGCGCTGCCGCGCCCAGCACCTTTCTGCAGTATCCCGTCTCCTCCTCCGTCAGGATATTATATCCCTGAAGCATTTTCAGTGCCCGTCCCGAGGCATTGAATTCCACGGGCAGCGTCACTATCTGGAACAAAACAGAAGCCGCAAAAATCCAGATTCCTATCTGGATAAACGTATAGCTCAGTCCAAATACCAGGCCTAAAACCACGATAGGCAGACCCAGCATGGATCCGAAGTTGGCTACCGGCACAAGTGCGCCCCTGATTTTCAGCGGCACATAACCTTCCTTATGCTGCACCGCATGGCCGCATTCGTGAGCCGCCACGCCGATTGCCGCCACGCTTCCGGAGGCATAGGTGGAATCCGAAAGCCGCAGCACTCTTGTCCTGGGGTCATAATGATCGGTCAGGCTTCCGCTGACGTGTTCCACCTGCACATCTCCCAGACCGTTGTAGTTCAGTATCATCCTGGCCGCTTCCGCACCCGTCATTCCGGTCATGCTGCGCACCCTGGAATATTTGCTGAACGTATTGTTGACTCTGGCGCTTGCCCAGATAGAGAGCACAGCGCCGATAATCACCAGAAAATAAGTTGGATCAAAATAATAACCATATCCTAACATCCCAGCATTTCTCCTTTTTCTATTCTGCAGCCCAGAAGGAAATCCCTTACCAGCATGCGTTTCTTCCCTTCCAGCTGCAGCTGCGTTACCTTAAGGACGCCATTTCCCGTATTGATATATACGGCGTCCTTTTCTGTCCTTTGAATGCTTCCCGGTTCCCCGTCCGCACTTTCCTGCACAGGGAAGGCTTCCCATATTTTAAGCGTTTTTCCCTTATAGAAAGTATACGCACTGGGCCAGGGATTTAATCCACGAATCAGCCGGTCTATTTCCTCAGCCGATCTGGAAAAATCAATTTTGCCCATATTTTTGTCGATCATGCCCACATGGCAGCTTAAGGAATCGTCCTGGGGAGTCGGCGTGACCTCTCCCTTTTCTATCGCGGCAAGCGCAGGGATAATCATCTGTGCTCCCGCCTGCGCCAGCTTGTCGCTAAGACTCGCATAGGTGTCAGAGGGCGCGATTTCCACCTCTGATTTCATAAGCATGTCGCCTGTGTCCACGCCCGCATCCATCTGCATGATGGTTACTCCGGTCATCTTGTCCCCATTGATGAGCGCCCACTGGATCGGCGACGAGCCGCGGTATCTGGGCAGCAGGGAGGCATGAATATTCACGCACCCGAAACGTGGCATGTCCAATATTTCCTGAGAAAGGATCTGTCCGAAAGCGGCCACGACAAAAATGTCCGCTTCATAGGTTTTCAGCTGCTCCACTGCCTCCGGCCTTTTGATTCTAACCGGCTGAAAAACGGGTAATCCCCGGGAAACAGCAAACTCCTTGACAGGGCTCATCTGCAGCTTACCGCCTCTTCCCTTAGGCTTATCCGGCTGTGTCACCACAGCGGTTATCTCATGTCCGGCCTTCCATATCGCTTCCAATGCTCCCACGGAAAAATCGGGAGTTCCCATAAATACTACTTTCATGATGCCTGCCTTTCCTGATCTGTGAACCGTGGTAACTGTGAGGGTGCCCAACAGTTACGAACCATAATTTAACAAAAACCCGAAAATGTCTCCGCGGCCCCTATTCTTCCACTTCTTCCACATCCGTAAGCTCACCCTCCACCTTCTCCACATACATGTGGCCGTCCAGATGGTCGATTTCATGGCAGAAGGCTCTGGCAAGCAGCTCTGTACCTTCCATTTCAAAGGGCTTCATGTTTCTGTCGTAAGCCCTTACCTTCACATAGTTGGGCCTGGTTACCGTACCGCTTTTCCCCGGCAGGCTAAGACAGCCTTCCCCGCCGGTCTGCTCTCCGCTTGTTTCCAGAATGCGGGGATTGATGAGTACAATCGGATCCTCTCCCGTAACATCGATTACAACGATTCTTTTGAGAATGCCTACCTGCGGCGCCGCAAGACCCACACCGTTGGCATCATACATCGTTTCCAGCATATCGTCAATCAGCTCCTGCGTCCGGGGCGTCACCTCCTTCACTTCCTTGCAGACCTTTTCAAGAATCGGATCTCCCATAATTCTTATATTCCTGATAGCCATTTTTCTTTTCCACCTTTCTTCTTTTGCTATAATTAAAAGGATGACATGGGATCGAAATCGAACTGCACACTCTCGTCCTTCCGATCCTCTTCCTTCAAAAAATGCTCCATTCTGTTCTTCAGACGGATTAAAACCTCATAATCCGGATTTTTCACATAAAGCACATAACGGAAAATATCATTAATTCTGCCGATAAATGCCGGCGCGGGACCGATAATGATCGTTTTCTCCTCCCGTCCCTCCGGCGCGCCCTCACAGAGCCGCTTCAATTGCCCCGCCAGCACTTCGCCGCCTTCCTGGGCAGCGGAGGTTACCTGCACCGCCAGGATATGAGAAACCGGCGGATAGGAAAGCAGCTGCCGGTAAAGAATTTCCTCTTCATAAAAGCCTTCATAATCCTGCGCCGCCGCATGCAGAATGCTGTAATGCTCCGGCTGATAGGTCTGTATGACCACCTCTCCCGGCCTGGTTCCCCTGCCTGCCCTTCCCGCCGCCTGGGTCAGCAGCTGAAAGGTCCGCTCCCCCGCGCGGTAATCATTCACGGAAAGCGACATATCCGCCGCCAGAATTCCCATAAGCGTCACATTGGGGAAATCATGCCCCTTGACAATCATCTGTGTTCCCACCAGGATATCGGCTTCTCCCGCGGAAAATGCGGACAGGATTTTTTCATAGCTGTCCTTTGTTTTCGTGGTATCCGCATCCATGCGGAGGACTTTTTTGTCCGGATACAGCTTATGCAGCTGTTCCTCGATTTGCTCCGTACCGGCCCGAAAACCCAGTATATATTTGGAACCGCATTCCGGACACAGCTTCACGGCAGGCTGGGTGAAGCCGCAGTAATGGCAGACCAGCGTCCCGTTTCTGTGCTCGGACAAAGAAACGTCACAATGGGGACATTTCATCACATGCCCGCACATCCGGCAGGATACAAAACCGGCGTAACCCCTACGGTTCAAAAAGAGCATGCTCTGCTCTCCCCTTCCCAGCCGGTCCTCCAGAAGTTCCTGCAGCCTTTTGGAAAAAATGGAACGGTTGCCGTTTTTAAGCTCCTGCCTTAAATCCTCCACATACACGGTGGGGAGCACGCCTCCCGTGAGACGTTCATTTAGGGTAAACAGCCTGTATTTTCCCTGCTTTGCCCGGTAGAAGCTCTCCAGCGAGGGCGTTGCGGAGCCTAAAAAAACGCTTGCCCCATGAAGCACCGCAAGCTCCTCCGCCGTTTCCCTGGCATGGTATTTCGGCATGGTTTCGCTTTTATAGCTGTTTTCATGCTCTTCATCTATAATAATGATCCCGATATCCGGGAACGGTGTAAACAACGCGGAACGGGGACCGATGATCACATCAATTTCCCCTTTTCTGGCCCGCTCGCACTGATCATATTTTTCCCCGGGGGACAGCGTGGAATTCATCACGGACACACGATCCCCGAATCTTTTATAAAAACGGAGCACTGTCTGGTAGGTCAGCGCTATTTCCGGAATCAGCATAACGGCCTGGCGGCCCCTCTGAATCATCTGCGCTATCAGCTCCATGTAGACCTCCGTTTTCCCGCTTCCGGTGATTCCCCGGAGCAGATAGGTCTGCCGGATGCCGTCGTCATAATCCTTCAGCACGCTGTCCACAACGAACTGCTGCCGTTCACTCAGGTGGTGGCCGGCCTCCCGCTGCGCATCCAGCTTTACCGGATTCCGGTAATAGGGCACGCTGTTAATGTCAATCAGCCCTGCCTCCTGAAGACTGCGGAAGGTGGCGGGAGAAATATTCAGCTTCCTCGCCACCAGCGTCTGGGGCAGCCGTTCCTCCGCTATCAGCTCCCGCAGGACGCGGGCCTTGGCTCCCTGATGCTTCCTTTCACATTGAAGCATCTCCGCCCGGGCTTCCTCTTTCCCCACCCGGAGGCAGATTTCCTTTTTTTCCTGCTGCTTCAGCTTCTGGCGCACCGGCAAAACCGTTTTCAGCGCGTTAATCATGGTGGAACCGTAATGCTCCTTCATCCAGAAGGCCAGGCGGATCAGCCTGCTTTCCACCTGAACTCCTTCTTCAATTACAGAGTCAATTTCCTTCAGCCGTGAAACGTCAAATTCCGGCTCATCCGTTATTTCTATAATATAGCCTGTGCGCAGCTTATTGCCGCTGCCGAAGGGTATTCTGACCTTCATCCCCGGCTCCGGAAGCCCCAGCAGCGCCTCCGGAATACGGTACTGAAACGGGCGATCCACTTTTTCATGGGAAATATCCACTATAATATTTGCAAATCTGCCCTGCATGTATCCCTCCATCAGAAGGAAATCCCTCTCTCCTTCAGTATCTGCGCAATCAGCACTCTTTCATCCATCGGATGCTTCACGCCCTTGATTTCCTGATAGTCTTCGTGGCCTTTTCCGGCAAGGACAATAATATCGCCCGGTTCGCCGTGTTCAATCGCATAGCGGATTGCTTCTTTTCTGTCTGTAATGCTGATATATTTTCCGTCTGTCTTTGAAATGCCGGTTTTAATATCTTCAATAATGGCTTCCGGGTCTTCAAATCTCGGATTATCCGATGTAATAATCGTAAAATCAGCCAGTTTTCCCGAAACCTCACCCATTTCAAAACGTCTTTCCTTAGAACGGTTGCCGCCACAGCCGAATACGCACACCAGACGGTGCGGGTTATATTCTTTTAATGTTTCAAGTATACTTTTTAAAGACATAGCATTATGGGCATAATCAATCATCAGTGAAAATTCATCAGATACCTTTACCAGCTCGATCCTGCCCTTGACTTTGACTTCTGCCAGTGTCTTTTTTAACGTTTCCTGCGGCACCTGAAAATGTCTTGTAACCGCAATCGCACACAGTGAATTATAAACCGAGAACTTTCCCGGAAGATTGAGTGCCACGTCCATGTCCAGCGCACCGGTACAACGGTATGTAAGTCCCACCGTGCCTCTTTCATGCTTTAAGCAGATGTCGCAGGCTCTAAGCTGTGCTTTTTCCGATAAACCGTAAGTTTCGATTTCACAGGTCGCATTTTTAATGACTTCTGCCGTATGCTTGTCGTCTGCATTGACAATGCCTGTTTTACACTGGCTGAAAAGCTTTGCCTTGCATGCCAGATATTCTTCAAAAGAAGCGTGTTCATTCGGTCCGATATGATCCGGTTCAAGATTGGTAAATACACCGATGTCAAATAAAATACCGGCGGTTCTGTCAAGCTTTAAGCCTTGTGAGGAAACCTCCATGACAACTGCCTTACAGCCTGCCTTTACCATTTTGGCAAACGATTCATGAATCTGATAAGACTCCGGTGTTGTATTGCAGGATGCCCAGCTTTCATCACCGATAATCGTTTCGATTGTACCGATTAAACCGGTTTTAATACCGCAGGCTTCCAGCACGTTGCGGATCATATAGGTTGTCGTTGTCTTTCCCTTTGTCCCCGTAATGCCGATTGTAAACAGCTTTTCTGCCGGATCGTCAAAATATGCGGCTGACATGAATGCCAGTGCATATCTTGTATTTTCAACCGAAACCACTGTTACCGTATCTGGAATCTGCGCCAGATATTCTTCCTTACAGCCCTGCTGTACCACAATCACGGAAGCCTTCTGTTCTACTGCCGCCTGAATATATGTGTGTCCGTCACTGACCGCACCCACGATGCAGACAAATGCCGTATTTTCCCTGACTTTTCTGGAATCTGAAGTCAGACTTTCCACCTGCGTTTCCACACTCCCCGAAACCAGTGTATAAGAAAGCTTCTCCAGCAACTTTGATAAATTCATACTAATCCTCGTTTCTGAGCAACTTGTTGCGAAGAGGCGATGAGAAATTCGCGTAGGCGATTTCTCATCTGCCATCATAGCTATTTGTTTTTGCTCATAAACAATATAGCCAACGTCAAGATACGCTTGCCGTGTAAAAAATAAATAATCCGTTAAATACTACATTTTATGGGAAAAACGTTCTTTAAAGCTGCAATGCTGGCACAGTGGTTCAACGGCACGTTTGGCACGGAAGCCTTCTATAAAACGCACACTCCGTTCCCCGGCAAGAATGTCCTTTAGCGGTGTTGTAAAAATATTGCCAAGCGCCATGGCGGCATTGCCGTCTAAGCAGCACGGAACGACCGTTCCGTCACTTAAAACCGCCATATGCTGGCGCAGTCCCTGACAAAAGCCCCTGTCGTTGCAGTACGCATTATCAAGTGCAGGCCATTCAAAAGGTGACTGCACATTGACGTACAAATGTCGTTTAATCACGCAGTTTTTTTCTCCGAACAGTGTTGGAACACCGGTGGTATTCCACAGCCGCAGGGAAATCTCAGTATCCGTCTGTGCAAGCAGTGTTTCACAGGAGGCAAATAACTGCGCAATGTAAGTATCCATGTCAATGCAGTCATTGTCGTCTGCGCTGTGCAGGGAAACATTCATCTGATGGGGAGGCTGTGCAAGCAGTAAGGGAAGTTTTTGCGCAAGCAGTGTCCCGTTTGTTGTAAGATTTACGGTTACACCTGCCCTGCGGCACAGCGCAAGAATTTCATCAAGCTGCGGATGCAGCAGCGGTTCGCCCTTTACATGCAGATAAATGTAGTTGGTGTACGGACGAATCTGCTGTAAGGTATGTGCAAATTCATCGACAGACATAAAATGCGGACTGCGCAGGGTTTCCTGACAAAAAGAACATTTTAAATTACAGGAACTGGTGATTTCTATATAAATGCGCTTAAAACGCGCCACATTTCCCATAATTAATTTTGAGCCTTATACTGCTTTAAAGCCGTTGCAAGCTGGTCCGGGCAGGAAGTAGACTTAAATCCGCAGCGGATACCTTCCATACGGCGGATGGCTTCATCAATATCCATGCCTTCTACTAAAGCAGCAACACCCTGTGTATTGCCGGAGCAGCCGCCCTCAAAAGCTACATGGGTTACTTTATTATCAACAACATCAAAATGAATGGCGCGTGAACAGACACCCTGTGTTTTATAATTCATCATTTTCTCTCCTTTGTTTTTTGCATTGTCATGGTATCATAAAATGAAGCGGGATACAAGAAAATTTATCTAAACAAAGGATAATTGTGCCATGATGTCCGGTAAGGAATCAACAGGATAAAGTTGCAAATTACGAGTGGTATGGGTATAATTATTAATATGCGGTAAAAGCCGCACAATGAAGAAAAATTTGTATAAAATGCTATGAGTGTCAAATCTACATTTTCCGCTCATAGAAGGATTGAAAACGGAGTAGCAAATGGCACGGAAAAAGAAGAAAAAACGACGCCTGAAAAAGGGGGCTGCACTCGTTTTAAAATGGTCCATTGCAATGATTATCATAGGAACTGCCGCATTTTTTCTGATGAATATGGTATATAACCGGGGCATTTATGTAAAGACACACCCGCTGGTACTCGATATGGAAGAAGATGTATCGGCAGAGGATTTTATTGAAACGTATGATGACACAGAGGTGCTGGTCACTTTTGTAGATATGCCGGTGCATCAGATTGGAAAGCAGACGGTTGAGTTTGTAGTGGAAAATAAAAAGGGAAGAAGTAAAAAATATACACAGACACTCGAATGGGTGCATAAAGATAAAACAGCGCCGCAGATTAACGGTGTACATAACATCACAGTGACCATCGGGGATACTGTTTCATATCTGGACGGGGTCAGTGCCGTGGATGATGTGGACGGACCGGTGAATGTAACGGTTGAAAAGGTGTCTGTCAATACAAGACAGACGGGAACGTACCCTATCGCTTATCTGGCAACAGACAGTGCGGGCAACCTGGCAAAGGTCAATGCAAGCGTAACCGTGGTGGAACGCGCACAGGACTGGCAGGAGGCATATGCGCTGGTTGACAGTGTACTGGCAAAGATTACAACACCGCAGATGTCACTCGGACAAAAGGCAAAAGCCATTTTTGATTATGCGCATAACAATATTACGTATGCGGGCGTGCGCCTTGCAGATGACTGGGATGCGGAATGGTATGCAGGACTTCAGAATATTGAGCAGAACGGCACGACAGGCGGCGACTGCTATACGTATTATGCTGTTGCAAATGTGCTGTTACAGCGTGCCGGAGCGGAAACCATGCGTGTGGAGCGGCAGAACGCAGGGGACGGCAGCCACCACTACTGGATTTTGTGTAATGTTGGGACAGGCTGGTATCATTTTGATGCCACACAGATTTCCAACGGATTTACGTGTTTTATGCTGACGGATAAGCAGGTGCGCGACTTTACACAGATAAAGCCGAATTTCTATGATTTTGCCGCAGACCGGTATCCTGCAACACCGCAGACGGAATTTGTCCTGCAATAAGCAATCCGTTTATTATGGAAGGAAAAGAAAATGAAGACACTGGGAATTTTAGGCGGAATGGGACCGATGGCGACTGCCTGTTTTATGGAACGGATAACCGCAATGACAGCGGCAGATACCGACCAGGAGCAGATACCGGTGATTGTATACAGCAATACACAGATTCCTGACAGAAGTGCGTATCTTTTAGGCAGACCGCAGGCGGAAAATCCTGTGACGGCATTACGGCAGACGGCGCATTTTTTAGACGGTGCATGTGATTATATTGCAATGCCGTGTGTGACAGCACATGCGTTTTATACGCAGATACAACAGGAACTTTCCCATGCCGTGCTTTTCAATATGGTTGAACTGACGGTGCAGTCATTAAAGGCACAGAACATAAAAAAAGCGGGACTGCTGGCAACGGACGGCACGATTGCAGGCGGTGTATTTAAAGAAAGTTTAAAAAATGCAGGAATCGAGAGTGTTCTGCCGGGTGCGCTGTCACAAAAAAGCCTTATGGCGCTGATTTACCGGATAAAAGCGGGAAAAGAGCCGGATATGGCGGCGTTTAACCGCATTTTACAGGAACTCGTATCCGGCGGCGCAGAAAGAATCGTACTTGGCTGTACGGAAATTTCCATTTTAAATTTAAAAGAAAAATGTCCGTGTGCCGTACCGTATACAGACTGTATGGAACTGCTGGCGGAGGCGGCGGTGGCAGCGTGCGGCGGACAAGTCGCTCAGAAATGGAGGCAAATGCGAAAATCCATAAATTAAAGATTTTCGCATATCACTTTGTGCCGCAGGCGTCACAAAGTCGTTTTATCGCAGAGCCAAATAAGATTTGGCTCGCGATTCCTCCGACATTAAAATGCCTGCGGAATGAGGAAAATGCGAAAAATATGCTTGAGAGCATATTTT
>OHJX01000684.1_pt1 | contig 11803 bp, 9 predicted proteins | sample 1568671 | NCBI WGS metagenome assembly OHJX01 (sample SAMEA3879589, study PRJEB24766) | human gut metagenome | biome: human-associated habitat; feature: feces | place: USA | collected 1985/1987 | reverse complement strand
CAGCTTCGGCCCCACAGCCAATCTGGTAAATGTGTTTTCCAGATCCCGTGGAAAGACCTGGTGCGGTGTCCGCAGCTATATGGATATGGGAAATCCCAGGCTTCTGAAGCTTTTCTGTAGCAGAGCGGATCGGATAATCAGCTGTTCCCGTACGATTGAGAAAGAAATACGGGAAAAATTCGACTGTCAGACTACCTCTACGCTTTATAATCCTTTTGATATCAAAGAGGAAGAGGAACGGGCGCAGGAGGAGGAAAGCCGACTTCCTTTTCAGGACTGCGGGCCGGTGGTGGTGTCCATGGGGCGCGAGGACGATGTAAAGGGCTTCTGGCATCTGGTAAAAAGCTTTTCCCTGGTTCATCGCAGGCTGCCGGATTCCCGGCTGGTGATTGTGGGAGAGGGCGATTTCCTGGAGTACTGGAAGCTGTCTGAGGCGCTGGGGATTTCGGATGCGGTAAGCTTCCCGGGGGTAAAGAAGAATCCCTTCCCGTGGCTGAAGCTGGGAAGTATTTATGTGATGACTTCCTTAAACGAAGGCTTTCCCAATGTGCTTGTGGAGGCCATGGCCCTTGGCAAGCCGGTGATTTCCACCAACTGCATGACCGGGCCGGCGGAGATCCTCATGGATGATTTTGAGGCTTATGTGGGAAAAGAAGAGTATGTGGACGGAGACTACGGTATTCTGATTCCCAACCTGGAAACGCAGAAAAATCTGGATGCCAGGGTGATTACGCGGGAAGAGGAGCTTCTGGCGGAACAGATGCTGCGCCTGCTGACGGATCAGAAGCTGCATAAAAAATATGCCGATGCGGCGCTTAAGAGGGCGGCCTGCTTTTCCAATGAAGCTTATGTGGAACAGCTCCGCGGGATGGCGGAGGATGTGTGAAAGGTAAAATTCAATTGTAATGGCTTGTAAATTCCCGCTGTTTGCGGTTGAAAAAACTGCGGTATCCACCTGAAAAAGATGGATGCCGCAGTTTTCTTATTATTTGCCTGAATGCATTTTTATAAAAAATTATAATTTCAATCCCCGGTATCTGTTAAAGCATGCAAAGATTTCCTGCCGTCTGGGAACCGCCAGATCCGTGGGCAGATAGCCGGAGCCGGCCAGTGCGGACAGGCCTTTTTTTTCAATCAGTGAAAGAAAGGAATCCACAAGCATACGCAGGCTGGTCTGACCGTTAAACATACTTTTTTCCGCCAGGGCAAGCATATAGGAAAGGGCGGCGGTCTGTTCCGAATCGGCAAGCTGTTCCAGGTAGCGCAGGTCGATGTCCTCATGTCCAATCTGAATGTTTTCCCGGCCGTGGACCTTGGTTTTCAGCCGTTCATCCCTGCGAAGCTCTGGACGATAGCCGGGAGTGCGGCGGAAGGATGGCAGTTCGGGATCAGGGAGCAGCTGGGGCATTCCCGCTTCCGGTGTTTCCTGATTGCGGGAGGCGTAGAGGGCGGCTTCTTTTTTGGCAAAAGCGGTTATGTCTTTGGGAACATAGCGATCCATCTGGATTACCGCATCTGCGATGTAAAAATAGGAACCGGAGCTTCCGGCAACAATTACGGAAGAAATGCCGCATTTTTCATAGAGGAAACGGGCGCGTTCAATGAAGGGAGTGATAGGCTCCTCTTCCCGGCAGACCACGCGCTGCATCAGCTCGTCGCGTATCATGAAATTAGTGGCGCAGGTGTCCTCGTCTATCAGGAAAAGTGAGGTTCCGCTTTCTATGCCTTCTATGACATTGGCGGCCTGTGAGGTGCTTCCGCTGGCATCCTCCGTATAGAAGGCTTTGGTATCCTTTCCGTTGGGAAGGTTATTGATGAACATGGATATGTCCGTTTTTTTGATGCTGCGGCCATCCTCTGCGCGTATTTTCAGGGCGCTGTTATCAGTGATGACATATTCCCTGCCTTCGCCTGCGATATGGTTGTATACGCCAAGCTCCAGAGCCTCAAGGAGCGTGGATTTCCCATGATATCCGCCGCCTACGATCAGGGTGATTCCTTTCCTGATGCCCATGCCGGTAATCGGCCCATGATGGGGCAGATTCAGTGTGATTTCCATGGAAGAGGGGGAGGTGAAGGGAATGCCTTCTTTCATGGGGAGGTCCGATACCCCGGACTGCCTGGGAAGGATGGAACCATTGGCTACAAACGCACACAAATCCAGGGCAGGCAGCTGGGTGCGGATATAATGCTGGTCCTCAGCCAGATGGATGACGCTTTGTACCTTGGCGGGGGAGAGCTTTTTGTAAAAGCAGACCGTCTGTACGCAGGCCGGCAGGAAATCAAAGAGAATGCGTTCCAGCTGTGACGCGTTGATAGTCCTTCCATTGGCCGGAAAACCAGCGGCAAAACGGAATAACAGGCCGCCGTTTTCCGGGTTGATGGTTACGGCGGAACGCTCCAGCATTTCCTGGCCGCAGCGGCTGACACTGATCAGCCCGCTTTTGCCGGAGCCTTTGGCCTTGAAGGTATACTTTTCGATCTCCTGGTAAAAAAGCCGGTTCAGGTAGTCCTGTAGCGCAACCTTTTTATAGCGGGTATCATAAAGCCCGGCAGGAAATCCGGCGGTTTTTCCGTCAACAAGGATGCTCAGGCGGGACGGAGAGGCAAAGGGATCCCCTTGGACATGGTCAATGGATAAGACATAATTGCCGAAGGAATAGCTTCCTTTTAAATCCTTGTAGGCAGGATAGCTTTTATGGTCGATGGCACGAAGCGCACGACGCAGGTCTTCTGAATTTTTCATGGGGTTTTTTGGTCCTTTCTGTAAAGCTTTTTTGTGATATCGGGCAGCTGCTGGGCTTCTCCATACATGAATTCCTAAATTATTAATTACAGGTCCGGGATATTTTCTGTAACCCGAAGGCAATTTTACGGCCTTTGGTCACTGAATGGGATGCATGTACAACTGCGTTATCTGTACTTTATCACAGGATTGCGGGGAGTGCAAAGAAAAATGATGGTAAAGGGAAAAGGATTGTAACAGTTCTGACAGACAAGCCTTTTACGATGAATGTGGATAAAGATGACAGTGGTGATATTAAAAGCGGTTACAGAGTTATTCAGCGGGGAGTGGAGAAGAAAAATATAAAGTGTTTTACTTAAATCATAATATATTTAATGAATAACATTAAATATTTATTGCAAAATGTAATGCTGTATGATATTGTTGAAGTGGGATAGGAAGTAAAAGCGGATGTAAAAGCGGTGGTGTGGATACACGTCCGTTGACACGTATGGGACATTTGGCGGTGTTGTTTGTTTAAATAAGAATGGAGGAAAAAGGATGCAGGAAGAAAAGAATGAGAAAATATTGATTAATACACGGGAAAAAAGGAGAGATGTAGAAGAAGCTTTCGAAAGTGACGAAAAAATCAGTCAGGATCATGTTATTATATACAGAGAAGCAGAAAAACCGGTTCGATTAACGCGGGGCTTTAATATACTGCTGGGCCTTGGCATTTTTTGTGCGGTATTTATTCTGCGGCTTTCTTTTATTTTATTACTCATTGGCATCAGGAGGTAACTAATAGTGCGAAACCGATTGAGATTACAAGGATATTAAATAATTTGTTACTTTATTCTATAATTTTATTGTGCTTTATTATGCTTATTTCGATTGCTATTAGTAAAAGACCTTTTAATGGTGCATTATACAGACTTGGCATATCTATAGGGATTTTAGTTACTGTTGCGTCCTTTATATTTCCCAGATTCGAGGGATATAAAGCTACTGCTAAAATACTGTCTATCAAAGGGCGCTTTTTAGCCAACGGAGACTATTTAATTATCGGACTATTAATCCTTGTCATGGCGCTCCTCATGCGCTATGGTTATAAATACCAAATCAATTATGATATGACCATATAAAAAACGGGAGTGAAATTATGGCAATTATACTAAGGCTGGATCGCGTCATGGCGGATCGCAAGATATCTCTGAACGAGCTTGCTTCCCGTGTGGGAATCTCAAATGTGAATCTGTCTAATCTGAAGACCGGCAAGGTTAAGGCGGTGCGGTTTTCAACACTGGATGCTATCTGTGATGTGCTGGACTGCCAGCCGGGGGATATTCTGGAATATACCCGGGGAAAAAAAGAGCCGCAGCGAGGGAAAATATCTGCGGAGGATACCGGGAAAGAGACGGAGAAGACTGCGGAAGATAAATAGCAGGTATTCAATCAGGGTAGCGTACTTGCTGTACAGGTCTGTGCGGCAAATTCTGATTATGAGAAGTAATTCAGGCGTACCAAAACCCGTCTTCGGGAGCGATTTGGAGTGGATTTTACAGTGGCTGTGAAGCAGCCAAACAATTAATTAAATGAAGAGTGCCTGCCGGGTTTGCAATTTGTAACCCGGCAGGCATTCATTTTTATCTTGCAGGATGTATTCAAATCTATTTTTTTATCTTTTCTGCAATTTTCTGACAGTGTTTTTTGTAGACGAAGGTTTCAGGGTAACCAGGAAGGCGGTTACCTTTCTGTTTTCATATACTACCTCAGCCTCAACTCCACGTGACAGGAATGCCTGGCGGCAAACAGAAAATTCTGGACTTTACCATGGAGGGTGCAGGATAAGGGGGAACAAAAAAGTAGAATTGATACCACTGACTGATGTATAATAAAAAACGAATGAAATCATAAAAAACGGGTGAGGAAAATGAAATCGATCAGGATAAAAATTCTTTCGATTAAAAAGAAGATATTGCTGGGTTACCTGCTGATTATTTGTATTATACTTATGGTTATGTTTCTGCTGCTGGGTACATTGTGGAAGCATTTGATAAAGGAGAGTATAAGCAAATCTATCTACAGCAGTAATTATCAAATAAAGAAGAGCATAGACAACTATTTTGACAGCATGGTAAAGCTTTCCGAATTTCCTTATCTGGATTCCGATATTATGGAAATACTACGGAAGGACTATGACGGCATTGAGACGGAAAAAAGAACAGTGAGCCAGATTAATGATGTGAATGCCATCGGACCGAAGCTGTATAAACATGTTTACTATATGCATAATCAAATTGATGCTGTCTGGCTTTTCCCTGCCAATATGAATTATTACGCGTACAGAACGAATCAGTCGGCGGCAGGGGCTTACAGAGTTGAGGAGGAAAGCTGGTTTCAGGAGGTTAAGGAAGGAAATGGAAAGCCATTCATCATTGGAGTGCATGAGGAAAAAGCCGTGACAATGAAGTGGGATGTCCTTTCTGTGGCAAGGGGAATTCTGGATCCGGATACCGGAAAATATCTAGGCATGATTGTGATAGACTGTTCTGTAGATAACTTTGCGAAATTATGGGATGCTTCTGAATACAGTGAAAGCATCATAGCGGTATCGGATAAAAATGGGAAGCTGATTCTTCCGGGCGGTGATGAAAATAAGGGAAGCATCACGGATTTTCTTGAAAAGAACTCTGAGAAATTCAAGGAAAAAGGCAAGCTGTACCAGGTATATTTTGGAAACCAGACCTATTATCTGGCGATGACGAAGCTTAATTATATGGATGGGAAGATATACCAGCTTGTCCCGATTGGAGACGCAGTCAGAAATATTGCCTATACTTTTATATTGGCGGTTGCTGTAATGCTGGCTTTGGGTATTTTTCTGGTATTTGTAAGCATCAAGATTTCGAATACAATCACACAGCCTGTTTTCCGCCTTATCGGCACCATGGAATCGGTGGAATCAGGAAACCTTTCTTTGCAGACGGAAGAATTCTATGGGGAAATGAAAATCCTTTCCCAGAAATTCAATCATATGGTAAAGCGGATTAATGCCATGTTTGAAGAGGTAAAAGAAAAAGAAAAAAGGGAAATGGAAATGCTGGCGCTGCAGTCCCAGATCAATCCGCATTTTATGTACAATACGCTGAATTCCATACGGTGGCTTTCCGAGCTGCAGGGCGCCGATAAGGTAACACAGATGATTGACGCCCTGGTAAAGGTCCTGAATTATGTGGCGGAGGACACCAGTGAATTTGTGGATGTGGGACGTGAAGTGGAATTTATCAGAAACTATATCAAAATACTTAATTTCAGGTATTTTGAACGCTTTTCATTTATCTTCGATATACGGGAAGAAACCATGCAGTATGAGATACCGCGCTTTATTCTTCAGCCGCTGGTTGAAAATGCAGTTTTGCATGGCTTTGACAATAACGATATATGTGCAACGGTTAAAATAGACATCCATCTGGAGGAAGGAAATCTTTTCCTTTGCGTAACGGATGATGGAAAAGGGCTTTCCAGGGAAAAAATAGATGAAATACTTAACAGCGAAAGAAAATCGGAAAAACGTCTGAATAAAATCGGCATATACAATGTAAACCGACGGATCAAACTGACTTACGGACAGGAGTATGCCATTCGGATTGACAGCAAAGAAGGCTGTTTTACCAAAGTAACAGTGAGGATTCCGGCAAGGGTGAAGTCATGAACAGCAAGGCGGGTAGCATATGAAAAGGAAAATAGGGGTTTTAATCGTAGATGATGAGGTACTGGTCAGAATTGGGATCATTCATGCAGTCGCCTGGGAAGAAAACGGTTTTGAAATCATAGGAGAGGCCTCCGATGGTGAAAGCTGTCTTCAGATGGCCCGGAAATATCAGCCTGATCTGATTGTTCTGGATATTAATATGCCGGGGATGAACGGTCTGCAGGTACTGAACCGGCTTAAGGAAGAGGGATATTCCGGTAAAGTCATTATGCTTACGTGTTATGAAGAATTTGAATATGTGAGGGAGGCCCTCCGCGGAGGCGCTGACGATTATGTGCTGATATCAAATCTGAATGAAAGCAGCATACTGAGTGCGATCCTGCGTCTGGATTTTAACAGGCGGCCGGAAGAAGAAGAGCCGCGTAACCGGAAAATGATGGCGGAAAAATATCTCCGGCAGAAAATAGAAGGCTTTTCCTTCGGAGAGACGCAAGAGCTTACCTTCCGTACCTCTTGTTTCTGTGCCATAGCAGGAAGAATCAGGGATATGGAAAAGATAGAAAGACGCTATGAACAAAAGGGAATGGAATTATTTTACCGCTCGTTTTATTCCATTCTGGAGCAGGCGCTGCAGCACTATCAGGAGTATGATGTGATTCAGTATACAAAGGAAACAGTAGGGATATTTATCAGCTTTTCCGATACCGGGAGCATGCAGGAGATTCATATGCGCGTAAGACGTTTGATCCCCCATATTTACAATATAGTGCAGAATTATCTGGATCTGGATATGATTATCGGCGTGAGCAGCTTACATTATGGTGAAGAGAAAATCAGAGAGGCATGGAATCAGGCATACAGAATGCTTGACAGGAGCTTTTTCGATAAAAAAGCGGTATATTTTTATGAGGATTTAAGAGATTATTATCTGAAAGCCGGAGAGTTTGATGGAAAATTAACCGAAATCGAAAACAGCCTGAAGGAATGTGTCGTGGATGGAAAAACAGAAGAAATCCGTGAAAGGATGCAGGAGTATTTTGAGGAGATCCGTAACGGAAAGATTGCGGAGCCGCAGCGTATCAGGGTGTTCTGCCAGGACATCGTGAAGCTGCTGCAGGCGCAGGAACGTAACTGGCAGGATGCACAGATACTGGAAATACTGCAAAAACAGGAAAGCCTGGAGGAGATGGAATCCCAGGTTTATATCTGGCTGGATTCGGTTATTCCTGAAAAAACAGATCAGAGTACGAACTGGCTGGTCCGCAGGGCGTGTGATTACATCAGGGAGCATTACCGGCAGGACATTTCGCTGAGCGATATTGCGGCATATCTTGAACTGAGTGAAAGCTATGCCAGCCGGATTTTTAACAAACATATGGGAAAAAACATTCCGGCTTATATTAACCAGCTGAGGATTGAAGAGGCCAGAGAACTGCTGAAAAACACGAATAAGAAAATATACGAGGTTGCAACAGAGGTGGGCTATACCTCTACAACCGCATTCCATATGGCATTCAAGAAGCAGGAGGGGATCACTCCTATTGAATATAGAAACCAGGGAAGCTGAACAAAAAAAAGAATAATAAGACAAAATTTTGAAGAAAAGAAATTGCTGCCGGCAGATTTTGCAGGGAGGGGCCGGACGACAGTTTCTTTTTTTCGTCCCTGGAACAAAATGTTTTGCTATTTGATAAATATGGAAATAGGAAAATGGCGTTGCCGACAATATAATTAATGCATAAGGACCGGTACCTTAAGGATAAAGAAAAATAATTGGAGGGAGCAGATTATGAAGAAAAAGCTCATAACAAAAGTATTGGGAAGCGTATTATGCGCTGCAATGCTTTTAGGAACAGTTGGTTGTGGGGCTTCTGACGGGAAAACCGCAGAGACAGCAAAGGATACCGTACAAGAATCCGAAAGCACGGAACAGACAACACAGGCAGCGGTGGTGGAAGCAAAGAATGATACCGGGGAGGCGGTTACCCTTACAATAGGGATATGGTCGGATGACGAATCCCAGCGTCTGGAAAAGGCATTTGAAGGAATTGAAGATGATTTGGGCATTAAAATAGAATTTCTGAAATACCCCAGTGATTCTGATTTCTGGGACAATATTCCTGCCCAGATAGCGGCGGGAACAGCTCCGGATATCATATCCTGTACCAATGAACACTATCTGCAGTATATTGAGCAGGGACTGTTTGAACCCCTGACAGATTATGTGGATTCCGGCGTTATCAGCCTTCAGGGAACCTGGGAAAAGGCAATGGATGCCTGGAAAATTGATAATGTGGTTTATGGAATTCCCTACGCATTAAATCCCGGTGTATTTATTGTAAATAACAGCATGTGGAATGAGTTCGGCCTTGGAGATAATTATCCCACGACATGGGACGAGGTTCTGGATATCTGCAAAAAGGTTAAAGAAGAACATAATATGCCTGCCCTTTGCCTGAATGTTCAGGAATACCATCTGACCAATATTGCCCTTTCCTTCGGCGGCGGCTGGGATTACGGTAAAAATATCGGTGCAAAGGAAAATGCGGAAGCGCTTCAGTTCCTGATTGATGCCTACAGGGAAGGCTATATTGTTACTCCCACCGAGTTAGGCTTAAGCTGGGACGGGGCGGTTATGATCCAGCAGTCCGCTTTGTTTTCCACCGGCGGCGCATGGTATCAGGCCAGCTTTGCATCCGAAGCGCCGGATATTGAACTGAAATATCTTCCCGTACCGAAAGGCGGAAACGGGAACGGCGGCGGAACCTGCCATTCTGCGGCACTGGTTGCCCTTAAGAATTCCAAGCATCCGGAAGAGGTTGCCAAGGCTATAAGCTATGCCGTAGGCGGAGATAAATTGTATGAAGCAGTAGTCGATGTGACGGAAGTAATTCCAGCCAAGGTAGAGTATTTTGACCTTTATAAAGAAAAAGTTCCGGCACTGGCGGATCTGGTTAGCTATCTTGATTCTTCCACGCCTTTCAGCTATCCGACCCAGAGCAAGAAATTTGCAGACAGCCTGATTAATCTGATGCAGGAAACCATGTTTGACGAAAGCTCGACGATGACCGGACAGGATATTGTAGAACAGCTGGCGGCAGAATATGGCGCAGAATAAATGGCTTCCCGGTAAAGAGGGTGTTTACTATGAACAAAAATAAGAAGAAATACCGGGAAAGGTATAAAAAACCGGAGGTTCTTACGGCGGTATGCTTCCTTCTGCCAGCTGTGTTTATGTGGATTTACTGGTTTTTTATACCTGCGGTAAAATCCATGCGGCTCAGCTTTTATGATTACAGCTTTATAACGCCGGAGCGCACCAGATTTATCGGTCTTGACAATTTTATCCGGCTGTTCCAGGATAAAGATTTTATCAAGGCGCTGGAGCATACCTTCCTGATGGCGGCGGTTGTCGTTGTGCTGATTGCAGTGATCACTTTCCTGATTGCAGTATTGCTGGACGGAAATATCAAAGGCAAAACCTTTTTCCGCACGACTTATTATATGCCATATGTAATTTCTTCCGTGGCGGTCAGTATATTCTTTATGTATTTTTTTATCAAGGACGGGATTGGGACCAGGCTGTTTACGCTGTTTGGTTTTGATAACACCACCTGGTTTACGAGTACGAAATACGCATTGCTTCTGGTTATTATTATTTACGTATGGCAGCAAATCGGCTTTTACATGATACTGTATATCAGCGGACTCCAGAATATTTCGGCTGAGCTTTACGAAGCCGGGAGAATAGACGGAACCAACAAAGCGCAGGCGATCTGGTATATTACGCTGCCTCTGGTTAAGCCGACCACTTATCTGGTGATTACCATGGGTATGATCAATGCGTTTCAGATTTTTGATCAGATTGCTGCGATTTCGAAACAAAGCCCGCTGGGGTCGCCCGCCGGTTCTACGAGTACGGTGGTTACCTTCCTTTACCAGCAGTCTTTCAGTTATATGGACATGGGTTATGGCAGTGCAGCGGCCATGGTGCTTCTTGCTATCATCTTCCTGCTGTCCTTAATCCGGATGTTTATCAGTAAGGAAGGAGAGTGAATATCATGAAAAAGAAACTGCTGAAGGTTGTTTTATATACCGTCCTTATCGGATTGTCACTGATATTCCTGCTTCCTATATTGTATGTGTTTTACAACTCTCTGCTGCCGTATCGGTATGTGCAGACATGGGCGCCTGTGAGTGTATGGACATTGGATAACTTTAAAGAGCTGTTTACAAAATATCCCATAATGAGGTGGTACTGGAATACCTTTGCCTCTACGGCGATTGTGGTGGCGGGTAATCTGATATTCCCCACCATGGCGGGATACGCCCTGGCCAAGCTGAGATTTCCGGGGAAAAAGATAATTTTCGGCGCATTGTTGATATCCATGATGGTGCCGTTTCAGTTAACAATGATACAGATGTATATACAGCTTGCCAGGCTGAACATGCATAATACCATCTGGGCGATTACACTGCCGTTTCTATCACAGACCATGTTTTTATTCATGGCAAGACAATTTTTCTTCGCTGTGCCGGGAGAGCTGCTGGAGGCGGCCAGAATTGACGGCTGTGGGGATTTCAAAATATTTACCAAGGTGATTCTGCCCGTAATCAAGCCCGCGATGGCTTCCTGGGCCTCCGTCACCCTGATCGCCAGATGGAATGACTTTTTCTGGCCCTTATTATATCTGAGAAAACAGGCTAAATATACGCTGATGGTGACCATATCGCTGCTGCCTGTCAGCGAGGGATTATCCACGCCCTGGCCTGTGATACTGGCAGGGACCACGCTGGTGATTATCCCGATTATCGTCATGTATCTGCTGCTTCAGACCATGCAGAAGGGCGGCTCCTTCGCGGGAGCGGTGAAAGGTTAAGAAAAGGAGAGAACAATGTTTGAAATGATCAATAACCGACAGGTGATATTTGGAGCAGGGGAGGTCAAACGGATTCCCAAGCTGCTGGCCTGGTACGGGTGCAAGAAGGTATTTCTGGCTGTCTACGATAAAAATGCTCCGGTGTGTGGGAAAATTGTAAAAGATTTGGAAAAAGAAGGGATTGACAGTCTGATTTTCGACCGGATCTGCCAGGAGCCGGATACCCGGTTGTTAAATGAAGGGCGGGATCTGTTCCTCAGCGAGGGCTGCGACTGTACCGTAGCAGTGGGGGGAGGCAGCGTTCTGGACGCAGCTAAGGCCATCGGTATGCTGGCTGTCAATGGAGGAACGGCGGAGGAATACCAGATGGAAGGGCGGGAGGTAACGGCCCCGCCGCCTTTGATGATCGCCGTGCCCACCACATCGGGGACCGGATCGGAGGCAACCAAAGTCAGCGTGGTGCGCAACAGCGCCAATGGGCTG
>OHJX01000683.1_pt1 | contig 11805 bp, 8 predicted proteins | sample 1568671 | NCBI WGS metagenome assembly OHJX01 (sample SAMEA3879589, study PRJEB24766) | human gut metagenome | biome: human-associated habitat; feature: feces | place: USA | collected 1985/1987 | reverse complement strand
TTAAATTCCCTTTATTATTTACTATTTTATCCGCAACTACTTCTCAATTTAATATTTATGGTCAACCTTTAATGTTAACAAAGGGAGGACCAACTGAAAGTACGTTTGTACTCATTATGTATATTCGAAACTTAGCTTTTGGTTCAGGTAAGCCTATTGCAGGCATTGCCTCAGCAATGGCTGTTATATTAGTGTTTGTAATAGGAATCTTTTCGGTTGCACAAATGATAGTTCTTATTAAATTGCAAGACGAATAAAGGAGAATCAATGAAAAATAAAAAGTTTAATTTTGAAAAAGCAATATCCTTTATTATTTTGCTTATTTTTTCGATTTTATTTTTAGTACCTATTATATGGGTATTTCTTTCGGCATTTAAAGTAGATGCAGAACTTAATCGGGCAGGAGGATTTTTGTTTTTGCCTAAAACTTGGACGTTGCAAAATTTTATTGAAGTATTAGATCCTAAAAATGTGAAAGTCCCAATTTATAAATGGTTTGGAAATTCGGTTTTAGTGTCCGCAATATATACCTTGCTTTCAATACTTATTGTTTCTATGTCGGCTTATGCTTTTGGTAAACTTAAATTTAAAGGAAGAAATTTTCTTTTTTTAACAATATTATTTATTTCGTCTTTTCCAAGCATAGTAAATATTGTGCCTCTTTATCATACCATGAAACTATTAAAATGGGTAAATACTCCCATGGCGTTAATTTTTCCGGGTCTGGCAGGTACATTTAATATTTTTTTGGTAAAACAGTTTATGATAGGAGTGCCGGATAGTATAATCGAGGCCGGAAAAATTGATGGCGCTGGTGATATACACATCTTTTTTTCTCTCATTTTTCCGATACTAAAACCTATTCTGGTTGTAGTTGGCATATTTAGTTTTACCGGGATTTGGAATGATTTTTTATGGCCTTCTATTGCGATTAATGATATTGAAAAGCTTACATTAACGGCAGGGTTGCAGTTAGCCAGGGGAACTTATGAAACTTTTGTATCAAAGCTAAGTGCTGTATCGGTGGTTTCAATTGTTCCTATGATTGTTTTATATTGCTTTGCTGAAAAATGGATGATAAAAGGAGTTCAAATATCGGCAGGCGTGAAGGGATAATGATTAGCAGAGGAGAAAGGTTTTATGTGGTCAAAAAACGAAATAATGGAGTGGTATGAAAGACAGCCGTGGATTGTAGGATTCAATTATGTAACATCTAATGCAGTCAATAGTACAGAAATGTGGCAGGAAGAGAGTTTCTCTCCAAACTTGATTAGAAAAGAGTTAATGGCAGCAGCAGAATTGGGTTATAATTCATGTCGGATATTTCTTCAGTACATTTTGTGGAAAAGTGAAAAAAGGACATTTCTAAAAAATTTTGAAATTTTTCTGCATATAGCAAATGAATGCGGATTAACCGTGATGCCGGTATTATTTGATGATTGTGCATTCTCTCATAAGGAACCTTATCTTGGAAAACAAGATTATCCAACTAAAGGAGTCCATAACAGTGGTTGGACACCAAGTCCTGGATTCAGAATTGCTGACGATAAAAACGAGCGCCCTTTTTTAAAGGAATATGTATCAGAAATAATTGAAAGTTACAAAAAAGATAGAAGAATTCTTTTATGGGATCTGTATAATGAGCCAGGTAATAGTAACAGAAATGAAAAGTGTCTTTCTTTATTAGAAGATTCTTTTAACTGGGCACGTCTTTGCGAAGCTGATCAGCCATTGACAGCAGGCATATGGGCGTTTCGGGATTTCGATATGGAATGTGTCGGCTTATCTGATATAATAACATTTCACGATTATACCGCTTTGCCAAATACAAAAAAACGTGTTGAAGAATTGCTTATTTATGGTAAACCTATGATCTGTACTGAGTGGATGAATAGGATTGCTGATAACAGAATTGATACTCATTTGTCTTATTACAAAGACAAAAGGATTGGAGTTTTTAATTGGGGACTGGTAAAGGGAAAAACGCAGACTTATTTAAGTTGGGATGCTGAAGAAAATTGTATAGATGGTGAACCAAAGATCTGGCAGCATGATATCTTTTTTGACAACCTTGAACCATACAGCAAATTAGAAGCAGGAATAATCAAAGAACTAACTCAAAATGAAAATATTAAAATTAGAATTCCGATAAGGGAAATGACACATGAATTAATGGATGAATTAGAGAATAAAGGATTAATTTTACGGTTGTATCCTTCGCATCATCGTAATATAGTGGATTTGGATAAAAGTGTAGGCAAAGACATCTATATTAGCAGTAAAAAAGCAGGAGCGCATAAATTACTTTCGGTAACTATTAACAGAACAGATTTCAGCGCTTTTGGTATGCATGACGAAAATGAGGAAGTGCTTCTGATAGGAGGAGAGGGAGAAAAGGAGCTATTCATCTTGTTTGGTCTTGGCACGTGGGATAGTTTCATGAAAAAAAAGAAAGAAAAAACACTATGTGAAGATGATTTTATTTGTGTTCATTGTAAATATAATGATCCTTTTGTCAGTTTTTTTACAATATGCAAAGGAGTTCTTCATGGGGAGGCAGTAGCGGGGGAAATGGGGATGCCTGCGACATTTTATGTGACTGAACCATCTGATATTAAATTAATGATATTTCCATTTAATAATTATAAAATTACATTTTAAAAAAATGCCAATGGGTTTAGGTGTAACCCATTGGCATTTTTTTTAAATGTAAGTATTGGATGTGATAAGATTTTGAGGTTAATATTAGGAATTTAACATATTTTCTATAGATTTATCACAGAAAGAACACAATTCCTGTATATACTGTAAATAAAGCTTGGGATAAACCTGAAATGATAAAGGAGAAAAGAGGTAAGCGATATGTTTGAAAACAATAATTATTCAAATGAAAACGTGAATGAACAAAATAATTCGCAGACTGTCCAGAGCGGCAGTGATGCTGCTCATACAGAACATAATAACGGACAGACGGCCGGCGGCGCTGCTGGCAATGCGGACAGTACCGGCAATACCGGAAGCTATACAGGAAGCGGCTATACAGGAGGTTATTCGGGAAGCGGCTATACGGGCGGCTATTCCGGGATGAATGCGGGCGGCTACCAGAACGGCGGACAGGGCGGTTACCAGAACAACGCAGGTTACCGGAGCGGCGCGGGAGCGCAGGGCGGATATCAGGGCAGCCCTTATCAGAATGCGGGACAGAACGGAACAGGACAAAACGGCGCCGGACAGGGAGGCATGGGGCAGAACGGACAGCCTCACGGCAGCTACAGCGGTTATGGCAGCTATCAGTCCCAGCAGGGAAATTACCAGTACGGCAGTACTTTTTCCAATAACGATTATGGCGCTGCACCCGGAGGCGGGCGTCAGGGAAAGAAGCATAAGGAGAAAAAGCCCAGGAAGCCGATGAACCCGCTGATGAAAAAAGTGATAGCTGTGGTGGTATGCGGCGTATTTTTCGGTGTATGCGCAGGAGTCAGCTTCCTTGCGGTGAATTCTCTTGGAAATGATAAGCAGCCCAAGGAAATCACCCAGGCCACTGCAGATGGAGCGGAGAATGCGCAGGATACACAGGAGTCTGGCGCAGCGAATGATTCGGGAATCAAATCCACAGTAACGCAGGGAACCTCCAGCGCGGTGGTAACGGATGTGACAAAGGTGGTGGAAGCTACCATGCCTTCCATCGTTTCCATAACAAATCAGATGATTATTTCCGGCACGGATTTCTGGGGACAGAATATGGAACAGGAGCAGGAAGCGGCGGGCAGCGGTGAAAATGATAAGGAGCTGCTGGTGGTGACCAATTACCACGTGGTTGCGGATTCCACTAAGCTTTCTGTGAAATTTATTGACGATGAAGTGGTTGAAGCGCAGATTAAGGGAACCAGCCCTTCCATGGATCTGGCGGTGATTGCCGTTAAGCTTGAGGATATCAACAGCTCCACCAAGGGCAGCATTGCCATTGCGACTATGGGCGATTCCGATACACTGAAGGTAGGCGAGCCTGTTATAGCCATCGGCAACGCGCTGGGCTATGGGCAGTCCGTAACCACAGGCGTGGTCAGCGCCCTGAACCGTACGCTTGAGGTAAGCGAAACGGGTACCAGCAATGCATTGATTCAGACCGATGCGGCGATCAATCCCGGTAACTCGGGCGGCGCTCTGCTGGATATCAAGGGCCAGGTTATCGGTATTAATTCCAACAAGATCGGCGGAAGCACCATTGAAGGTATGGGTTATGCCATCCCGATTTCTTCTGCAAAACCGATTATAGAAGAGCTGATGAACCGGGAGACCAAGGAAAAGGTAGATGAAAGTAACAGAGGATTCCTGGGAATTTCCTGTATCAACGTAACAAAGGCCATGGGTGAGGCATATGGTATGCCGGAGGGCATTTACGTTGCACAGGTATATCCTGCCACAGGCGCGGATAATGCAGGTCTGGTAAAGGGAGATATCATTACCGGTTTTGCGGGCGCTACGGTAACAACGCAGGATGATTTGACCAATTCCATGCAGTATTATGCTGTAGGAGACACTGTTGAGTTAACCATTATGCGCGGTAACCCGACGGAAGGCTATCAGGAGCAGAAGGTGAATGTAACCCTTACTTCCCAGGAAGCCATGAATACATCCGGCAGAAATTAAAGCCGGCGGGAAATTATGGATATAGAGCCCATTCGGCGGATCTCAGGCGGATTTTGGGTCTGCTGAACGGGTACAATAAATGAAGCGGCTGCAATAAATGAAGCGGTTACAATAAATCGAGCAGCAATAAAGGAAGCAGCTGCAATTAATTACAGTAAGAAACGGCCTTGTTTTTAAAATACAGCCGTCAGATGAGGACAGATGCCCGGCAGTAAGGGCGCCTGTCCTTGTTTTTGCCTGTTTTATTTAGTTTGTTTATAGAAACTTAACTTGTATGGATATACACGATGATTTATAATGAAAACAGTTGCAGCTGCCCAGCTGATTGGGCTGGCTGCGACAGCTGCTGATACAATGTCTGTTGGCCAGAAACGGGAGCTTATGCTGTTGCGGCGGTGTCGCGGTGTGTATTAGCACAGGACTGCCGGAAGGGCACAAATTAAATCAAACGGAGGATTGCCAGATGAGCGATTTTGATAATAGAGACGAAGAAGAAAAGAAGGAAACAGGCCTGGAAGAAAATAAGGGCAAGGAGCCTTCGGATAAAAAGGAAGAAAAGACGGATAAGCCGGAAAAGGAATATGAGGATGTTTGTTTTATCTGCAGGCGCCCTGAAAGCAAGGCAGGCAAGATGTACCATCTGCCCAATAATATCTGTGTCTGCGACGACTGCATGCACAGGACTATGGATGCAGTGAGCCAGTATGATTATCAGGGTATGCTGAACAATCCCGAAATGATGAACATGCTGAACAACATGAACAAGGACGGGAAATATCCCAATATCAGCTTTGTCAATCTGGCTGATCTTCAGGGAAACGACGGGATTCCCAACAAGCAGAAGATTAAAAAGAAAAAAGCGAAGGAAAAAGAGACTGAGCCTGTATTCAACATCCATGATATTCCGGCCCCTCATAAGATCAAGGCCAGCCTGGATGAATATGTTATCGGCCAGGAGCAGGCCAAAAAGATAATTTCTGTGGCGGTTTATAATCATTACAAGCGTGTTGTGACGAATACAATGGATGATATTGAGATAGAGAAATCCAATATCCTGATGATCGGGCCCACCGGTTCCGGAAAGACCTATCTTGTGAAAACCCTTGCCAGGCTTCTGGATGTGCCGCTTGCTATTGCGGACGCCACCTCTCTGACGGAGGCCGGGTATATCGGCGATGATATTGAGAGCGTGGTATCCAAGCTTCTTGCCGCGGCGGACAACGATGTGGAGAAGGCGGAACGGGGTATTATTTTTATAGATGAAATTGATAAAATTGCCAAAAAGAAAAATACAACCTCAAGGGATGTGAGCGGTGAGTCCGTCCAGCAGGGGATGCTGAAGCTGCTGGAGGGTTCCGAGGTGGAGGTGCCTGTTGGTGCGAGCAGCAAGAACGCCATGGTTCCCCTTGCCACCGTGAATACGAGGAATATCCTGTTTATCTGCGGAGGGGCATTCCCCGATCTGGAGGGTATCATCAAGCAGAGACTGACAAAGCAGACCTCCATGGGCTTTAACGGGGAACTGAAGGATAAATATGATAAGGATCCGGATATCCTTTCCAAGGTAACTGTGGAGGATTTAAGGAACTTTGGTATGATTCCAGAGTTTCTGGGAAGGCTTCCCATCATCTGCACTCTGCAGGGCCTGACAAAGGAGATGCTGGTCAGAATTCTGAAGGAACCCAGAAATGCCATCCTGAAGCAGTATCAGAAGCTTCTTGCGCTGGATGAAGTGGATCTGCAGTTTGAGGAAGAGGCGCTGGCGGCCATTGCGGATAAGGCCACGAAGAAGGATACGGGAGCCAGGGCGCTGCGCGCCATTATTGAGGATTTTATGCTGGATATCATGTATGAGATTCCCAAGGATGATAACATCGGCAGAGTAACGATAACGAAGAATTATATTGAAGGGACCGGAGGGCCGGCTATCCAGATCAGAGGGGCGGGCTACGCCATCCCGGATAAGCAGGCTGAGGCGGCAGAATAACAGGCGACAGCATCGGAATAGCAACGGCGGCGAAATAATAAGCGGCGGAATAACAGACTGCGGAAAAAGCATGTATGCCGGAAGGGCAAGCGACATACATTGATAAAAATGGTGTAGGGAAGCTTGACGTCTATGGCATCTATGACATGTAAGGAAAAAATATTGTCAGAGGACTACATGGATCTGATTAACTATTTTATTCTTCCGGAAGGCAGCGTGCAGGGAAATGATGATGTTTTCTGCTATATCCCGATTAATGAAAGGTTTCTGTCCATTTATTACAGCAGGGCGGTGCTGCCGCCTTTGGAGGTTTCCAGTTATTTTTACAGATATATCCCCAGGCTGTATGGACTGATGGATTTGTTTGTGCCGGAAGCGCTGGACAGGAATTTCGATCCACAGCCGCTGATACGCAGCGGGATTTCCTTCGTACAGAAGGAGCCGCTGAATCTGACGGGCAGGAATGTTGTCCTTGGATTTGCGGATACGGGAATAGATTACCGGAATCCTGTTTTCAGACGGGAGGACGGAAGCACAAGAATATTGGCCATCTGGGACCAAAGTGTGCAGACCGGCACACCTCCGGATGGCCTTATTTATGGAAGTGAATATACAAGGGAGCAGATCAATGAAGCGCTTCAGCTGGATAATCCGCTGGAGCTGGTGCCTGTTACCGATGATATCGGACATGGTACAGCCATGGCATCCGCTGCGGCGGGAAGTGCGTTGAACGGCGGCATTGATTTCCTGGGAGCAGCGCCGGATGCGGATATTGTGGTGGTTAAGCTGAAGCAGGCGAAGCAGTTTCTGCGTGATTATTATATGACGCCTCCCGGAGTCCCGGCTTATGGGACCAACGATATCATGCTTGCGGTAAAATACCTGAGTTCCTTCTGCATCCCCTTTCATCGTCCGGCGGTTATCTGCCTGGGGGTGGGAAGCAGCTTCGGGGATCATACCGGAAACTCCGCGCTGTCCCAGTACATTTCCACCGTTGGGACACAGATTAACCAGGTGGTGGTGGTGGCAGGAGGCAATGAAGGTAATTCTGCCCATCATTTCAGCGGACATATTGATGGTACCGGTTCTGTCAATGTGGAGATACGGGTGAGTGAAGGGACAAAAGGCTTCCTTCTGGAAGCCTGGGGAAGCGTGCCGGACTTCTTTTCCATTTCCGTCCGTTCGCCGGGCGGGGAGGTGATCCCACCGGTAAGCGGACGGCTGGGACAGAGCCTGGAGTATACCTTTGTGTACGAAAAAACGAGAATCCGCCTGGATTACCAGCCTGTAGAAGCGGAAACGGGAAAGGAAGTGGCAGTACTGCGTTTTGAAAATCCCACCCAGGGGATTTGGACAGTTATTGTCATCCGCGAGGGCGGAAACGGGAGCGGGAATTTTAACATGTGGCTTCCGATAAGGCAGTTTATTAATGGGACTGCAGAGTTCCTCCAACCCAACCCGGAGACTACGCTGACCTCTCCGTCGTTTGCGCAGCCGCCTATGGCGGTCACTGCCTATAACAGCAGAAACAACAGCTTTTATTATAATTCGGGCCAGGGGTTTGGTGCAAACGGTGAAATCAAACCGGATTTGTCGGCCCCGGGGGTGGATATCTCGGTGGCTACAGGCACCATACAGGGTAGAACTGTTGTGGGAACCGGAACGGGAACCTCCCTTGCCGCCGCGCTGACGGCAGGCGCTGCCGCTCAGTTTATGCAGTGGGCGGTTGTGGAATATAATTCGCCATATGCCGGAGGAGTTTCCACAAGGAATTATTTCCTGAGAGGGGCCGCAAGGGACGCGGCTTATACCTATCCCAGCCGCCAGTGGGGGATGGGGAGGCTTGATATGGAAGGCGTATTCAACTGGATTGCCGGAATACCGCCATAAGAGGGACAGATGAAAGATAAGGACAGATTTGGGCGGCGGTGCTGCGGCTTAAATCGGAAAGGTACGGGTGGCCGTATGGTATATGCAGGCATTATCGCGCTGATATTTATCGGGGAACTGTTTATTAAGAACCATGTGGAAAAAAACAGGAAGGACGGGGAAGAGAAGGAGATACTGCAGGGCAGGATATTGTTGAGAAAATATCACAATAAGGGAGCCTGCATGAACCTGGGAGAAAAGAAGAGGAGCGTGGTGGCGGCAGTTTCACTGATTCTGACGGCTGTTCTTACTGTTGTGTTTCTCGTTACCCTTACGGCGAAGGGAAATGCATGGCTGAAGGCGGGGCTGTCTCTTCTGCTGGGCGGGGCGTTCAGCAATACCTATGACCGGCTTAAGCGGAAATATGTGGTGGATTATTTCAGCCTGGGCGTAAAATGGGCGCCTTTGAGAGCTGTGGTATTTAATATATCGGATTTCTGTATTCTTGCAGGTTCGCTGATCGTGGCGCTGACCGGCGGGAATGGAGTGGAATAAGGGGCCCGGACGATAGAAGCAGGGCCTTTGAAAAAAGCGGCGGAGCGGAACTTCGGCCGCTTTTTTTAGTGCGCCGCAGCATGGCGGGGCAATGAAAGAACAGTATAATACGTATGAAATAATGCACAAATTTTCATACATTTTTCTGGGAATTACTACAAAAACGTACAATATGTTAAATGGTTAACCAAAAATAGATTGACGTATTGCAAATTCTTTTTCGGAATGGTAAGATAATTGATGTATTACAAACAGTATAGGAATGTTTAAAAATATGATAATCCACCCGGGAATGATTGTCGGCTTTTTCGCATTCTGCAAAATCAGAGGAGGCAGACATGAGTATGACGAGAAGTGTCAAAACAGCCAGAAACGCGCAGCTTATGAAGCAGGTGAAGAAGCATGTCCCTTTTTACTTCTTCCTTTTGCCGGCGCTCGTTCTGGTTGTTGTATTCTGTTATTTTCCTATGTGGGGTATAGTCATTGCATTCAAGGATTATAAGATGGCGAGGGGGATCCTGGGCAGTGAATGGGTGGGTCTTTATCATTTTAAAAAGGTATTTTCCGATCCGAATTTTTACAGGGTACTGGGGAATACGATTAAAATCAGCATACTGACCCTGGTTACGTCTTTTCCGGTTACAATCTGCTTTGCCCTGCTTGTAAATGAGATCCTGAATATGAAATTCAAGCGGGTGGTGCAGACGATTACCTATATGCCCCACTTTCTTTCCTGGGTTGTTGTCGGGGCGTTTGTATATCAGATGCTTTCTCCCTCCAGCGGTATTATAAATGCGGTGCTGGTTAAGCTGGGAGTCCTGGAGAAGCCCATATTTTTCATGGTACAGCAGAACATGTTTGTTCCCATATATCTGCTGACAAACCTGTGGAAGTCTACCGGCTACAGTATCGTAATTTATCTTGCGACCATTTCGGGAATCGATCCTCAGCTGTATGATTCGGCGGCCATTGACGGCGCTAACCGTCTGCATAAGGTTCTGTACATCACTCTGCCGGCGCTTTTTCCCACGATGTGCACGCTGCTGATTCTGAATGTGGGTTCTCTTATCAGCGTTGGCTTTGATCCGATTTTCAACCTGTATAATGATGCGACCTATCCGGTGGCGGATGTTATTTCCACCTATGTTTACCGGAAAGGTATGGTGGACAGCCAGTATGATCTTTCCACGGCGGTGGGGCTGTTCCAGAATGTGGTCAGCCTTGTGCTGGTGCTGGGTGCGAACTGGCTTGCCAGAAAGGCAAATCCGGATTACAAGATTATTTAGGCCTCAGGAGCCGTCCGGGACAGGAGCTGCGGGCTGCGCAGATCCGGCTGCCCGGAGGCAGGCCGTTGCTATGGGAGGGAGGATGCCATGAATAAGCATGCTTATACTAAGAAAAATAAAATAAAAAAGTCAAAGGCAAGCAGGATATTCGATACCTGTAATGTTATCTTTATGATACTGTTCTGTATTACCATTTTGATTCCTTTCTGGGATATGATAGTCCGGTCCTTTTCCAGGGCGCAGGATATTTCCTACATGCATATTAATTTTTTCCCGAAAGTATGGACGCTGAGCGCCTATCAGTACTGTCTTCAGAATAATGAAATACTTGGCGCGGCCTTTGTATCGGTTGCGAGGACCGTATGCGGCACTGTTTTCCATCTGCTGGTGTGCTGCCTGGCGGCGTATTCGCTCACAAGGACACAGATGCCGTTCCGGAAAATTATCACGGCAGTGCTGCTGATTCCCATGTTTTTTTCAGGCGGCATGATTCCTGCGTATTTAAATATGAAGAATCTTCATCTTCTGAATAACTTTATGGTTTATATCCTGCCCAGCGGGTTCAGCATTTTTAACTGCATTATCATCCGGAATTACTTTTTTTCGGTGGATAAGGGAATGGAGGAGGCTGCAAGCATTGACGGCGCATCCCAGACGAGGATTTTCTTTTCCATTATGATGCCTCTGTCTAAGCCGGTTATCGCTACGGTGGCGCTGTGGCAGATGGTCGGCCAGTGGAATTCCTGGTTTGACAACATGATTTACTGCCGCAGGAGCGCCAGCCTGACAACTCTACAGTACCTTCTGCGCAGAATGCTGGACAGCCTCAACCGGACGCCCGATACCCCTTATGAAATCGAGGCCATGGGAGAAATGGTGGATATGAACCCTGATACGGTAAAGGCGGCCACAACGGTCCTTGTCGTGCTTCCTATCATTCTTGTTTATCCGTTTTTGCAGAAGTATTTTGTGAAAGGAATCATGATTGGGGCCGTGAAGGGCTGACCGGAATTGGGACGCAGTTGCAGCAGAATGCGCGTCGGAACGCGCAGCCGGGAGGCTGTTGGACAGCTTCTTTCAAACTGCTGATTGATGCGGTATTGCAGGAAAATGCGATATCGAGGGAGGATGAGTATGAAAAGAATGGAATTGGGGAGTGTAAGTCTGGATCTGGTCCCTGACGCTGCCGGATGGGGAAATTCTGTATGCGTACAGCCGCTATAAGGGAAAGAGCTGTTCGGATGAGGCTACAACGGATTTATGTCTTTTGCGGTCACGGGATGACGGAAGAACCTTCGGCGAGGAGAGCACCATTCTGACCTGCGAGGGTGAGGACGGCGTCAACGCCATGTCTCTGTCCATGATGCATATGGAAAACGGGGATATCGGACTTTTTTACCTGGTCAGGACCACGTATACGCTGCTGCGGATGTTCCTCCGGCGATCCCGGGACGGGGG
>OHJX01000679.1_pt1 | contig 11842 bp, 9 predicted proteins | sample 1568671 | NCBI WGS metagenome assembly OHJX01 (sample SAMEA3879589, study PRJEB24766) | human gut metagenome | biome: human-associated habitat; feature: feces | place: USA | collected 1985/1987 | reverse complement strand
TACACATTGTCCAAATGCGTCCGCATTGAAGAACTTTTAATCAACTAAATAGCAAAAAATCACAGCCCCGCCAAAAACGGGGCTGTCTTTCTATACACTTTAGATCAACTTCTTCACCATCTCCACAATCTCTTCCTTCGTCACCCTGCTGCTGTTAATACACAGATCATACTGCAGCATATCCAGCCAGTTAGTATCCGTAAAATACTCATAATAAGCCCGGCGTTCCTTATCCGTACGTTTTACCAGCTTCCTTACACTCTTTTCCTCCCGGCCGGTACGTGCAATCACCGTCTTCACACGGTCCTCAAACGGAGCATAGATAAACAGACTCAGATGCTTATCTTTATTATCCTGTAAGATATAATTGCCGCAGCGTCCAACAATCACGCAATTCTCTTTTTCGGCTGCCTCCAAAATGATCTTCTTCTGCAGATCGTAAAGCACATCATTCATGGGAACGAAATGGTACTCCGGATTCATCTGCAGCTCGTAATCCACCGGATACAGCCACTGGCTGGCTTTTCTCTCATCTACTCTGGCAAACTCATCGAAAGGAATATTCTTCTCCTTGCTGGCCATTTCGATCAGCTCCTTATCATAGAACTTAAATCCCAGTTCCTCCGCAAGAGCCTTTCCAATAATACGTCCGTTACTTCCAAACATACGATTGATTGTTATAACACGGTTACTCATAAACGGCGCCTCCTTTTGTGGTGGATTTGTAAATAATTTTGTTATAAAATAGTTTATGAAAACTATTTTCTGTTCTTTTTCGCATTATAACATAATTGTATGAAAATATCTATATAATTTGCATAAAATCAAAACAAAAAAATATTCTGAATATGTCATTTCGCTGGAAATTTGAACCCTTTCTTGTTATACTAAAAATAGCAATACGATTGCTGTTCACTGCATGTACAGATTGCAGAAAGCCTTTTTCAAACACGCTCTGGAAAAGCGCATTTGGAAAACGATGAACAGTGATACAATATGAGAAAGGAATTGAACATGCTCAAAATAAAAAATTATGTGAAAGCAGAATCTCTGGAACAGGCTTATGAGCTGAACCAGAAGCGGACTGCCTGTGTGCTTGGCGGCATGGTGTGGCTGAAAATGGGTAACCGTGTTGTAACCACAGCCATTGATCTTTCCGGGCTTGGTCTGGATACCATCACAGAAACAGAAGGTGAATTTGTGATTGGCTGTATGACCCCATTGCGGGACCTGGAACTCCATCAGGGACTTCATACATATACGAAAGGTGCCATAAGAGAAAGTCTGCGCCACATTGTAGGCGTACAGTTCCGCAACTGCGCCACTGTAGGCGGAAGTATCTGGGGACGCTTCGGCTTTTCTGATGTACTCACCATGCTTCTGGCACTTGATACAGAGGTGGAACTTTTTAAAGGCGGCAGAGTCTGTCTTTCTGATTTTGTGAAAATGCCAAAAGACAGAGATATTCTGGTACGCATTATCATAAAGAAAACTCCGTTGAAGGTTGCCTATTTAAGCCATCGTAATACCAAGACCGATTTCCCGGTACTGGCATGCTGTATCAGGCTGTCTGAGAATGGCGTGAGAGCGGTTTACGGTGCCCGTCCGGCGAAGGCATTTCTTCTGGAAGACGAAGAAGGTCTCCTTGCAGGCATGGAAACCCTGTCTTCGGAAGAGAAGAAGACAGCGGTTCAGAAATTTGCAGACTATGCAGCCCGGAAGGTTCCAACCTTTGGAAACATGCGAGGCAGCGCAGAGTACAGAACCCTTCTTGTGAAGGTTCTCACAAGAAGAGCATTAGAGGCAGTGGGAGGTATGACAGATGAAAATTAATTTCTGGCTGAATGGAGCCAAAAAGGAAGCGGAAATCAGTCCTGATACCATGCTTCTGGAGTTTCTTCGAAGCCTTGGCTGCTACAGTGTAAAAAGAGGCTGTGAAACTGCAAACTGCGGTCTTTGCACTGTTTTGGTAAATGACAAGCCAATGCTGTCCTGCAGTGTCCTTGCCGCCCGTATTGACGGCAAAAAGGTCACCACCATGGAGGGACTTCAGGCAGAAGCTGAAGAATTTGGAACTTTTCTTGCCAATGAAGGCGCAGAGCAGTGCGGATTCTGTAATCCGGGATTTATCATGAATGTACTTGCAATGACAAAAGAACTGGAAGCTCCAACCGAAGAAGAGATTAAGGAATATCTGGCAGGCAATCTTTGCCGCTGCTCCGGTTTTGTTGGACAGACCAGAAGTATCCTGAAATATCTGGAATATAAGAAGAACGGAAATATCCAGGAGAAGGAGGTGCAGGCATGAGCTATGTAAATAAATCTTTGCAGAAAAAGGATGCCATGGCTCTGGTGACCGGAAAGCCAGTCTACACAGACGACCTGGCACCAAAGGACTGCCTGATCATCAAGATCTTAAGGAGTCCCTATGCCAATGCCTGGGTGGAAGAGATCAAGACGGACACAGCCATGAAGGTAGAAGGAATGGCACTGATCCTTACCTGGAAAGATGTTCCAAAGAGACGTTTCGCCTCTGCCGGACAGACCTATCCGGAGTTCAGTCCTTATGATAGAATGATCCTGGATCAGCATCTTCGTTTCGTAGGGGATGCAGTGGCAATTGTGGCAGGAGAAACAGAAGCAGCTGTAGACCTTGCCATGAAGCGCATTAAAGTGAAATACCGCGTGGAAACACCGGTTCTGGATATGCATACAGCCAAGGATAATCCGGTTCTGGTCCACCCGGAAGAGGACTGGGAATCCAAGTTCCCGGTTGGTGCAGATAACAAGCGGAACCTTGCAGCAAAAGGCCATGAGGAAATGGGAGATATTGACAAGGTTTTGTCAGAATGCAAATATACAGTAGATGAAGTTTATCATACAAAGGCTGATCAGCAGTGTATGATGGAGACCTTCCGCACATATTGTACCAAGGATTATTTCGGCAGGCTGAATGTGGTTTCCTCCACACAGGTACCGTTCCACCTTCGCCGAATCCTTGGAAATGCCCTTGGAATCCCATCCTCCAGGATCCGCGTGATCAAGCCTCGTATTGGCGGCGGCTTTGGAGCCAAGCAGACAGAGGTCTGTGAAATTTATCCGGCAATTGTTACCTGGATGACAGGACGTCCATCCAAAATCGTTTACAGCCGTTATGAATCTTTAATCTGCGCTTCTCCCCGTCATGAGATGGAAGTACACGTAAAAGTTGGTGCAGATGAGAACGGAATCGTAAAAGGAATTAAAGTAGAGGCGCTTTCCAATGCTGGTGCATACGGAGATCACAGTCCTACAACCATCGGACTTACAGGTCATAAGGCAATTGCCCTGTACCGGAATTTGGAAGCCTATGCTTTTGACTATGAGGTTGTTTACACCAACGTGCAGGCATCCGGTGCATATCGTGGATATGGTGCCACACAGGGAATTTATGCAGTGGAATCCGCTGTCAATGAGCTGGCCCATAAGATGAATATGGATCCTGCAAGGATCCGTGAGTTGAATATGCCAATTGAAGGCGAGCCAATGTATGACTATGATGGAAACCTGACTCATACAGCAAGCTGTACGATGGATCGCTGCCTTGCCCGGGCCAAGGAGATGATCGGCTGGGATGAGAAATATCCATGCCGTGATATGGGAAATGGAAAAGTCCGCGGCGTAGGTCTTGCCATGGCGATGCAGGGCTCCTCTATTGCCAATGTAGACGTGGGAGGCGCAACCCTGAAGCTGAATGAGGACGCATCCTATACACTTTCCCTTGGATGTGCAGATATGGGTACGGGCTGTGATACCATTCTTTCCCAGATGGCAGCCGACTGTCTGGAAACAGAATTTGAGAATATTGTTGCATTTGGTGTGGATACGGATGTTTCTCCATATGACTCCGGTTCTTATGCATCTGCCACTACTTACGCTACAGGCAATGCAGTTATTAACGCCTGCAATGAGCTGAAAAAGAGGATTATTCGGCTGGGTGCTGAAATGCTGGGTGTAAGTCCTGAGGAAGCAGACTTTGATGGAAAGAAAGTCTACGCAAGGGAAAAAGAGGTCAGTCTTCAGGAGATTGCTTATAAGGGAACCTGCGGAAATACCCTGGAAATGCAGGTGACTGCCTCCTATTCTTCCCAGATTTCTCCGCCGCCTTATATGGTTGGGGCAGCAGAGGTGGAAGTAGACAAAGAGACAGGAAATATTGACCTGATCGATTATGTGGCAGTTGTAGACTGCGGAACTCCTATTAATCCCAATCTTGCCCGTGTGCAGACTGAGGGAGGAGTTGCCCAGGGAATCGGTATGGCACTTATGGAGAATGTGCAGTATTCCAAAGAAGGTAAGATTCGTGAGAATTCTTTCATGCAGTACAAGATCCCAAGCCGTGAGGATATTGGAAATATCCGGGTTGAGTTTGAGAGCAGCTATGAAAAGAGCGGTCCTTTTGGTGCCAAGTCCATCGGTGAGCTGGTAATCGATACCCCTTGTCCTGCAATTGCAGATGCGGTTTACAATGCTTCCGGTGTCCGGGTAAGAGAGCTGCCGATCACATCGGAGAAGATTGCCATGGGAATTCTGAAAAAAGAACTGGAGAAATAATATATGGGATTTATTTTTAAGGGGATACTGGCAGTGATCTGGCTGCTGGTAGTTCCCTGCCTGGCAGGGGGATTCTATTTCCGCAGAGAAAAAAGAACCTGCGGTGAATATCTTCTGGCCGGTTATACACTGCTGTTTGCCATTACAGAGCTGCTTTCTCTTACCATGATTTTTACCAAACAGCCGCTTCATGTGCTGACCATTACATATGGCGTGGTGGCTGGTGTACTGGCATTTCTGGGTGCCCGGAGTCTTTATAAGAAGAGGCAGAAGGAAACCGGTGAAGGCGCTGGCACATATTGCGGCAGAAGGACAGAAGCGACTGGAATTTCCCCGGAGCTTGTGGTGGCAGGAATTCTGATTCTGTTCCAGCTTGTCGTTGTGGTGCTTTATGCCCATATGGATGAAGATGATGCTTTTTATGTAGGAACAGCCACTACCGCGGTGGAAACCGATTCTCTTTATGCATATAACCCCTACACCGGAGCCGCTTACAATGTATTGCCAAGCCGTTACATTCTTTCTCCGTTTCCTGCATTTCTTGCCGAGGACTTCATCCAGCCATTGTGGCACATACTGTTTTTCCGGCGGTATTTGTTTTTCTGGCATATGTGGTGCTTTTTCAGTACAGCCGCATATTCTTCAAGGGAAAGGCTGGAGAACAGGGGATTTTTATGATCCTTTGTGCCGTGATCCTGTGGTTTTGCGGATATTCGGTATACAATTCAGAAATTTTTACAATGGGCAGGATCTGGCAGGGAAAAGCTGTGCTGGCAGGGGTATTTTTACCATTTTTATTTCTGCTCTGTATGGAGATTTTTATGCAGGAAAAACCGGAATATCCATGGAGCCTAGCTTTTCTGGCAAATGGAGCCTGCTGTCTGTTTTCCTCAATGGGAATCATGCTTGCCCCTCTTCTGATGGGAGTATTTGCTCTGCTTAGTCTGGTGAAATTCAGAGACGGAAGAAGATTCTTAAAGAGTGTAGTCTGCTGTCTGCCATCCCTGATACTTGGCGTGGTATACATTCTGGTATTTTAGGAGGTGGAGAGATGAAACGAGCACTTTTGGCTTCACTGGACGCCTGGCAGAAATACTGGGGAAACGGATTTTATGTCTATTTACTGCTGGCTGCATTTTTGTATTTCCTGGTATTCGGAAGAAAAAAAGAACGAGCCAGAATTTTATCCGGCTATATTGTAGTTTTTCTTGCTGTGTTTTTCTGTCCGGTGACTGCTTATATTATACAGAAATGTATAGGATGGTCGGTTTACTGGAGAGTATTATGGGTTCTTCCGGCAGTGCCGCTTATAGCTTATGCCGGAACCTGCCTGGTAAAAAAGGCGGGAGCTTCCAGACCACGGCAGTACATACTTCTGATTTTTATTGCGGCAGTGCTGGCTTTTTGCGGAACTGGCCTGAATAGAGATGGTTTTTACAAAAAGGTTCAGAATGTACAGAAGATTCCTGATGAGGTAGTAAGCATCTGCAATCTGATCAATGAGCAGAAGGAAGAAAATGAAGAAATCTACCTGGCAACAGATGACAAAATAGCTTCCTACGTGAGAGTTTATGATCCATCTATCAAAATGCCTTACGGAAGAGGCGGTAAAGGAGCCTCTGGAAAAAAAGCTGCAAGATGGCTCCATAAACAGCTTGTGGCAGAAGTACCGGTGATCAAAAAGGTAGTAAAAAATGCAAAAAGACTGAAATGCAATTACCTGGTTTTCCCTGTTCCAAGCAAAAAGAAGCAGCTGTATATGGAAACAAAAGGGTTCTTACTGATCGGTCAGGTAAATGAGTACGGTATTTTCAAATATTGTGAATAAAAGGGTTGCATTTACAGGAAAAAGCTGATACATTTAGTTTGTGAATAAACTGAATACGGGAAGTTATGATAGAGGCGCAGGCTTCATCAGTAATTTCAGCTGCAGAGACTGGTTGTGTGCAGAGTATGGGCATACGCAGATACAGGCTCTGGGTCGTATGGCAGACTGGCTGGAATGAAAGGGGAGACTGCCGAAGGATTTTTTTCTCAGCCAGGAGAGAAGTTCTGGGCTGACGCAGAATATGCGGCAGACTGTCACTGTTGTGGAGCGCTATCTAAGGTATAGATCCTGTGAAGAATAAATGCCATGAATGTGTCCCCATAATGGGAGTGCATTCATGGCTTTTTGCGTTAAAGAAGAGGAGGCTTTTAAGAAAACGCTCTGACCGGTTTGTGACTGGTCATCTGGTATTCAGGAAAAAAGAGGGAGGAAATCGATAATGAAGTACAATTGTAAAAAGTTGTCTGTTCTTTTTGCAGCTGTTATGATGTTTGTCTTGGCATGTCCGGTGACTGTTCTGGCAGCAGCAGAAGAGGAGGCTGGCACACCTGCTGTGTACGCTACTTTCTGGTCATTGATACCGCCAGTTGTGGCAATCGTTCTGGCATTGATCACAAAAGAGGTTTACAGTTCCTTGTTTCTTGGAATTTTAGTTGGAGCACTTCTGTACTCTGGCGGTAATTTTGAGGGAACGGTTAACCATATTTTTTCAGGCGGAATGATCAGTGTGTTATCATCCAGCAGTAACGTAGGTATTCTGGTGTTCCTGGTAATTCTTGGAACTATGGTCTGCCTGATGAACCGGGCTGGAGGCTCAGCCGCTTTTGGACGCTGGGCGGGCAAACACATCAAGACAAGAGTTGGGGCAGAGCTGGCAACCATTTTGCTTGGAGTGTTGATTTTTATTGATGATTATTTCAACTGTCTGACAGTAGGCAGTGTTATGAGACCAATCACAGATCAGCACAATGTATCACGCGCGAAGCTGGCATACCTGATCGATGCCACAGCTGCGCCGGTATGTATCATTGCACCAATCTCATCCTGGGCAGCTGCTGTCAGCGGTTTTGTTCCGGGTGAGGATGGAATGTCCGTGTTTGTAAGAGCTATTCCCTATAACTATTATGCACTTCTTACGATTGTAATGATGGTATCCATGGTTCTGATGAAAGAAGAGTTTGGTGCTATGGGTGTGCATGAGTCCAATGCGTTAAAAGGAGATCTGTTTACCACAGCAGCCCGTCCTTATGCTTCAGGCGAAGGTGATGGACCGGTGAACCCAAGAGGAAAGGTTATGGATCTTCTGATCCCTATCATCTCTCTGGTTATCTGCTGTGTAATCGGTATGATCTATACTGGTGGATTTTTCAGCGGTACAGATTTTGTAACTGCTTTTTCCCAGAGTGATGCTTCTGTCGGACTGGTGCTTGGAAGCTTCTTCGGTCTGGTGATCACCATTCTTCTTTATATGGTGCGCAGAGTGCTGTCCTTCCGCGATTGTATGGCATGTATTCCAGAAGGATTTAAGTCCATGGTACCGGCAATCCTGATCCTTACTTTTGCATGGACCTTAAAGAGTATGACGGACAGTCTGGGTGCTGCTGAGTTTGTTGCGGAAATGGTGAAGTCTTCAGCAGAGGGGCTGGTAAATATGCTTCCGGCTATTATATTCCTGGTAGCCTGCTTCCTGGCATTTGCTACTGGTACTTCATGGGGAACCTTCGGTATTCTGATCCCGATTGTGGTTCATGTATTTGAAAACACACCGGGAGACCTGATGATCATTTCCATCTCTGCCTGTATGGCTGGTGCTGTTTGCGGTGACCATTGTTCTCCGATTTCGGATACGACGATTATGGCCTCCGCGGGAGCTCAGTGTGATCATGTAAATCATGTGTCAACCCAGCTGCCTTATGCCATTGTGGCAGCAGTGGTATCCTTTGTAACTTACATTTTCGCCGGCTTTATCCAGAGCCCGCTGTGCTTGATCATCGGTGTAGCACTGATGATGGGAGCTATGTGTGTTGTGAAAATGAAGTTCTCAGATCTGAAAACGGAATAAAGAGGTTTTTCTTATTGGAAAAATAAGAAAAGAATGTGGAAGCCGGGATGGATTTTCCTGTGTAATGCCTGCGGCAGTGTGGAAGAATTTACAGTGTCTGCAGAGTGTTGACGGGGAAATTGTCCTGGCTTTTTTGCATGCTTCTATCTTCTTTATTGGCTGCTTAATATTCGCTTTGGAGCGTGTGTGGAGAAGGTTTTTTGCAAGATGTGCATTACACTTTGCGGGAAAGCTTTTTTAAATGTGTTCTGGAGCTTCCGGAGCTTGGGGCAAGGTTTGCCTTGCATATGCCCGGGAAAAACTATATAATGGAAAAATGGACGAAAAAATCAGAATCAACAAATACTTAAGCGAAGCGGGATTCTGTTCAAGACGTGAGGCTGACAGCCTGATCCAGAACGGACGGGTGACTGTGGAAGGTCATAAGGCAGAACCGGGAGAAAGGATTACAGCAGATACAGTTGTATTTGTGGATGGTAAGCCTGTGAAAAAAGTAGAAGAAAAAGTTCTACTTTTATTTCACAAGCCCCGAGGTGTGGTGTGCAGCACAAAAAAACAGCGCCAGGAGACTACAGTTACGGAGTATCTGAATTATCCGGTTCGAATTTATCCCATAGGACGTCTTGATAAGGAATCCGAAGGGCTTTTGCTTTTAACAAACCAGGGAGACCTGGTAAATAAGATCATGCGTGCGGGAAACTACCATGAGAAAGAATATCTGGTGACTGTGAATAAGCCAGTTGATGGTGATTTTGTGAAAAAAATGTCATCTGGAATTCCTATTCTGGATACCATTACCCGTCCGTGTTTTGTGGAAAAAACAGGGAGAAATTCTTTTCGGATCATTCTCACCCAGGGCTTGAACCGGCAGATCCGCCGAATGTGTGAATATCTGGGATATCAGGTGCTTAGTTTGAAGCGCGTACGAATCATGGAACTGACAATAGATGGCCTGAAAGAGGGCGGGTACAGAGAAGCCACCCAGGAGGAGTGGAAGAAGCTGGAACGTGGAATTACAGATTCCTCCCAGCTTCCCGCAACCAGAAGGCAGGACAGTGCGCCTGTATTTTCCCAAAAACAGGGAAGAGACAGCATTCCCTTTTCTTCAATTCCAGAAGTAAAAAGGCAAAATAAGCCAGCTGCTTCCCGCACTATTTCAGAAAAACGGCAGTCTGTCTCACAGAGGAAGTCTGCTTGCAGTAATTATAACAGTAAAACAGGAGGACATCATGGAAAATTCTCTACAGCGAATGAAAGAACTGGTAGAAAAGCTGGATCAGGCCGCGAAGACATATTACCAGGAAGACAGGGAAATCATGAGCAATCAGGAGTACGACAGCCTGTACGACCAGCTGGAGCAGCTGGAAAAAGAAACCGGCACTGTACTCACAAATAGTCCTACTGTCCGTGTAGGATACGAGGCAGTCAATGAACTTCCGAAGGAAGAACATCCAAGCCCCATGCTATCCCTTGATAAGACAAAAGACAGGGAAGTGCTCCGTGGATTTATAGGAAATCACAAATGCCTTTTATCCTGGAAGCTGGACGGTCTGACCATTGTTCTTACTTATGAGAACGGTGAGCTTGTGAAAGCAGTAACAAGGGGGAATGGAATTGTAGGTGAGGTTATTACCAACAATGCCAGGGTGTTTAAGAATATCCCTCTTCGCATCCCTTATAAAGGTCAGCTGGTGCTTCGGGGTGAGGCGATTATCACTTATTCTGAGTTCGAGCGGATCAACGAGACTATAGGCGATGCAGATGCCAAATATAAGAACCCGCGGAATCTTTGCAGTGGTTCCGTGCGTCAGCTGAATAACGAGATTACGGCGAAACGAAATGTGCGTTTTTATGCCTTTGCCCTGGTAAGTGCCCAGGATGTGGATTTTTCTAATTCCAGGGAGCAGCAGTTTATCTGGCTGAAGAAACAGGGCTTTGAGGTGGTGGAGTATAAGGTGGTTACCTCTGAAAGTCTGGATGAAGCCATGGATTATTTTTCCAAGGCAATTGTAAACAACGATTTTCCATCAGACGGACTGGTTGTGACCTACGATGACATCGCCTATGGGGAGTCTCTGGGAAGTACTGCGAAATTTCCGCGAAACTCCTTTGCTTTTAAATGGGCGGATGAAATGCGGGAAACCAGGCTGGTGGATATGGAATGGAGTCCGTCAAGAACCGGACTGATTAATCCGGTTGCAATTTTTGAACCAGTGGAGCTGGAAGGTACTACAGTAAGCCGTGCCAGCGTGCACAATATCAGTATTGTGAAGGAATTGCAGCTTGGAATTGGAGATACCATTAAGGTGTATAAAGCCAATATGATCATTCCCCAGATTGCGGAGAATCTTACAAGAAGCGGCAATCTGGTAATTCCGGATAAATGTCCGGTGTGCGGCCGGGAGGCGCGTATCCGCAAGGAAAACGATGTGGAGACATTATACTGCATGAATCCGGACTGTGTTGCCAAGAGGATTAAGTCCTTCAGCCTTTTTACCAGCCGTGATGCCATGAATATTGACGGACTTTCAGAGGCAACTTTGGAGAAGTTTATTGCAATGGGTTTTATTCATAATTTTGGTGATATTTTTGAAATTGGAAAATATAAAGATCAGATCGTAGAAATGGAAGGATTTGGTCAGAAGTCTTTTGATAATCTGATGGTGAGTCTGGAGAAAGCGAAAGAGACCACTCTTGCCAAGGTGATCTACAGTCTTGGGATTACAGGTATCGGTCTTGCAAATGCCAAGATGATCTGTAAATATTTTGACGATGATATAGAGAAAATCCGCCATGCAGATGAAGAAGAGATCAGCTCGATTGAAGGAATCGGTCCGGTAATCGCCGGAAGTATGGCTGATTATTTTAAGAGCGCAGAGAATAATCAGAAGCTGGATCATCTGCTCAGTCATCTTCATCTGGTTCATGAGGAGACTTCAGCAGAACAGGTTTTTGCAGGGAAAACTTTTGTTATTACAGGCAGTGTGGAGCATTTTTCCAACCGTTCTGAGGCAAAGGAATTTATCGAAGCCCGCGGCGGTAAGGTGACCGGCTCTGTAACGAAGAAAACAGACTATCTGATTAATAACGATAAAACATCTGCTTCTTCCAAGAACAAGAAGGCTCAGGAACTGGGAATCCCGATTTTGTCGGAGGAGGATTTCCTGGAGCTGGCGGGGATTTAAAAGAAAATTTGGGTAATCTGTACGTTGTACTTTGCGGTATATTTTGCAGAATGCCTTTTGGTAATCTGTGTTTTTGGCTTACTTCGTTTACAGCAATCCCCTTTGCGATGCATAAAAATCATGCAATCCCATGATCTCGTGACGAGGTTTTCGGGTTTTCTGTGAACTTTGTTT
>OHJX01000672.1_pt1 | contig 11940 bp, 8 predicted proteins | sample 1568671 | NCBI WGS metagenome assembly OHJX01 (sample SAMEA3879589, study PRJEB24766) | human gut metagenome | biome: human-associated habitat; feature: feces | place: USA | collected 1985/1987 | reverse complement strand
GATCTTGCAGTCTGGCTCTTCCTGCTTCAGAAGTCTGGCAGTCAGTACCATGGGAGTAAGCGCCATGGAAATGCAGTTGGCAAGCTGTGGAACCGTCTTTTTTGCCATAACAGACCATGCCGGGCAACAGGAGGTTCCCATAAACGGAATTTTCTCTGGCACTTCCTTCATGAAGTCCTTAGCCTCCTCAATGGTACAAAGATCTGCACCCACAGCCACTTCCTTAATATCCGTAAATCCAAGCGCCTTAAAAGCTCCCCGAAGCTGGGTATTCTTCAATTCCGGTTCAAACTGACCTGCCACAGCCGGCGCTACAATGGCATAAACTGGTGTATCACTTTTTAATGCCATAATGGTCTGATAAATCTGTCCCTTATCTACAATGGCACTGAACGGACAGCTTACCAGGCACATTCCACAGGAAACACACTTGTCATAGTCGATCTCTGCTCTTCCATACTCGTCTGAATGGATGGCATTCATTCCACAGGCCTTGGCACACGGACGCTCCTGCTTGATAATGGCATTATATGGACAGGATTCCAGACACTTTCCACATTTGATGCATTTCTCCTGATCGATCACAGACCGCCCGTTTTCCATGTGGATGGCCTGCTTGGGACAGACCTCCTGACAAGGATGTTCCAGACAGCCCTGGCAGCCCTCTGTGACAATCACACGCTTCTCTGGACAGGAGTTGCAGGCGAATTTAATAATATTGATAAGGGGCGGCTCATAATATTTCTCTTCAATCAGACTGGCCTCCACGCCCTTGGAAATTGGAGCATGCTCGAAAATGTTTCGAAGAGGCAGTCCCATTGCCACACGCAGTCTCTCTCCTACGATAGCTCTCTCCAAAAAAATACTGTCACGATATGTTGCAATCTCTCCTGGAAGAATTTTGTACGGAAGATCATCCATCTCTTTCTCAATGTCGCCCTCATAGGCAAGTCGGGCAATCTCAGTAAAAATCTGGTGTCTGATTTTTGTCTTTGATGAGTATAGTCCTCTCATTCTTTTTCTCCTTATGCTGTAGTATTTTGCACCAGCCAGATTTTACCGCAATCAATCTAACTGTCTTTATAAAGTTTTCTTTCTCCGCTTTTTTATAAATAGTTGATATAAATTTATCAAGTATTTATTATACCACCTATCATACAAAAAAATTATAATTTAAGCAAATCTTTTTCCAATTTCTTTCCTGGAGCGTATATGAAAAAGGCTTTCTTTTAGTGTGTTGAAAGTTATCCAAATGTGTCCCTCCTGAAGAACTTTTCACCCTCCCAACACATTAAATAAGAAATGCGCGCAAAAAAGACACTGTACAGATTTCTCCACACAATGTCTTTCTTTAAAATTTTCACATAAAATATTATTTCATCCACCTATCTGGCAATCCAGATCACAGACAGAATGCACTGCTTTTTTCAAAAGTTCCATATGCTCCGGTTCTGGAGGAAGGATCTCCGGCAGCTTGTATTCTCTTCCAAGCCAGTCGTATTTATCCTGTCCCAGACGATGATAGGGAAGAAGGTGAATCTTCTTCACACCTGGCAAGGTAGCTGCAACGGAAGCAATGGACTTGATTTCCTCCACACTGTCATTGAACGTTGGAACGACAGGTACACGAATCACCAGATTGGTCTGACCAGAAAGAGCTACCTTTCTGGCGTTCTCGAGAGCCAGTCCATTGGGCTTGCCTGTAAACTGCTTATGTTTCTCCTGATTGGTATGCTTGATATCCATCAGGTAAGTATCCAGATAAGGCAGTACCATCTCGATATTTTTCCAGGGAACACAAGCCATACTCTCGATAGCTGTATTAATTCCACGCTCTTTCGCTGCGCGAAGAAGGTCACGGGCAAATTCCGGCTGACAGAGACATTCGCCGCCGGAAAGAGTCATTCCGCCGCCGGAACGGTAATAGTATGGGCGATCCTTCTCTACCAGTTCGATCATCTCGCGGACAGTTACGTCTCGTCCCATGGTCTTCACGCCGTCTGGAGTTTTCATTGTCTGGATCTTATATTCCTGGGATTCCGGATTGCAGCACCACTGACATCTGAGCACACAGCCTTTCAAAAACACAATGGTACGGATTCCAGGACCGTCATGGATGGAATAACGCTGGACGTCGAAAATACGCCCTGTAGTGTCTAAATATTCCATAGATTTCTCCATTATACGGAAGTGCCAGCAGACTTCTCTTAACGAAGCCACCAGCAATTCCATTTATATTTTTCGCAGAAAGTTCCCATTCACAGTCACACTTATCATCTCGCTAAGAAGTGAGCTATGGGGCAATTATAACTCTCCTGCATAAGAGTCTGCTGACTTTCTTTTTAGAATCCCTGCTCAGTTCTTCTGATAATGTCATCCTGCAGAGATTTGGAAAGTGTAGTAAACAGTGCACTGTAACCAGCCACACGTACAACCAGATGCTTATAGTTCTCCGGATGTGCCTGTGCATCAAGCAGTGTCTCTCTGCTTACAACATTAAACTGCATATGCATTCCCTTCTGATCGAAGTAGGAACGGATCAATGCAACGAACTTCTCAAGGCCCTCACGTCCTGACAATGCTGACGGATGGAATTTCTGATTGAACAGAGTACCATTGGATACAATGAAGTGATCCAGTTTTGCAACAGAGCTTGCTGCTGCAGTAGGTCCGTTCACATCCTTGCCTGCGGATGGGGAAACACCATCTGCAACAGGAGTATGTGCATATCTTCCATCTGGTGTAGCACCAGTCTGTCCGCCAAGGGGTACGTTTGCAGATACCGGATAAAGTCCTGCCTGGTACTGTCCGCCTCTCGGGTTCTTAAAGTTCTGTAACGGTCTTGTGTATGTGTAAGCTACGTCTCTTGCGAAGTAGTCAACCTCCGGAATGTCATTTCCGAATTTCGGAACTTCTGCGATCATGTCGTGAATTTCCTGATATCTTGCCATCTTCTCAGGTGCCATCTGGGCATTCATAACAGATTTCAAAACTGCAGCTGCTGTATCCGCATCAACCTTGGCACCGCTCTCGGTCATCTCTCTTAAGATGCCGGTTGTGATTTCTTTCACTGACTGCTCATCCAGTCCTTTGCCATAGTTCCATGCAAGAGCTTCTTTCAGTTCTTCCATTGTGAACTTCTTTTCCTGATAAACCAGCTGACGGATGGCGTAAAGAGAATCTGCCATGTTTGCAATACCAAATCCCTGAGGACCGGTAAAGTTATAAACTGCGCCGCCTTCCTGTACAGTCTTTCCACGGGCGATACAGTCATCGATCATACAGGAAAGGAATGGAAGCGGGCAACGCTTTGCGTGAGCTACATCAATGGCGTTATCTGCATTTACAAGAAGGGAAATACAGTATTCCATCTGCTTCTTATAAGCATTGTAAAACTCATCGAAAGTTTCCATACGGGTAACATCGCCGGTAGGAATACCAACCATCTCACCCTGATCCATACCATTGCCAAATACAAGTTCCAGCGGACGGCACATATTAAAGAATGCTGCGTCATGCCATCCCTCAGTCTTACCTGCTTTCTGAGGCTCTACGCATCCGATGATATTGTACTCACGGGCATCTGCCAGGGAAAGTCCTCTGTTCTGCAGTGCCGGAATGATCACTTCGTCATTATAATAAGCCGGAAGTCCGATACCGGTTCTGGTAAGCTCTGCTGCCTTGATCAGAAGATCATGTGGGGAACCGTTCCATACACGGATGGAAAGGGACGGTGCCGGAAGATGTACATGCATGGATGCCTCAATGCACATGAAAGACAGATCGTTTGTCACATCTTCACCGTCTTTGTTCTGACCGCCTACGATCAGGTTCTGGAACAGGCTGTAGCCTGCGAAACCTTCTGCGGAGGCTGCATCACGTACCTTGTTCAGGTCATTTAATTTCACCCAGATACAGTCGATCAGCTCCTGGGCTGCTGTTCTGGTGATCGCGCCGCTCTCAATATCCCTCTTATAGTAAGGATACATATACTGGTCAAAACGTCCCGGAGAAATGGAATGTCCGCTGGACTCCATCTGAAGGAGCTGCTGAACAAACCAGAAGGACTGACATGCCTCCCAGAAGTTAGAAGCACCTTTCGCCGGTACCTTGCTGCAGTTGGAGGCAATTACAAGAAGCTCGGCTTTACGCTGAGGGTCTGTACACTTCTCTGCCATTTCAAGGGCAAGTTTCGCATATCTTGCTGCATAATCCATAACAGCCTGACAGCTTATGATAACAGCTTCCAGGAAACGGGAACGTTCTGCATAGTCTCCATCGCCTACATTGCATTTATCCAGCTCAGCCTGGGCTTTTGCCATAATGCCTTCGTATCCGATTTCAAGCACTTCCCAATACTTTACTGTAACGTGTCCTACACCATTGTAGAAATAATTTCCTGGTGTAAAAATGTTGTGATCGATGGCACGGATTGCTTCCGGTGCCATATATGCTGTGGCAAGCTCACTGGTAGTCTTACCTTTCCAGTATTTGTGTACCTCACGAAGATCTGCCTTAGCCTGCTCTGAAATATAGAATGGATCTGCAGTTCTGGTGGCAACCGTATCAAGCTCATCTTCCAGCCACTGATAGGAAAATTCCGGGAATGTCTGACATCCTCTTGGTGCAATAGAATTGCTTCCTACGATCAGCTCCTCATCACGGATAATGATGGGAATATTATGTAAAATGTGGGAAAAAGCTTTCGCTCTTCTGATAATGATCGGCTGGTCTTCGGTCTCCTTATAGGACTCTGTGATCAGCTTGGCTCTGTAAGATTCGATCTCCGGCATCTTGGCATAGAGATGATCTACCAGACGGGTAATTCTGGAAGATTTCGGAATCTCACTTGTATTGTATTTTTCCATGGTTCTCCTTTCTCATGGATGTCCCGGCATATGAAATAGTATTCTGTATCTCCAAAACACAATATTCTCTCTGTCGGCAACATAAATGTCCGTTGTTCCATGACATAGTTTTCTATGCTCATTATACGTCATTCGCTATGCAATGTCAACATAATTCAACACCAGTTTTGTTGTTTTAGTTGGTGTTTTGGGTTGGTTTTTGTGGTTTTTCGTTGTTTTTATTAAAAAGCACAATTAAACCAAAAAGCGTTTTCCGATTTTCATATTTTGATTTCGGAAAACGCTTTTCAAATTATATCTCCACACAAATTATATAGCAGTTCAGTGCCATACGTTGAAAGTTATCAATTTATTTGAAATATATGTGTATTCTTTCTCTCTGCCCCGTCTTGATATTTTCAGCCAATGCAACAGCAAGAAATCCAGATCCTCCTGCAACTTTTATTTTGCTGCCATTTGGTAACATCTTCGCTACACCCCAGTTACTTCTTGCATACGATATTCCCCCTCTGAGTTTCCAACCTTTTTTCAGATTAAATTTAAATGCGATACTCTTATTTTTATATTTGGAATAACGCAGATTATAAATTGCATTCTTTTTAAAAGCAGTTCCTTTAATTGTGAGCTTTCCCACCTTTGCAGAAGAAACAGGATTTACATATTTATACACGGTAAATGTACATTTGTAAGTTTCCCGTTCAGTTTTCACAGTAATAGTTGTTGTGCCAGCTTTTTGGGGCGTAGCCCAAATAGCATTATCCTTTATCTTTACAGTTGCAACTTTTGTATTACTGGATTCCACAACTACTTTTCTTTTTCCAATGTAGGCAATAAGTTCATCCGGATTGTAGCATCTGCGATTTTCCATAGTTTTAGAAGAATAAATAGTTGCATTTGTCTTAAGAATTTTAAATGCCTCTTTTGCGTAAGCAGGCACGGTCATTGCAAACATCATAGCAAATGTCAGAACAACCATTATTATTTTTTTTAGTGACTTTTTCATTTTCAACACTCCCTTCATGATATGGACATTACAGAATACAATATATATACATTTTTGATTTTATAACAGTTTATACCCATTTACAATCTGTGCCAAAATGTGTGCGCAATTCTTTCGCGGGTTTGTCACATTCTGTTTTTTATCAATAAAAAAACTGCCATATCAGATTTCTCCAATACAGCAGTTTCCTCATCTTCTTATTTACCAGCTATGTAAAATACCAGTGCCTCATTCACACCTTAGTGGCAGTGTCCACCGCAGCTTCCGCAGTTCCCATTGCAGCCTTTTCCGCTTTTCTTATCTTTCACAATGCTTCTCACTGCCAGACCTGCTATTACGACTACGATAGCACCAACAACTACTGTTCCCATACTATACTCCTTTCCGGTTAGCCGAAACGTGCTTGCCGAAGGCTTCTATACCATTTCCCAAACACTGTACGAATTTTCACCAATAAATATAACAACGATTTATGCTGTTAGTATATTCTAACATTCATTAGATGTCAATATTTATTTTATATTCCTTACACATTCAGCTTCATCTGTCCGTCTTTAATATATCCCATATTTCGCATTCCTCGGTAAATCACATAGGATAACAGTCCCGGAAGTAGGAAGTGGAACAATACAATTTTCAGAATTACCAGCACCGGTGATTCTGTTGCCACCATAGTCTGGTAAGTCATGATCTGTCCAACCAGACCTGATGTTCCCATTCCGGAGCCTGTCGCATTGTTTGTCATATGGAAAGGCCCGATAATGGCAATTGGGCCTAAAATAGCAGATGCCAGTGTAGGAGGCAGCCAGATCAGCGGACGCTTCATAATATTAGGGATCTGCAGCATGGAGGTTCCAATTCCCTGGGCAAAAAGACCGCCCACGCCATTATCCTTAAAACTTGTCACTGCAAATCCAATCATCTGACAGCAGCATCCGATCGTTGCCGCACCCGCTGCCACGCCATTCAGCCCCAGAATAATTCCAAGAGCTGCAGAACTAATTGGCAAAGTCAGTACCATTCCCATGATGACAGAAACCACAATTCCCATTAGGATTGGCTGCTGCTCAGTTCCCCAGTTTACCAGGTTACCAAGCCATGTCATGAAGCTTGATACTCCCGGTCCTACCAGTATCCCTACAGCACCACCGGAAAGGATGGTGATTGCTGGTGTAATAAGAAGATCCAGTTTTGTTTTTCCGGCAACCAGCCTCCCAATCGTAATTCCCACATATGCAGCCACAAACGCTCCAAGAGGCTCGCCAGGACCGGATAACACTAATGCCCCTGTATCAGACAACAGGGTTCCTGCAATAAGGTTTGATGCATAAGCCCCAATCATTCCTGCTGCCGCAGCCGACAACAGCACATAAGTAGATTCCCGGAATTTATACGCAACACCGATGCCGATTCCGGCACCTGTAAGCCTCTGGGCAACCACTGCAAATGCACTTAAATAAGTGCCATATGTACCGCCCATCAAATCACCGATCTGTTTCAAAATAGTTCCGATGATCAAAGTAGAAAACAACCCCAAAGCCATTCCACTTAAACCATCAATAAAAATATTGTTTAAAACCTTCTTTATCGCTTTCATACTCTCTCCTTGTCCCCACCATCTAAAGCATGTAAAAAAATTAATCTTGCAATCTGCAAAATACACCGAAAAGTGGGGCGTGCAGACTGCGAGATTGTTTTTCCGAACACGCTCTAATATAGATCCATCTTCTTTCTTTCCAGTTCAAGAAATACCTTCGTCCCTTTTCCAAGCTCCGACTCTATCCTGATTCCGTGATCCAGTCTTTTCATAATCTTTCCGCAAAGATAAAGCCCAATTCCAGTAGACCTGTTCTCTTCACGTCCATTATAGCCAGTAAACCCCTTTTCAAAAACCCGGGGCAAATCTTCGGCACGGATTCCGATTCCAGTATCTTCGATCACCAGCGTATGCGGCCTGGATTTGCTCATATAGATGGATATTTTTCCTTTTTTTGTGTATTTCAGTGCATTTGATAAAATTTGTCCCAACACAAAGCCAAGCCATTTTTCATCTGTAAGCACCGTTTCCGATACCTCTTGATACTCCAGAGAAAGCTTTTTCCCAATAAATATTCTGGCAAATTTGTGAATCTGCTCACGAATCAGAGAATCCATATCCACTTCCTCAAAGCGGATGTCTGAAGCCATATCCTCCGTTCGAAGATACCCCAGCACCATCTCCACATACTGCTCCACCTTAAAAAGCTCATTCTGAATCTCCTGAGGTCTGGGCTTCTCTTCCTGAAGAAGCAATCTTGCTGCAGCAATAGGTGTTTTGATCTGGTGGACCCACAGCGTATAAAAGTCTGTCAATTCTGTACCAAAAGCACTTCTCTGATTTTCAGCCTCTATTCTCTTCTCATCCAGACTACGGCAGATTTCCCGGTAAATAGCCTCATTTTCATTCTCCGGAGCCTCCAGATATTCTTCTGAAAAATTGCCGCAGTCTCTTATGTAAAGCAGACTTTCCTGCTTTTTCCGGTATTTATGGTAATCCCACATAAGCCCCAGGCCTGTCAGCAGCATTTCAAAAATCGCCACATAACCTACAGGCTCCAGCGGAATATCATACAGAAAAAGGATTCCAGCCGTTACCGCTACCATAAGTAAAGCCAAAACACCTATTTTCCATCTGGTTTTCAGATATTTAATCATACCATGTACCCCAGGCCTTTTTTGGTGATAATGAAGTTCTCTACACCCAGACCTTCCAGCTTCCGACGGATTCTTGTGATGTTTACTGTCAAAGTATTGTCATCCACAAAGCTGTCGCTCTCCCACAGTTTTGTCATAATCGACTCTCTGGATACAACATGCCCCTGATGTTCAAATAGTATCTGCAATATCTTCAATTCGTTTTTCGTCAAGTCTGCAAGCTTTCCATCCACTGAAATTGTCCCATTTCCAGGATTCAGCACTACGCCGCCCCTTTCCAGAAGACTGTTGTTCTGACCAAAGGCATAGGTTCTGCGAAGCACAGCCTGCACCTTCGCAGTTAACACATCCAGATCAAAAGGTTTCGCGATAAAATCATCTGCGCCCCGGCTCATGGCCATTACCATATTCATATTGTCAGCCGCTGAAGACAGAAACATCACTGGTACCTGTGAAATTTTGCGGATTTCCTCACACCAATGAAAACCGTTAAAAAACGGCAGTTTCAAATCCAGCAGCACCAGCTGTGGATCTTTTTGCACAAACTCCTGAATCACATGAGTGAAATCTTCGATCTGAAAGACCTCATATCCCCAGGATTCCAAATGTCGCTTTACTATCTGCACAATAATTTCGTCATCTTCTATTATTAAGATTTTATACATTTTTAATCAATTTTTTCTTCTAAACGGACATGTCTGCCTGCGCAGACATCACCCCAAATGAAAGTCGATTGTTCCGCGCCTTTAGCGCTACCGCGCAGGACTTTTATCCTAAATATGCCTTCAGTAATTTCAGTGTATTCTTCGCTCCATCCCTGTGTGACCGCTCGTATCCATGAGATGCGTAAACTCCCGGTCCGATCAGACCATGCTTCATATCATAGCCTGCTTTCAGTGCCGCATCCACATCAGAGCCATAATGAGGATACACATCCACAGCAAACGCAATGTCATTCTCCTGTGCAGCCTTGATCAGACCGGAAACCACCTGGTAATCATATGGTCCCATACTGTCCTTAGCGCAGATTGAAACCATGGTTTCATCACATTCCAGGCCTTTTCCAACACATCCCATATCTACGGAGATCATCTCTGTCACTCCATCTGGGATAGCGGCACATCCACCATGTCCCACTTCCTCATAAGAAGTGATCAGTACATAAATGGTACGCTCTGTCTGAATTTCTTTCTCTTTCAGATATTTAGCATAGCCGAGAAGAATGGCAGTGCTGAATTTATCATCAAGGAAACGGCTCTTGATGTATCCGCTCTCAGTCACAACTGTCCTTGGATCAAAGCAGACAAAATCGCCTGTCATGATTCCAAGTTTTTTCACATCCTCTTTATTCTTCACCGGCTCATCAAGAATGGCCTCCATCGTCTCATAAGTACGTTTGGTATCGCTATACTCGCCGTTTACATGAACAGACGCATTCTCCAGCTGGAAAGTTGCATCGTATACTTTGCCGGATTTTGTATAAACCTTGCAGTTCTCAGCCTCCGCATTGTTTGGATTCATGCCGCCGATATTAGTCAGTTTCAGATGTCCGTTGTCCATGATCTGGCAGACCATTCCGCCAAGAGTATCCATGTGAGCCGCCAGAACCACTGCATTCTTATCGTCTTTTCCTCCAAGCTTTACGAGCACAGCGCCCTTCTGGGTAATCTGAGGCTTATAGCCAAGATTCTCAAATTCTTTTTTCACAAATTCGGCTGCCATGTGTGTGAAGCCGCTTGGGCTTGGCACTGCAAGCAGATCCTGTGCTGTTTTCATAACATAATCTGTGTATTTTCCCATGATATTCTCTCCTGTTTCTTACGAATTTTAATCTTATCATCTATCGTTCTTCACTTTTTGTATGGCAATGCGCTTCACAGAAATTACTTTTAAGCGATAACATTATATTTACTTATTATCCTCAAATGTGATAACTTTATAGCCCATACTTTTTGCCAGTTCCACGGGTCTGGCTGCATCACATAAGCTTCCCATGAATTTCCTGTGGCACTCTGGCTTTCACCAGAATTCCAGTATCTGTGTACTCCTCCGAAAGCAGCTGTCCATATTCCCGGATCAGCTGGATCTTGCCAGCCTCCTGATAGGTAAAAAGCTTTTCCACATAAATCTGCTCTTCGGAAAGAATTTTCCCCAGAAGTGCCTTTAAATCCTCAAGGCCTTCCCCTGTTTTCGCAGATACCTTCAAAGTGTGGTCTGCATTGCTGTCGCGCATACGGATAGCCGCTCCCATATCCACCTTATTAAACAATGTAATGGTCTTTTTCCCCTGAACTTCCAGCTCCTGCAAAGTGTCGTAAACCACTTCCATCTGCTGCACCGCCTGGGGATTGGAGCAATCCACCACATGAATGATGTAATCCGCGTACCTGGCTTCCTCCAGCGTACTCTTAAACGCCTCAACTAGATTGTGCGGCAGCTTACGGATAAATCCAACCGTATCAGTAAGCAGGATCTGCTGTCCGTCATCCAGTGTCAGTGCCCGCGTAGTCGGATCCAGAGTTGCAAAAAGCTTGTCCTCGGAAAGAACACCTGCGCCTGTCAGAGTATTCAGTAAAGTGGATTTTCCCGCATTGGTATAGCCCACGATCGCCGCAGTCTTCATCTTTCCCCGGGTACGTCCGGTACGGAGCAGCTCTCTGTGCTTCTCTACCTGGGAAAGCTCTTCCTTCAGCGCTGTGATCCTCTTTCGGATCAGACGTCGGTCGCTCTCCAGCTTCTTCTCTCCAGGACCTCTGGTTCCGATTCCTCCTCCAAGTCTGGACAAAGACGCACCTAGTCCTACCAGTCTGGACGCTCTGTAACGGAGCTGTGCAAGCTCAACCTGTATCTTTCCCTCGCTGGTAGTGGCATGTTTTGCGAAAATGTCAAGGATCAGAAGAGTTCTGTCCATTACCTTACATTCCAGCTCATGCTCCAGATTGTTCATCTGTGCCGGGGAAAGTTCATCGTCACAGATAATTCCTGTAGCATCCGTGGCCAGCATAAGAGCACGTACCTCCTCGATCTTTCCTTTTCCAATATAAGTTCCAGGATGTACAGTCTCACGGTTCTGGATAATTTTTCCCACTGTCTGGGCTCCGGCAGTATCTGCAAGCTCCTCCAGTTCATCCAGGGATTCTTTCACATTGTCGTTCTCGTCCAGCTGAACGCCAACCAGAATCACCTGCTCCTGTATTTCTTCAATATATTCCATAAATCCTCCTTCCGGATCATCCATAAACTAACTTTCAGTTACTTTTCTATCTGAAAATCATCTGTTAGAGTATAACACAAACCCATTCCTTTTGGGAGAGGTATATTTCAGTTACTGTTCACTGGTAACGTTCCGCGAGGCGTTTTTTGTGAACAAAGTTC
>OHJX01000659.1_pt1 | contig 12201 bp, 10 predicted proteins | sample 1568671 | NCBI WGS metagenome assembly OHJX01 (sample SAMEA3879589, study PRJEB24766) | human gut metagenome | biome: human-associated habitat; feature: feces | place: USA | collected 1985/1987 | reverse complement strand
CGGCCTTCTTAAGGAGATGGCGTATCAAAAGAGCCTCGTTGCAGGTGGATGCCACCTCTGCCACGAAAATAAAATAGCCCGCATACGTAAAAGGCTGCGCCTGATCGGAATGGTAGCTGTGGAGAGCATGACCCATCTCGTGAGCCAGTGTGAATACATGATTCAAATTTCCCTGATAATTCAGCAAAACATACGGATGAGTTCCATAAGCTCCCCAGGAATATGCGCCGCCTCTCTTTCCTTTATTCTCATAAATATCGATCCATCGATTGGAAAATCCTTCTTCCAGAAGCGCCACATAATCTTCTCCCAAAATAGAAAGACCTTCTTTTACGATCTCTTTCGCCTCTTCGAAAGGAATCTCCTTTTCTACCTTGTCCACGATAGGTACATACACATCATACATATGGATTTCATCAAGCCCCAGTATCTTTTTTCTGAGTTTTACATATTCATACATTGCAGGAAGCTTGCTGTGAACAGCCTCGATCAACTGCGTATATACCTCTCTCGGAATATTTCCCTGAGCCAAAGCCATATCCAGACTGGAAAAATACTTGCGCGCCTTTGCATAGAAAATATCTTTTGACAGATTTGCGCTGTATGCTGCTGCCAGCGTATTCTGAAATTCTTTATATTTGGCATATACCTGACAAAATGCCTGTTTTCTCACTTCCCGATCCTTGCTCTCCAGAATCCGTACAAAATTTCCCTGGGTCAATTCTGTCTCTTTTCCATCCACCAAAATTTTTCCGAAGGTGAGATCTGCATTCTGAAACATAGAAAAAATATTCTGCGGTCCGTTTGCCATCTCTCCGGTCTGTGCCAGCAGTTCTTCCATCTCCTTAGACAGGATATGCGGCTTCATCCGCAGACATTCGTCCAGTTTTCTCCGATACTGTTCCAACCCCGGAACCTGCTCATAAAACAGCTCCAGTCTTTCCTCCGGGATTTCCATGATTTCCGGCTCTGCAAAAGACAACGCCTGAGAAACCTCCATCTCCAGCCGCGCCGCTCTGGCGGACAGCTCCTGATACTTATGATTTCCCGTATCCTCATGATATCGCTGATTGGCATACACATAAATTTTTTCCAGACTACAGCTTAACCGATCCATTTCCTGAAAAGCTGCCAAAAGAATCTTTCCATCGTCTCCCAGTTTCCCCTGATACTGTACAAATTCTTTGATCTGCCGGGACAGCGATGCAAAATCCTTTTCCCACTCTGCATCCGTTGCATATAAATCCTCAATCGCCCAGCAATTTTTCTTTTTCTGTTCCTGTCTTGTCATTTCGCTCATACGATTCGTTTTCCTTTCCCGTCAATGATTCATTTTCTTAATTTCCTCTGCTTTTGTCTGCACATCTGACTTAAACTGTTCCCAGGCATCCTCATGCTCCACAAAATATTTGGGGCAGATCTTTCCCGTCACATCATAATGGCGGATCACATCCTGACTGTCCAACCCAAATCTGGCGCACAGCCACCCCGTCAGGTTCACCATGGACTGATACGTCGCTTCATTAAACTTCCCTGTCTCATCGGGATGACAGCATTCTATAGATAAAGTATCCTTGTTTCTCTCATTTGATGCATAAGAAATCTCTGTACTCGGAATACACTGTACAATCTCCCCGTCCAGTCCCACCACAAAATGGCTGCTTGCCTTGGTGGTATGCGCATCCTTCAATCTCTGAAAATAATCCCTGTTTGCTTTCGCGCTGGTTCCCGGATTTCCCACATAATGAATTACAATCCCTTTGATTTCTTTCAACGGAGTCCCCGGTCTGGAATACTCATTCACATCCAAAAGCTGCACATCCAGAGAAGGGGCTCCCACCCATTCTTCTTCCTCCATCTTCTGAGCGGTGATCGCTCCCCTTTCTCCTGAAGACGCTATTTTTTCCCTCACTAAGGTAAATCCGCCGATCCCCAGGCAGACAATTCCAATCAAAATAACCCCTCGTCTGACAAGCTGTTTTCTGCGCTTTCTTCTGGAATCGCTGATTCTTCTACTATTCCTCATATTACACCCCTTCTCTTTTGTAACTTCCCCGCATTATACGATCCTGTAAATCAGCAAAGCGACCCCCGAAGGGATCGCTTCTTTCTTACTCATCCACGCTGTAGTTTGGCGCTTCTTTTGTGATATGGATATCATGAGGATGAGATTCTTTTAAGGATGCAGCGGAAATCTTAACAAATTTTCCTGTTTCCTTCAAAGTCTCCACATCTTTTGCTCCACAATATCCCATTCCTGAACGAAGTCCTCCGATCAGCTGGAATACAGTGTCTTCCACATGACCCTTGTATGCGACACGGCCTTCCACACCTTCTGGCACCAGCTTCTTAGCATTTGTCTGGAAATAACGATCCTTGCTTCCATTTTCCATAGCTGCAATAGATCCCATACCGCGATAAACTTTATACTTTCTTCCCTGATATAATTCAAAGCTTCCCGGGCTCTCGTCACATCCGGCAAAGATACTTCCCATCATACATACGTTGGCTCCGGCTGCAATGGCTTTCGTCATATCACCGGAATACTTGATACCACCGTCGGCAATGATCGGAACACCGTATTCTTTTGCCACCCCATAACAGTCCATAACGGCTGTGATCTGAGGAACACCGATACCTGCCACTACACGAGTGGTACAGATGGAACCAGGTCCAATACCTACCTTTACTGCGTCTGCTCCCGCCTCGATCAGATCTCTGGTAGCCTGAGCGGTAGCAACATTACCTGCAATCACCTGTAATTCCGGATATTTTTCTTTAATCTGACGAAGTGTCTTGAAGATATTCGCGGAATGTCCGTGAGCGGAATCGATAACGATCACGTCTACGTTGGCATTTACCAGCGCATCCACACGTTCCATCACATTTGCGGTGATACCAACGGCTGCACCGCAGAGCAGACGACCGTGATCATCCTTCGCTGACAGCGGATACTTGATCTGTTTTTCAATATCTTTAATCGTAATGAGACCTTTCAGATTGAAATCATCATCTACGATCGGCAATTTTTCTTTTCTTGCTTTTGCCAGAATCTTCTTTGCTTCTTCCAGCGTAATGCCTTCTTTTGCGGTGATCAGACCTTCAGAAGTCATAGAATCTTTGATCTTCTTGGAGAAGTCTTCTTCAAACTTCAGATCACGGTTAGTAATAATACCCACCAGTTTCCGTCCTTCTGTGATCGGCACACCGGAAATTCTGAACTTTGCCATAAGATTATTGGCATCTTCCAGAGTATGTTCGGGAGATAAGAAAAATGGGTCCGTGATAACTCCGTTCTCTGAACGCTTTACTTTATCAACTTCTTCTGCCTGCGCCTCAACTGACATATTCTTGTGGATAATACCAATACCACCCTGTCTGGCCATAGCAATCGCCATCCGATGCTCCGTTACGGTATCCATTCCCGCACTCATCATAGGAATGTTCAGCTTTACCTTCTTTGTCAAATATGTAGTCAAATCAACCATATTGGGAGTCACTTCTGAATACTGGGGAACTAACAGCACATCATCAAAAGTAATTCCTTCACCAATAATTGTACCCATTTTTTTCTCCTTTCGTTGCTCGTAGCCTTTTATTGTCCCTTAGTGTAACAAAAATACATCTCCCTGTCAATCTGCAAACTAGTCAAAAAAGACTTTTCTGGGCGCTTTTGTACGCATTTCTTTTAACATCTGTTCCGATGGTTCAAAAAGAACTTTTGTTGTCTCTCCTTCACTGGGAATGACCATCGCATACACCAGTTTTTCTCTCTCTGGATTGCAGGAAGTATAATTTTTCACGGAAATCTTCGTGTTATTATTATAATAATCCAGGCGGTGGGAAGATACCGGCGCCAGAATCTCTGCATTGGCAATATCATAGCTGGCAATTCTTTTTCTCTTGGATTTGTTAAGAATACGGTCCACGTCCAACTCGCCGTTTACATACTGGTATTCCCACTCCACGTTAAATCTCGGGAAAATGAAAATATCTGCAATACAGACAGCAATAGCCGGAAGGGTAATGATAATATTAAAAGTCAGAATCGACAACACCACCAATACTCCGGTAAGCCCCATCAACAAGGCTCTCAGTATCATATCCTTCGTTGTTTTTCTTCTCTTTACCATTTCCTCTAAATACAAATCACTCATGACTCTCCTCCTCCATATATGTATTTGATAAATGATTTTGCATTTTCTACATTTTCTGTGTTGATAAAGACTGCCAGATAGGCGTCTTCTCCCACTGTCATCTGAAATTCCTGAAGCTTTTCCGTATTTCCTATACGAATTCCATATTCTGTCACCGCATCTCCATAGGCTTCTTTCTCCTCCTCAGTCAGAATCTCATCCATGGGGAAGAATGCCTCCATCTCCGTATAGTGGTTAAACTGCTCTTCCGGTGCCACGAGCACATCCAGCTCCTGCGCTCCGATCAACGTCGTCAGCTTCATAGTAGACGTATAATCCGACTGTCCGTCTCCTCCGAAGATCATGCTGGAATCTACCGTAATCTCATGAAACTTGTCCGTATCCTTCAGATACTTTTTAAAATCAGCAGCCATCCCTTCGGAATCTCCCATGGGACTGTTCAGTACAGCCACCGAAAGTACCGTCTCAAACTGCGACCGGTAAATAATCTGGCCTATGATACACAAAACAAGGATAATGCCCAGCCCCACTGCCATATGGGGTTTGTAATATTCCCATATGTATCCTATCCGTGCTTTCCATTTCATACCCTTGATTTTTTCCCATTCCAGATGTCTTTTTTCTTTTCTTGTCAAGTCACTTTCGTATCTCTTCTCCTCCATCCTGTGCCCTTTCCCTGTTGATAAACTCTTGATTTTATGCGGCATCTTTATATTAACACAAACAGGAGCCAACGTCTATCTAATTGGCTCCTGCTTTTTCTGAAATCTTTGTGAACAATGCTGTTCTTTCAAACAGCTGATTACATCATTCCCATTCCCGGATTGCCTGCCGGCATAGCGGGTGTATCCTCTTTAATAATAGAAACTACAGACTCTGTAGTTAACAGGGTGGAAGCTACGCTGGTAGCATTCTGCAGAGCGCTTCTTGTAACCTTTGCAGGATCCAGAATACCTGCTTTTACCATATCTACATACTCTTCTTTGTATGCATCGAAACCTACGCCCACCTGAGATTCTCTTACTTTATTAATGATCACAGATCCTTCCAGTCCTGCATTTGCAGCAATGTGATACAGAGGAGCTTCCAGAGCTTTCATAATAATTCTTGCTCCTGTCTTTTCATCGCCCTCCAGAGAATCTACCAGACTCTGCAGTTCTTTTGTCGCATGGATATAAGCGGATCCGCCGCCTGCGATGATACCTTCCTCCACCGCCGCTTTCGTAGCTGCCAGAGCATCTTCCATACGCAGTTTTGCTTCTTTCATCTCAGTTTCTGTCGCTGCTCCCACACGAATCACTGCAACACCGCCTGCCAGTTTTGCAAGTCTTTCCTGTAATTTTTCTCTGTCAAATTCAGATGTTGTCTCCTCGATCTGTTTTTTGATCTGAGCCACTCTGTCTTCGATTGCTTTCTTATCTCCGCATCCATCAACAATGACTGTGTTCTCTTTCTGAACTTTTACAGATTTTGCACGTCCGAGCAGATCCATTGTTGCTTCTTTCAGGTCCATTCCAAGTTCATCGGAAATTACCTGTCCGCCTGTCAGGATTGCAATATCATTGAGCATTTCTTTTCTTCTGTCCCCGTATCCAGGAGCTTTTACTGCAACAACATTAAATGTTCCGCGAAGTTTATTTACGATTAATGTTGTGAGAGCCTCTCCTTCAATATCCTCTGCGATAATAAGAAGTCTTGCGCCGGACTGGACAATCTGCTCAAGCACCGGAAGAATATCCTGAATATTAGAAATCTTCTTATCTGTAATCAAAATATACGGATCATCAAGAATCGCTTCCATCTTTTCCATATCTGTTGCCATATATGCAGAAATATATCCTCGATCAAACTGCATTCCTTCTACAAGGTCTAATTCTGTCTGCATAGTTTTGGATTCTTCAATCGTGATGACTCCGTCATTCGATACTTTTTCCATCGCATCCGCAACCATCTGTCCGACTTCCTCATCGCCGGAAGAAACTGCCGCAACTCTCGCGATCTGTTCTTTTCCATTCACCTTGCTGCTCATAGCACGGATCGCTTCAACCGCGTTATCTGTTGCCTTTTTCATACCTTTTCTAAGAACGATCGGATTCGCTCCTGCTTCAAGGTTTTTCATTCCCTCATGTACCATTGCCTGCGCAAGCACTGTTGCCGTTGTTGTTCCATCTCCTGCCACATCGTTCGTCTTAGAAGCAACTTCTCTGATAAGCTGCGCTCCCATATTTTCAAATCCGTCTTCCAATTCGATCTCTTTTGCAATCGTCACACCATCGTTTGTAATAAGCGGCGCTCCGAAAGATTTGTCAAGAACGACATTTCTTCCTTTTGGTCCGAGTGTTACTTTTACTGTATCCGCTAACTGATTTACACCTTTTTCAAGGGCTGTTCTTGCTTCAGATCCGTATTTGATTTCCTTTGCCATCGTTAAACATCTCCTTATTCTTACCTGTGATCATCTGTCTTCTGACTATTTTTACTCTGTTACGATTGCGAGAATATCGCTCTGTTTTACGATGATATACTCTTCACCGTCAAGCTTAACCTCTGTTCCTGAATATTTGGAATAGATAACCTTGTCGCCTACAGTAACTTCCATTTTCACTTCTTTCCCGTCAACGACTCCGCCAGGTCCTACAGCGATTACCTCTGCCTGCTGTGGTTTCTCCTGTGCCTGTCCCGGAAGAACGATACCGGATTTTGTTGTCTCTTCTGCTTCTAACTGTTTTAATACAACTCTGTCGCCTAATGGAACTAATTTCATGATCTATGTCCTCCTTTAGAATTGTTTTCCTTTTTCTTACTAGCACTCATTATTGCTGAGTGCTAATCACTGTTCATTATATTATTGAATTATCGTTATTTGTGCAACTCTTTTCATAGTTACATTTTCAAGTATATTCTGTTTTATTCTCTTTTATGCTCTTTTTTTCTCTTGTTTTCTCACTTTAAAAATTTTCTGATTTTTTTGTTTCGCCGCTTTTGAAGCCTGACCGTTAAAACTTTTTGGTGTAATAGTGAATTCCAATGAATTTTCCTGTTACACACAAAAAAAGAACTGCCCTCCAGAGCGTGTTTGAAAAATCATTCCCGCAATCTGCATTTCACAATTTGCAGAAAGCCTTTTTCAAACACGTTCGAAAGAAAACAGTTCTTCTGTACACTTGTTTATTATTTATTGAATTCACTCAGGCCTTTTTATTTCTCTGGGCCTTAATCTCTTCTAATTCATCAAAGATCACTTCATTGAGAACCTTGATATAGGTTCCCTTCATACCGGATGACCGGGACTCAATAACGCCCGCGCTCTCGAACTTGCGGAGTGCATTTACGATTACTGATCTGGTAATACCTACTCTGTCTGCAATCTTGCTGGCAACAAGAATTCCCTCATCTCCGTCAAGCTCATCAAAAATATGGATGATAGCTTCCAGTTCAGAGAAAGAAAGTGTGTTAAAAGCAGATTTCACAACCTGTTTCTTTCGGTCTTCCTCAGCATTCTCTTCATGTACAGCTCGCATCATCTCAAGACCTACAACTGTGGTGCCGTATTCACTGACAATAATATCCTCAATATCGTATGGACGATCCTTGCGGTACATAAACACCGTTCCAAGACGTTCTCCTGCAATATCAATAGGATTGATGATTCCCTGATAGCTGCTGGAAACATGCTCAAAGCCAAGTGTCTGGAGATTCACGTTCTCTTTGGTGGATAATACTCCTAAAAAGCGCTCATTCAGCAGAGGGTCAACATGACCGCCCACCTCATCAGCTATCAGTTCCCGGATTTCCTCAACTCCCGGGCAAAAACTTACACCAAGCACCTTGCCTTTCTTGCTGAGAACCAGGATATTAGAACTTAAAGTATCCATCAGAACCTGGCAGATATCATTAAAAACCACCTTGCTGGAACTGCTGTTATGGAGAAGTTTATTGATTTTTCTTGTTTTATCAAGTAACTGAACGCTCATTTTGTCCTCCCTTCGCTTTTGTTACATGAGAGCCTGTTAAAAAAATCATTCCCGCAATCTGTACGCTCCACTTTGCAGAAAGCCTTTTCAGACATGCTCTGGCTTTAACTGTTATTCTAATACTACACGTTTTTCAAACTATTTACAAGCTATTTTTTACTATTTTTCAATTTTGTTTAGCTTTTCTGAAAATATCACGTTTTTGAAACTATTCATCAAACAATGGAAGTAATAGAGCTTTTATTTAAAAAATCCCCTGCAAAACATAATACAGCTGCCTTGCAGGGGATTTTCCCCGGAAATTCCTTAATTTGTTACTGCTCGCACCCTTCACAGCAACCTTAATTTTCTTTTTCATCCTTCGGCCTGGCTTCTACATAGCCACAGGTCTCCTGGCTGCACACCAGTTTATTTCCTTTTTCCACCATGTAGCTTCCGCACACCGGACATTTCTTATCCGACGGCTTCTGCCATGACATAAAGTCACATTCCGGATTATCTTCACAGCCGTAATACTTACGGCCTTTCTTCGTCTTCTTAAGCACCACTTCCTTACCACACTTCGGGCAGGCTACACCAATCTTTTCATAGTAAGGCTTGGTATTGCGGCATTCCGGAAATCCCGGGCATGCAAGGAAACGTCCGTGAGGACCATATTTAATCACCATATGACGACCACAGTTATCACAGATCACATCGGTCTCTTCATCATGGATGTCTACTTTCTCCAGCTCTTCCTGGGCAGCATCCACATCATGTTTCAGATCCGGATAGAAGTTCCGGACTACTGTCTTCCACTGTACAGTACCATTCTCCACACAGTCCAGAAGTCCCTCCATGGTAGCCGTGAAATTCACGTCCACAATGCTTGGGAACGCCTGTTTCATAATACTGTTTACCACCTCGCCCAACTCTGTCACATAAAGGTTACGCTGCTCCTTTGAAACATAACGGCGGCTGATAATGGTGGTGATGGTCGGTGCATAAGTACTCGGACGGCCGATTCCAAGTTCCTCCATGGTCTTTACCAGGGAAGCCTCTGTATAATGTGCCGGCGGCTGTGTGAAATGCTGTTTGGAATCAAAGCTCTCATATTGCAGCACAGAATCTTTGTCCAGACTCTTCGCAAGTACATTGCTCTCTTCTTTTTCTTCTCCTGCTTCCGTATAGATCATGCGGAACCCATCAAAGGCAACCTTCGACGCAGACACTGTAAAACGATAATCGCCTGCTGCAATCTTCACAGATGTGGTCTCATATCTCGCAGGCTTCATGCGGCTTGCAAGAAAACGTTTCCAGATCAGCTGATATAGACGGAACTGATCGCGTGTCAGAGATTCCTTCATAGCAGCCGGTGTACGGGCAGGATCTGTCGGACGAATAGCTTCATGCGCATCCTGAATCTTCTTATCTGTTCCGGTCTTCGCCTCTCCTACAGCCACATATTGCTTGCCATACTGCTCTTCAATATAATTTCTTACATTTTCATCCGCTTCCTCTGAGATTCTTGTTGAATCTGTACGAAGATAAGTAATAAGACCTACGGTTCCATTTCCTTTAATGTCAATTCCTTCATATAACTGCTGTGCGATACGCATCGTCTTCTGTGTACCGAAGTTGAGCACCTTTGCTGCCTCCTGCTGCAAAGTGCTGGTTGTAAACGGAAGCGGCGCTCTTCGAATACGCTCTCCCTTTTTGATATCTTTTACTTCGTATGTTTCTTTTTCCAAAGCCTGTAAGATCTCATCCATCTCCTCTTTGGAATGGATCGTCATCTTCTTTTTCTCGGTTCCATAGAACTTGGCAGTGAGCGGTCTTTTCTCTCCTTTCACCTTTAAGATTGCATCCAGACTCCAGTATTCTTCCGGAATAAATGCATTGATTTCTTCTTCCCGGTCCGCAATGATACGGAGTGCTACAGACTGCACGCGTCCGGCGCTCAATCCCCGTTTTACTTTTGCCCACAAAAGCGGACTGATCCGATATCCTACCATTCTGTCCAGAACACGTCTTGCCTGCTGTGCGTCCACCAGATCCATATCAATATCTCTTGGTGTTTTTAATGACGCCTTGACTGCATTCTTTGTGATCTCGTTGAATGTAATACGGCGCATTTTTTTCTCATCCAATTTCAGCGCTGCTGCAAGATGCCATGAAATTGCCTCTCCTTCACGGTCGGGGTCAGTTGCCAGATATACTTTGTCGGCTTTCTTGGCTTCCTTTCTCAGGTTTGCGAGAATCTCCCCTTTTCCCCGAATGGTAATATATTTGGGCTCAAAGTCATGCTCCACATCGATTCCGAGCTGACTTTTCGGCAAATCTCTGACATGCCCGTTTGATGCCGCTACTGTATAGTTCTTTCCAAGAAATTTTTTGATCGTCTTCACTTTCGCCGGTGACTCCACAATTACCAGATAATGTGCCATTGAAACATTTCCTCCATCCGGCGCCCTCACGCCGTCATTTCACTTTTATATAATAATTTTTTGAGATTTCTCTGATATATCCCTGTAATTCCAAAGACACTAAAAGCTTTAAAACTTCCTCCGGGCGCAGCTTTGTTTCTTCTGTCAGCTGCCCCACGCTCTTTGGATACAGACCGACACAACTATACACCATATATTCAGGACTTTCAAGCATTTTTTCATTTTTGTCTGATTTTTCACATTCCCCGCTATATGCAATGCCCATCTCATCCAGCAGATTTTCCGGGCTTAAAAGAATTCCTGCCCCCTGAAAGATCAGGCGGTTACACCCTTGACTTAAGCTGCTGTTAACAGGCCCCGGCATAGACATCCTTTCCCTGCTCCAGTGCCAGATCTGCCGTGATCAGTGATCCACTCCTCTCTCTTGCCTCCATAACGAGCACAATATCTGACAACGCGCTGATGATCCGGTTTCGCCTCGGAAAATGCTGCGGAAGCGGCGGTGTGCCGGGCGGGAGTTCTGAAAGGATCCCTCCTTCCTGCTCCAGGATATCCAGATATAATCCCATATGGTTTTTCGGATAACAGACATCTACCCCGCTCCCCAAAACAGCAAAGGTCTTTCCGCCTCCCAGCAGAGCACCTCTCTGTCCGATCCCGTCTACGCCGCGCGCAAGTCCGCTGATCACCTGAATTCCACATTCCGCCAGTTTTTTTCCATATTCCAACGCATATTTTTCTCCATAGGGAGTACAGCTTCTCGCTCCCACAATGGCTGCCGCACGCGCAGTATCATCCGGCAGCTTTCCTTTCACATATAACGCATACGGCGGATCATAGATTTCTTTTAAACGACCTGGATATTCCTTTTCTCCCCATGGGATCACCGAGATTCCTTTTTGTCTCATTGCTTCATAATTTCTATCCAGCCCCTCTTCCTTTTTCGCCGCCAGCAGCTTCTGAATTTCCTGTTCCTTGAGCATCTGCATCCTTCTGAGTGCAGTTTCTTCTATATAATAAATGGCTTCTGCTGTCCCTGCTTTTTCTTTTAATTTTATTTTTGTCCGATCCGGAATATTTCGGATTCCGGCAAACCAGTATTCATACTTCATGCGTTCTTCCTCCTATCGTTTCCAGTACTTCTTATCCGGCGTCCGATAGCCGATTGCCTCACACAAATGCTGCTTTAGAATTTCCTGACTTCCGTCCAGATCTGCGATCGTTCTCGCCACCTTTAACACTTTATGATAAGTACGTGCTGTAAATCCAAAGGCAGCAAATGCCTGCTTCATCACTTCGTTTTCCGGCTCTCCCAGACGGCAGAATTCTTCTGTCTCCCGGCTGTCCAGTCTTGCATTTACCTTTGTTCCTCCATAACGCATTCTCTGCAGATTTCGCACTTCACATACTCTCTGCCGGATTGCTTCCGAAGATTCCTGTGCTTTCTTCTCCACCAGTGAGTCATATTCCACCCGGGGCGCCTCTACACACAGATCGATTCGATCCAGAAACGGCTGACTGATCCTTCCTAAATAATTCTGAATCTGCACAGGCGTACAGGTACATTTCTGCATATCCGGATAGCATCCGCAGGGACATGGATTCATCGCCGCGATCAAAATAAAATCCGCTGGAAATACATAA
>OHJX01000657.1_pt1 | contig 12227 bp, 4 predicted proteins | sample 1568671 | NCBI WGS metagenome assembly OHJX01 (sample SAMEA3879589, study PRJEB24766) | human gut metagenome | biome: human-associated habitat; feature: feces | place: USA | collected 1985/1987 | reverse complement strand
CCCACAAATTGTGACGCACATCTTGCAGAAAGCCTTTTTCAAACACGCTCTAGAGCCTTTTTCAACACGCTCTAAAATGTCAGATCGCAGAAGATTATGGAAATACAGGATCTCTGCGGTCTGTTTTTATAGTATGTAGCATAAAAAAACGGCAGCCCGGAAATTCCCGGGCTGCCGTAAATTTTTCAAATATGCTTTAGAGCCTGTTTGAAAGATCAGATGTTCAGAAGATCGCTGAATACCTTAAGAGCACCGTCTGTATTGTGTGCAAGTACACGTTTCGCAAGAACTTTACCAAGCTGAACGCCTTCCTGGTCGAAGCTGTTCAGATTCCATACGAAGCCCTGGAACATGATCTTGTTCTCAAAGTGAGCAAGCAATGCACCAAGGGAAGCAGGGGTAAGCTGCTGACCGATGATAATGCTGGACGGACGTTTACCCTTGAAGTTCTTGTTCAGGTTCTCATCCTCTTTACCGCAGGCAAATGCAACAATCTGAGCTGCCACGTTAGCGCAGAGCTTCTGCTGGCTGGTGCTGTTCTCAATGTCAACATCTACGCCAAGCTGGCTGTTCTTAAAGCCGATGAACTGAAGCGGGACAATGTCAGAGCCCTGATGCAATAACTGATAGAAGGAATGCTGACCGTTGGTTCCTGGCTCTCCGAAGATAACCGGACCTGTTACGTAGTTAACCGGCTCGCCGAAACGGTTTACGGTTTTACCATTGGACTCCATGTCACACTGCTGAAGGTGTGCCGGGAAGCGGCTTAATGCCTGTGAATATGGAAGAACAGCTGTGGAAGGATATCCCTGCACATTTCTCTCATAGATACCGATAAGGGCATCCAGCATATCTGGGTTCTTCATAAGGTCACGGTTTGTTGCAAGCTGATCCTCAGCTGCAGCACCTTCAAGGAGCTGAGCAAATACTTCCGGTCCGAATGCCAGGGAAAGGATTGCTCCGCCTACGCCGGAAACAGAAGAGTAACGGCCTCCGATGTAGTCATCCATGAAGATGGCGGTAAGATAATCTTCACTCTTTGCAAGAGGGGAAGTCTCACTTGTAACGGCAAGCATGTGTTTGGAAGGATTCAGACCTGCTTTTGTCAGGGCATCCTTTACAAATGCTTCGTTGGTCAGTGTCTCAAGGGTTGTACCGGATTTGGATACAACGATGAATAAGGAGTGTGCAAGGTCTACAGAAGCAAGTACTGCAGCTGCATCATCCGGGTCAACGTTGCTGATGAACTTCGCTTCCATCTTGAATGTGTTATTGGCCTTCGCCCAGTTCTCCAGTGCGATGTAAAGAGCACGGGGACCAAGGTCACTTCCGCCGATACCAATCTGAACGACTGTGGTGAATTTCTCACCAGCTTCGTTGGTGATCTCACCAGCATGAACCTTATTTGCAAAATCAGCAGCTTTTTTCTGCTGGGCAACGTAGAATTCACGTTTGTCTACACCATCTACAACAACCGGGTTACCAAGTTGCTTACGTGCAAGGTGATGAAGAACCATACGGTTCTCTCCGGTGTTGATCACTGCACCATTATATAATTCCTGAAATTTGTCGATCAGCTGTGCCTCGTCAGCCAGTTTCGCAAGTGCGGATAAAACGGTTTCGTCTACTTCTTTGGCTGCATAGTTGTAAGAAAGACCAGCTGCCATTGGTGTACTATAATCAGCTACACGCTTGCCACCTTCTTCACCAGACAGAGCTGCCGCAATGTCTACGTGATTCTTAAGCTCTTTCAGTTTGCCAAAAGAATCAAGTGTGTCAAGATTTTTCCATGTTGCCATAATATAATTCCTCCTTTAAATGGTTGAGACTATAGTTGCTGTTCAAAGCTTGTTCAGCAACGGATTATGCTCTCAAAGGAGTCTCACTGTGAGACCCGTATCGAAATCATTATACTGAAAAATTTATAGAATTTCAATGCAAGGATGAAGATTCTTGAAAAATTAACATTAATATAAGAAAGAATGGGGCTGATATGAAAAAAAGAACATAAAAGCTGGAGAAAAAGAGGGGATAGAAGTAAAAAAACAGCCGACAGAAGCTGAAAAATGTTTCTGTCGGCTGTTTGAACGGACCTTTGCAATAGGTTTCTGCATTGGTCAAGTTGAATGTGAGGGATGGATTACTCCTGTGTAATTCCGGTTACTTCATAGCCAGCGTCTTTGATTACCTGGCGGATTTTGTCCTCGTCCACTTTCTCTGGTGCTGAGAAAATAGTAGTTCCGGCATCATGGGAGGATACAACATCCTGTACCCCAAATGCTTCCTGGATTGCTTTGTTTACGTGTGCTTCGCAATGTCCGCACATCATTCCTGTTACATTAACTGTCACTTTTACCATGGTATTATTCTCCTTTTTGTTAGTATTGTTATTAATATCGCTGCATTCGTTCAAAAGCTTGCAGCTGTTATTAATCGTTTGTTCTGCATCTGAAGTTTTATCTGCATTGAATGATTTTGAGAAAACAGCAGATGATACTTCAGAGAAATCAGCAATATTTCCAGAATTGGATTCTATGGAAACCGGATTCTTGACTTTTTTATCTTTAACTGCGTCATGAATTTTAAACAGGTTTAGCCTCAACGCGTTGGTAACTACACAGAAGCTGGAAAGGCTCATGGCAGCAGCGCCGAACATCGGGTTCAAGGTCCATCCGAAAATTGGAATCCATACGCCGGCAGCCAGCGGAATACCAATTACATTGTAGAAGAACGCCCAGAAGAGATTCTCGTGGATGTTGCGAAGAGTAGCGCGGCTCATACGGATAGCAGCTGGCACGTCGGAAAGCTGGCTTTTCATAAGGACAATATCTGCTGCGTCGATGGCTATATCCGTTCCGGCACCGATGGCAATACCAATATCTGCTCTGGTAAGGGCTGGTGCGTCGTTGATTCCGTCGCCAACCATGGCAACCTTGCCTTTTTCTTTGAGGGAGCGGATCACACTTTCCTTTCCGTCCGGAAGGACTCCGGCGATCACCTGATCCACGCCTGCCTGCCTGCCGATGGCGTTGGCGGTTTTCTCATTATCGCCGGTAAGCATCACAACCCGGATGCCCATATTCTGGAGCTCCTTTACTGCCCGGGGACTGTCTTCCTTAATCACATCCGCAACAGCAATGATACCTGCCAGCTGGTTTCCTCTGGCAAAGAGAAGGGGCGTTTTGCCCTGTTCTGCCAGGTTCTCGGTTTTTTTGCGAAGAGAGGCGGGAACCGTTACCCGGCTGCTGATAAATTTCATATTTCCTCCGGTAAGTGTTTCTCCGTTTACTTTCCCGGAAAGCCCATTGCCCGGAAGCGCCTGGAAATCTTCTGCGTCAGCGGCAGTAAGAGACAGGGCCTCTGCTTTTTTCAGAACAGCTCTGGCAAGAGGATGCTCGCTTTTTTTCTCAAGGGAAAGAGCAAGGGTGAGAAGCTCTTTTTCCGTAAATCCTTTAGCTGGAAGGATATCGGTCACTTCCGGCTGACCGCTGGTGATGGTGCCTGTTTTATCAAGGGCAACGATCTGAACTCTGCCCGTTTCTTCCAGGGAAACGGCGGTTTTAAACAGGATCCCATGCTTGGCGCCCATTCCGTTGCCGACCATGATGGCTACCGGGGTGGCAAGTCCAAGGGCGCAGGGACAACTGATTACCAGAACAGAGATTCCTCTTGCAAGGGCATAGCCGAAGGTCTGTCCGGCAAGCAGCCATACAAGGGTGGTGATCACGGCGATGGCGATCACAGCCGGAACAAAGATTCCGGAAACTTTATCGGCGATCTTTGCGATGGGAGCCTTGGTAGCGGCTGCGTCGCTGACCATTTTTATGATCTGGGAAAGGGTGGTATCCTCTCCTACATGAGTGGCTTCACAGCGGATGAAGCCGGACTGATTTACTGTAGCTGCGGAAACCGTATCTCCGGCAGCCTTGTCAACGGGGATGCTTTCTCCTGTAAGAGCGGATTCATTTACCGCACTGGAGCCTTCCAGAACAATCCCGTCTACCGGGATGTTTTCTCCGGGGCGGACAACGAAGATATCTCCTTTTCTTACCTGCTCAATGGGAACCGTGGTTTCCTGCCCGCTGCGGATCACCACGGCTGTTTTTGGTGCCAGCTTCATGAGACTTTTCAGGGCGTCGGTGGTTTTTCCCTTGGAACGGGCTTCCAGCATTTTTCCTACAGTAATAAGAGTCAGGATCATGGCGGCGGACTCAAAATAAAAGTCCATCATATAATCCATGACAGCGTCCATGTTGCCGTCCACCTGAGCCCTTGTCATGGCAAACAGCACATACACGCTCCATACAAAGGACGCCATGGAGCCAAGGGCTACCAGGGTATCCATGTTGGGGGCTTTGTGCCAGAGGCTCTTAAAGCCGCTGATAAAAAACTTCTGGTTGATGACCATGACAATACCTGCCAGAAGCAGCTGGAGAAGCCCCATGGCAATGTGATTATCCTCAAACCAGGCAGGAATCGGCCATCCCCACATCATATGTCCCATGGAAAAGTACATCAGTACCAGCAGAAAGCCAACAGATGCGATCAGACGTTTCTTAAGCACAGGTGTTTCGTGGTCGGCCAGGGCTTCCGCAGCTTCGGAAGGGGATACCTTCTGACCGGCAGAGCCTTTTACAGAAGCGCCGTAGCCTGCTTCCTCCACTGCAGCGATGATATCTGCCTCAGAAGCAGTTCCTTCCACACCCATGGAGTTGGTGAGGAGGCTTACGGAGCAGGAAGTGACTCCCGGCACATGAGAGACTGCTTTTTCTACCCGGGAGCTGCAGGCTGCACAGCTCATCCCAGTTACATTATATTGTTCCATTCAGATTCCTCCTTTTCGGATTTTTATTTCATCAGCTTCTGCAGAGTTGTCATCAGCTCGTTAACGGTCTCGTCCTTTCCTTCCCGGATATCCCGGGCTACGCAGGTATGGATATGTGCGAAAAGCAGCTCTCTGTTAAAAGCATTTATGGCTGCGTTTACGGCAGCGGACTGGATCAGGATATCGTTGCAGTAGGTATCGTTTTCTACCATTTTTATGATTCCCCGCACCTGTCCTTCAATACGCTTCATCCGGTTGATAAGCTTTTTCTTCTCTTCCGGAGAACGGTGGGTGGATCTGGTGCAGCAGCATGTGGTCTGGTCTGACATATGAGTTGCCTCCTTTTATTGAAATATACCCTATAGGGGTATGTGTTTATGTGAATAATATATACCCCTATAGGGTATTTGTCAAGAGGGAAAGACATATATATAGTATATAAGCCTTATAGTTACTGTGAAGGTCGTGAATAGTAACGCCTTATAACACAGCTGAATAGCTTTATACAGAGCAGATATGGAAAAACAGAACATAAGTTTGCTATCATAATTCATGTAAAACAGAACCGGAACTGAGTTACAGGCAATAGAAAATATAGTTTTGACAAAGGAGAACAAACTTATGAAGCAGAGAAGAAACAAAAATCGAAGAGAAATTGCAGATATGCGTACGGCAAACCGCAAAGTATTTGAGAATCAGGATCATTCCAGAACAGTGGAGATTTATCTGGAGCCGATTCACTACCAGGATCTGGACGGAGCCTGGAAAGACATGGACGATTCTCTGGAGGAGGATACAGATTTCCGTAACCGTAAGGGTGCGCTGGATATCTCCCTGCACCGTATGGCAAAGGAATCCCGCACAATTTCCATGAAGAAGGAAAAGACCTCTCTTTCCTGGGGAATGGAGGGATGCCATGGGGCAAAAGCCCGGAAACAGCAGAAAAACCTGGTGATCTATCCGGAAATTTTTGAAGGGGCGGATCTTCGCTGCCGGATACATGGAGAAGGGGTAAAGGAAGACCTGATCCTTCATGATCCGAAAGCCGTCAGAGAAAGCTATCGTTATATTTACAGGATGAAAGGGCTGCAGCCGGTACTGAAAGACAATAGGGTATCTTTCCTGGACGATGAGGGAAATGAAGTCTTCTGCGTCCATGCACCCTGCATGAAGGATGCCGGAGGCGAAAAGTCAGAAGCCATCCGTCTTTCCCTGGAAGTACTTCGCACCGGTGATAAGGAGCAGGCAAAAGAATGTAGGATCACTTTTGTTCCGGATATGGCATGGCTGGGAAGTACGGCTCGTCTGTTCCCGGTTATCATCGACCCTGTTACCACCACTTCCAGGAAAAGAACAGATATTGCAGATGCTCATGTAGACTCCCTGTACGAGGAGGATAATTTCCAGCAGAGTATTATTCTGAAGACTATGGGAGGAGATAATGTACAGAGGAGCTTTGTGCGCTTTGATCTTCCGGAGATTAAAACGGGGGATATGGTGATCAATGCACGATTAGTACTGGTTTCTCTGGCACAGGATGGAAAAGAGCGTACCGTTGCCGTACACAAGGTTCTTCAGGGCTGGCATGACTATTCCATTAACTGGTATAACAAGCCTCTTTATTCGGACATAGTGGAGGATCTGTGTACTTATAAAGGAGATGCACAGAAATACATTACGCTGGATATCACTAGGATGGTAAAAAACTGGTATCAGAATGGCGGGAACTGCGGGCTGATGTTCAAAAGCAACAAGGAACTGTCCGGATATACAGAATTCCTTTCTGCAGACTGTGATGACGGATATCAGGATATGCGTCCAAGGATCGAGATTTCCTATGTGAATTATTCCGGACTGGAGGATTACTGGAGCTACCACAGCCAGAGCGTGGGCAGAGCCGGAAATATCCATGTCAATGATTACAACGGAAATCTGATCCTGATCCATGATACTATGGCAACCGGAGGAAGTCTGATGCCTGTGAGCCTTTCTCATGTGTATAATTCCAATAACCGTACTGTGAATCTGGGATACGGCTATGGATTTGCACTCAGCTATCACCAGACTCTGAAAAAGCTGAAAATCGCAGGGACAGATTATTACCAGCATGTGGATGGAGACGGCACAGTTCACTATTTTTATTATGATACAGAAAAAAAGAAATGGCTGGACGAATCCGGATCCGAAGCCTATGTGACGATCCATGCAGATGCGGCAGAACAGCTTGTGATCCATGATAAGGAGAATAACCAGCTTCTGTTCCGCAACGGTTATCTGGTAAAAGTAAAAGACAAAAACGGAAATGTCCTGACAGTATCCTGGTCGAACAACAGGATTATCGGAATCACAGACGGGGCAGGCAGGAAGACGGTACTGTCCTATCTGAAGGACAGCAATGGAAAACTGACGTATCTTCAGTCTGTCACAGCTCCCTCCGGCAAAAAGAAACAGTTCAGCTACAGCGGCGGAAATCTGGTGGGCATCACAGATATAGACGGAAAAAGAGTATCCTATATCTATGACAGCAGACATATGCTTACAGATGCGGCAGACATTGACGGTTACCATGTAAAATATGAATATTATGGAACATCTCCCTATCGTGTGAAAAAGATCACAGAGTATGCAGGGACAACAGAGGGAAACAGCCTGACCCTGACTTATGGTTATAACAGTACAAAATTTACAGACAACAAAAACCGCGTCGAAATCTGCCGGTTTAATAACAGCGGCAACCTTCTCCATATCCATGACGGCTTCGGCCATGCTGCCAGTGCAAAATACAACCGCAGCGGAAACCATGTGAACTGCCTGGAAAACGCCACAAAGCTCCAGACCAGCGTGGTACAGCTTTTGAAGGACCCGATCATCCAGGCGGCAAAGACCGGATGGAACAAATACATTGGAACAGGCGGGGCAGGCTCTATTACCATCAACACAGATAAAGCCAACTGTAAGGTGGGAGACCGTTCTCTGAAGCTGGACAGCACCACACTGGACGGATATATCTGCTGGCTCCAGGATGTTACTCTGAAAAAAGGAAGCACCTATACCTTTTCCATGTATGTAAAGACTGCGCTGAAACAGGCCGCGTCAGACGGCGGCGCCATGCTGAGAATCCGCTACATCGACGGTACAGGAGCATGGATCTTTGCAGACAGTGAGAAGCTGACTGGAACTACAGACGGCTTTGTAAGGCTTTTCCGAACCTTTACTCTGCCGGAGGACGCAAAGGATACCTCAGTCCGTGTATACTTCTACCTGAATCACGCCACAGGCACGGCATACGCCGATATGGCACAGCTGGAAACCGGAAGTACAGCCAGCCGCTGTAACCTTGTGGATAATGGAGATTTCCATTTGGGAAGCACTTATGGATTCAAAAAAACAGGATATTTTGAAGACGGACTGACTTCTGTAGGAACCTCCAATCTTCTTCCGATAAACCGTGCCATTACTGTTACAGCTGCCGGAACTCCTTATATTTATGACACGCCTTCTCTGAATGGAAAGAAGATAGCCAGCGCTGTGAAGGGAACCCATCTTTTTGCCTCTGTTTCCATGAAAAATGAGGGGCGTGAGTGGTATCGCGTGGAAAATGCAGCCGGGCAGAAGGGATATTTCCCGGGAACCCAGGCCCGTCCATACCTTTCCGGCAATAACGGGGACGATTGCGGAGCGGTAGGAATATCAGGAGCAATTTTACGTGCAGAGGCATCTGATACGGGCGCTGTTGTGGAGGAAGTGATCCCGAAAGGAACCGGCGTGGTGATCCGTTCAACAGTAAAAGATGCATCCGGCCAATCCTGGTATTATGTAGGAATGCAGATAGACAAGAAACGTTATTATGGATATATCAGACAGAGCTCCGTGATCCGTCTGTGCAGAAATTATCCTTTATGTACGATGAAACAGGCAGACAAGGTATTTTACAGTCCGTCTCTGTCCGGAACAGCAGCCTCTTCACTGAAAGAGGGACAGAAGATCCGTATCAGGGGTGTGCTGCAGAATGGAAATCAGAAATGGTATGCAGTGCTTCAGGGGAAGGAATTTGGTTTCCTGCACAGCCGTTACTGCCAGCTGAATATGGAGCCTGTGCTGGATAAGCTGATCTCACTTTCCGTTACATCAGGCGTTGGAGGCCTTGACAGTCATATCTTCCGTTTTTATGGGGATCCGCAGGCAAACAAACGCCTGACAAAGGTGCTGGATCTGACCGGAAAGAAAGGCGATACCTATATGGTAAATGCCTGGGGCAGGGGAACCTCCCTTCCGGAGACCGACAATGACAAGAACCGTCGCTTCGGTGTGGAAGTAGTGTTTGTGGGAGCTGACGGAAAGAACGACGTTCATTACACCAACTTCAGCCCGGACATCATGGACTGGCAGTTCCTTGGCGACGTCTATGTGGCAAAGCAGGATTATACCAGTATAAAAATCTCCTATACTTACTGTAAAAATGCTAACATGGCATTCTTTGACGGTCTTTCCCTGTACAGGGAGGAATTTGGACAGAGCTATACCTATGATGACAAAAATAATGTGATCTCTGCAGTGGACGCCCAGAGGAATGCATCCCGGTTTGAATACAATGAAGGCAGCGACCTGACCGGCATTACAGACCCCCAGGGAAATAAGTTCAGGTACGAGTATGACAAAAAGCACAATGTGATCAAAGGAACCTCTGCCATGGGAGTGGTAAGCCGTCTGCGGTATGACGAAAAAGGAAATATCACCAAAAGCGGCACCGTACAGCCGGATGCCCAGGACAACGGGATCTGGGTCACAAGATCCTTTACCACAGACAAAAACCATGTGGCGGCAGTGGCTGATGCGGAAGGAAATGTAATCAGATACAGCTGGGATCTGGCATCAGACAGGCTCCTTTCCCTGACTGACGGAAGGTGGGGAAAACTGACTTATGGTTATGACAGTGCAGACAGGATGGTGTCTGTGGAGCAGCAGGTGGCTGTGGACGGTGTGAAACAGACAGTAAAAAATACTTACGGATATACCGGGGATGACCTGACTTCCATCGACCACAACGGTTTCCGCTACGGATTTTCCTATGACGGATTTGGCAGTACCACTGCAGCTTCCATTGCAGGGAAACAGGTAGTCGGTTATACCTATGAACCGGGGAACGGAAACCTTGTAAAGACCACCTATGCCAACGGCCATGAGATCCGTTATACCTACGATGATCAGGACCGCATGACAGCAAGCTTTTTTAAAGCCTCCGCAGGTGCGACAGAGCAGAAGCTGAACACCTATGTTTATAACAAGGAGGGGAACCTCTGCCAGGTGACAAACCATATGTCCGGTAAGACTTACTATCTGGATTATGATCTTCTTGACAGACTGATGCGTGTCAGGGATGAAAAAGGCTCTTACTATGAGTACACCTATGATTCCAACAACCATATGAGAAAGCTGTTCCAGCAGGGAAGCCAGGGCGGCGCGGCTCATGTGACAACAACCTATTCCTACGATAAGGACGGCAGGGAGAAAGAGACCAGGATATCCGGGAAATTCAGCCGTGTGACCGATTACGACAGTCTGGGAAGAGTCCAGGGGCTGTATATGAACGTGAATAATGCAGCGCTGGCTACTACATTTGAATATGGAAACAGTACAGGCAGCTCTTTGTCAGCACAGCCAAGTTCCATCGGAGTTAATGGAGAAAGGTATTTCTATGAATATGATGCAAATGGAAATATCACCAGTGTTGAATTTCTTCCGGCATTGAACAGCACGAAAAAACCATGGAAGGAAAACTACCAGTACGACGAGCGCAACCAGCTGATCCGTGAGAACAGCCAGCAGCAGAACAAAACCTTTGTTTATGCTTATGACCTGGGAGGAAACCTGACTTCTGTGAAAGAATATCCGTACACAGAAGGCACGATCACCGCAGCTCCGCTGAAGACTGAAACCGGAACCTATGCTTCCGGATGGAAGGACCAGCTTGTAAACTGGAACGGCACAGCCATGACTTACGATGCCATCGGAAACATGCTTGCCAGAGGAAACACCACCTACAGCTGGACTCTGGGAAGGAAACTGGCGGCAGTGGACAACGGAAAGAAGATTCAGTATTTCTATGACCACACCGGATCCAGAACGAAGAAGGTTGTAGATGGTGTGGCAACAGAATACCGCATGGCAGGCGACCTCCTGATGTCCGAGACCACCAACGGACAGACCCTGTGGTTTACCTATGATTCCAATGCAAACCTGTTCTCCATGGTAACCGGAGGCAAACATTACTTTTACCAGAGAAATCTTCAGAATGATATCATCGCCCTTGTTGACGAGTCCGGAGATACCGTAGTAAACTATACTTATGACAGCTGGGGAAGAATCCTGAGCATCACCGGAAGCAGGAAAGACACCATAGGTCAGCTGAATCCTTTCCGCTACAGAGGCCTACTACTACGACAAAGAGACGGGAATGTATTACCTGAAGAACAGGTATTATGATTCGGAGATTAGAAGGTTTATCTGTGCGGACGGACAGATGAACAGTGGAAGTCTTGGAAAAATATGTATGCATACTGCGAAAATAATGCAGTAAATCTTGCAGATTACAGTGGCTGTTCGGTGATTTCAATAGGAAGTTGGCTGGGTAAATTAGTAGTTGGCGCGATAAAAAAGCAGCATCAGCAGTTGCAGGATTCGTGGCACATAAAGCGATAGATTTCGTAGGATCATTGGGTAATGTAGGAGACGAAAGTGGAGATTGAGATTTTGAGCGTAGAATTCAAAATATCCAGAAACTCTGTAAAGAAAAAATATATGTAAGTCTTGCGCTTCTCAATATAGACAGGATTATGAAAGAATTTAAGGCATTTACCCGGTTCTGGTTGATTTTATTTTGCTCTACTTATGGAAAGCTCGTTAAGGTTGAATTTAGAGGGTTTTTGATCTGGTTCTGACTGGAAGTCTGACGTAAAGTTTTGATTATCTAAGCCAAGAAAAGAGGAGAGAAAATATATGCATCAACAAAACATATTTTGGAGACAACTGACTAGTGAATTTTATGAAAAGCAGGAAATATATCAGGAGTCATATAAGTGTTTAAATGCTTTTCTTAATGTGCCGGAGATTATAGAGATTCAGACGAAAAAATATTTGGGAGAGAATGAATACGAAAAGTATAAAAATACAATCTGTAAATTATCAGAGTTTTATAAACAGCATAATCAGGAAAGATTTAATAATAATCTTTCAGGAAATAATATCACAAAATCATCTGAAGAAAAATGTATTTCTGATTTTATGGAAAAAAGTGTATTGTTTCTAATTTTGCAGGAAATGTGTAATGGTATTGGACGTGAGTTATTTGATATTCAAGAGAATCAGGTGAAATATGAAAAATATAGTAATTATAGATATTCTG
>OHJX01000656.1_pt1 | contig 12239 bp, 7 predicted proteins | sample 1568671 | NCBI WGS metagenome assembly OHJX01 (sample SAMEA3879589, study PRJEB24766) | human gut metagenome | biome: human-associated habitat; feature: feces | place: USA | collected 1985/1987 | reverse complement strand
GGCCATTATTCTGGCGGATCTGGAGCTGGATAAGGAAACGATAGAAGCAGGCCTTCTTCATGACGTGGTGGAAGACACGATCATGACCGAAGAGGAAATCGAAAAGGAATTCGGCCCTGATGTGGCCCTTCTGGTGGACGGCGTAACAAAGCTCCAGCAGATTAACTTCCCCAGTGATAAGGGGAACGGGGACAATAAAACCGCGGATCAGCAGGAAATGCAGGCAGAGAACCTCCGTAAAATGTTCCTTGCCATGGCAAAGGACATCCGCGTCATTATGATAAAGCTTGCCGACAGGCTCCATAATATGCGTACCCTGAAGTACCAGCCTCCGGCGAAGCAGCAGAAGATAGCCAGGGAAACCATGGAAATCTATGCGCCCATCGCACAGCGCCTGGGCATTTCCAAAATCAAGGTGGAGCTTGACGACCTTTCCCTGAAATATCTGGAGCCGGATGTATACTATGACCTGGTGGATAAAATTGCAGTACGCAGAAGCGAAAGGGAAGAGTACATCCAGCAGATTGTGGACGAAGTGACCGAACACATGAAAAATGCGGGAATCAAATCCCAGATAGACGGCCGTGTCAAGCATTTCTTCAGCATCTATAAGAAAATGAAGAACCAGAGCAAGACACTGGATCAGATTTATGATCTGTTTGCCGTGAGAATTATTGTGGATTCTGTAAAAGACTGCTATGCGGCGCTCGGCGTCATCCATGAAATGTATAAGCCCATTCCGGGGCGGTTCAAGGACTATATCGGCACCCCCAAGCCCAACATGTACCAGTCCCTGCACACCACGGTTATCGGCTCTTCGGGACAGCCCTTCGAAATTCAGATACGTACCATGGAAATGCATAAGGCGGCGGAATACGGCATTGCCGCCCACTGGAAATATAAGGAAGCCTCCGATGGCAAGAAGGTGGCGGCCCAGGAGGAAGAAAAGCTTGCATGGCTGCGCCAGATCCTGGAATGGCAGCGAGATATGTCGGACAATAAGGAATTTATGAATCTGCTCAAGAGCGATTTGGATCTGTTTTCCGACAGTGTATACTGCTTTACGCCCACAGGCGATGTGAAAACGCTTCCCGCGGGCAGCACGCCCATTGATTTTGCCTATAGCGTACACACGGCGGTGGGCAACAAGATGGTTGGCGCCAGAGTGAACGGCAAGCTTGTGACGATTGATTATCAGATTCAGAACGGGGATCGTATTGAGGTCATTACTTCCCAGAATTCCAAGGGACCCAGCCGCGACTGGCTGAACCTGGTCAAGAGCACTCAGGCGAAAAACAAGATCAACCAGTGGTTCAAGAACGAATTTAAAGAGGAAAACATCGTCAAGGGCAAGGAAATGCTGCTTGCCTACTGCAAGGCAAAGAGCATTAATATTTCCGAAATCATGAAGCCTCCCTACATGGAGGCGCAGATGAAAAAGTACGGCTTCAAGGACTGGGAATCCCTGCTGGCAGCCGTAGGGCACGGCGGCCTGAAGGAAGGCCAGATTCTGAACCGCATGCAGGAGCTGTATGATAAGGATCATCCCAAGGTATTAAGCAACGAAGAGGTTCTGGCCAATGTGGCTGAAAATGCCCAGGCCAGGCAGATGCTGCCACGCGCCAAGAGTAAAAACGGCATTGTGGTCAAGGGCATCCATGATGTGGCGGTCCGTTTTTCCAAATGCTGTTCGCCGGTTCCCGGAGACGAGATCATCGGCTTTGTTACAAGAGGAAGAGGAATTTCCATCCACAGGACGGACTGTGTGAATGTGATCAACCTGCCGGAGTCTGAGCGCGCCAGGCTGATTGATGCGGAATGGGAGGCTTCCCAGGAAAACCGTACAGATGAAAAATATCTGGCGGAAATCAATATTTACGCCAATAACCGGAGCGGACTCCTGGCCGACATTTCCAGGGCGCTCACGGAAAAGAACATCGATATTCTCGCCATGAATACACGTACCAACAAGCAGGGAATGGCAACTCTGTCTGCCTCCTTTGAGATAGCAAGCAGAGATGAATTAATCCGCATCATTGATAAAATAAGGACCATTGACAGTGTTATCGATATAGAAAGAAGTTAAATATATGGCAAAATTAAAAATTGGGCGCATGGTGCTGAGCATGTGCCAGACGAACTGCTATTTTGTTTCCCCGGAAAATCAGAAGGAAGTGGTCCTCATTGATCCTGCGGATCAGGGCGGTCAGATCTATGAAGCGCTGAAAAGCAAAGGTCTGCAGGTGGCTGCTATCCTCCTGACCCACGGCCACTTTGACCATATCTGGGGCGCAAATGAACTGCGCAGGCTTTCCGGCGCGCCGATCTATGCATATGAAGAGGAAAAGGAGGTCTGCGAGGACGCTTCGAAAAACGTCTCCGATCAGGCCGGCCGCCCGGAAACCGTGGCGGCGGATAATTATCTGAAGGACGGCGCGCAGCTGGATCTTGCTGGTATGCATTTCCAGCTGATAGCAACTCCCGGCCACACCAAGGGCAGCTGCTGCTATTACATGGAAAAGGAAAAAGTCCTTTTTGCGGGAGACACTCTTTTTGAAGGCTCCGTGGGACGGACCGACTTCCCCACAGGAAGCATGGGACGTCTGGTTCACTCCATCAAGGAACGCCTGCTGGTGCTTCCTGAGGACACCATCGTATATCCCGGACACGGCGATGAAACTACAATCGCGGACGAGAAGAAGTATAATCCTTACTGCCAGTAATCGCTTCAATAATAAAATAAACGGAGATGTCTATGCATTATTTTAGGCAGGGACATCAGCAAAGACCAATCGGCCGGAAGGCTGGATTGGTTTTACTAATCTTGGAAAGGGTCGGACAACATGCTTGCAGTCAGACTGAACAAACCGCAATTTGAATACGACATCCATTCCATCGTCAAAGCTTTTTATCCGGCGGAGACGGTGAAGGTGTTTGAAGAAGGAACAAAAGATTTTGAATCGGACGGGGATAACCCATCCATAGCCATATGGTTTGAAGAAAGGGCTATCCGGGTAAATTTATCCGGTACGGAGCATGAGGCTGTCCTGAGCAGGCCGGAGGAACGCCCGGTTGTGAAGAATGAGCTGAAACAGCTTCTTTACCGCGTACTTTCCGACCATACGGGAAAAGAGCTTCCCTGGGGCACGCTGACCGGTATCCGCCCTACTAAGATAGCCATGCAGTTCCTGGAGGAAAATGCGCCGGGGACGCAGAATCCCATGACGGAGGCAGATATCCTATCCTACATGCAGGAAACCTACTATTGCAGCGAGGAAAAAGCCCTGCTGGCCATAGACATAGCAAAGAGAGAAAAGCGCATTCTGGCGGATATCCATTACGAAAAAGGCTACAGCCTTTATATAGGCATTCCGTTCTGCCCCACCACCTGCCTTTACTGCTCCTTCACCTCCTTCCCCATTTTTTCCTGGAAGGACAGAGTGGGAGAGTATCTGACAGCGTTGGAAAAAGAGATTGATTTCGTCAGGGAAGCCTGCCAGGATAAAATCCTGGACAGCGTATATATCGGCGGAGGCACCCCCACCACGCTGGAGCCGGAGGAGCTGAGAAGACTGCTGTCAAAAGTGAGAGCTTCCTTTGATTTTTCCCAGGTAAAGGAGTTTACTGTGGAGGCCGGACGCGCCGACAGCATCACAAGGGACAAGCTGAGGGTTTTAAAGGAGTTCGGCGTGACACGCATTTCCGTCAACCCCCAGACCATGAATCAGGAAACTCTTAACATAATCGGCCGCCGCCATACGGTGGAGCAGGTGGAGGAAGCCTTCCGGCTGGCCAGGGAAGAAGGCTTTACCAATATCAACATGGATCTCATCCTGGGGCTTCCCGGAGAAACAAAGGAGCATGTGGAGCGGACCATGGAGGCGGTAACCAGGCTCTGCCCTGACAGCCTGACAGTCCACTCCCTCGCCATAAAACGTGCCTCAAGACTCAGCCTGTGGATAGAAGAAAATGGCATTGAGACCCTTCATAATACGGACGAAACCATGGAGATAGCAGCGGAGGGCGCCGCCCGTATGAACATGAAGCCCTATTATCTCTACCGCCAGAAGAACATGTCCGGCAATTTTGAAAATGTAGGCTATGCCACCGAGGGCAACTATGGTATTTACAACATCCTCATCATGGAGGAAAAACAGACCATCATGGCCCTGGGCACCGGCACAATTTCCAAAGCCGTATATCCCGACGGCCGCATCGAACGCTGCGATAACGTGAAGGACGTAGCCCTCTACATCGAAAAAATTGATGAAATGATAGACCGAAAACGAAAACTCCTCGGCGGCTGATATGTAACTGCTCAGGTTCACCAAAGCTTCAGCCTCCGGGTGGATTTCCAATTCCTCTTGAAAAGAAAAGGAAAAAAGTGTAGAATCAAAATGCTGTCTGGCAGGTTAGCGCACCAGCTGCGCGAACCGTAAAAAATGTAGGGCAGGACAGCAAAAATCCATCGCCGAAGGCGATTTTCATGGATTTTTGCATAACTGAGAACGAAGTGAACAGTTAGAATCAAAATGCTGTCCGGCAGGTTAGCGCACTTGCTGCGCGAACCGTAAAATGGCAGCAACAGAATGGACAGCCGCGGCAGGCGGCGGGAAAGGAATACAGGAAAATGGCTTTAAGTAAAAAACCGGTAACTGGCATGAAAGACATTCTGCCGGCTGAAATGCAGCTGAGAGATTATGTAATCAGCGTAATAAAGGATACTTATGGTAAATTCGGATTTACCTCCATCGAGACGCCCTGTGTGGAAAATATTGCAAACCTGACAAACAAGCAGGGTGGAGACAATGAAAAACTGATTTTCAAGATTATGAAACGGGGAGAGAAACTGAACCTGGAAAATGCAAAGGAAGAAGCTGATCTGGTTGACGGCGGCCTGCGCTACGACCTGACGGTGCCGCTGGTCCGTTTCTATTCCAATAATGCCAGTCAGCTGCCCACGCCCTTCAAGGCCTTGCAGATGGGGAATGTATGGCGTGCGGACAGGCCTCAGAGAGGACGCTACCGTCAGTTTATGCAGTGTGACATAGATATCCTGGGAGAGCCCTCCAACCTGGCTGAAATCGAACTGATTCTTGCCACCACAACCACACTGGGAAAACTGGGCTTCCGCAATTTCCAGATCCGCATCAATGAACGCAGAATCCTGAAGGCTATGGCGGCATACAGCGGCTTCCCGGAGGAAAGCTTCGACACGGTATTCATTATTCTGGATAAAATGGATAAAATCGGCCTTGACGGCGTAGCGGCGGAACTGAAGGAATGCGGCTTCTCAGAGGAAAGCATAAATAAATACCTGGATTTGTTCCGCGGCCTGGAAACAGCGCAGGACGGCCTGGGATATCTTGCCGGAAAGCTGGAGGGCGTACTGGAAGCGGAAGTTGTAAACAACCTGCGTGAAATTTCGGACAGCGTGAGTGCTACCAAGGCAGCGGATTTTGAAATGGTATTCGATCCTACGCTGGTAAGAGGCATGTCCTATTACACAGGGACTATTTTTGAAATCGCAATCCCTGAATTCGGCGGAAGCTGCGGAGGCGGCGGACGCTATGATAAAATGGTTGGTAAATTTACGGGCAGCGATGTGCCGGCCTGCGGATTTTCTATCGGTTTTGAACGCATCATCCTTCTGATGATGGAAAATGGTTTCCAGATTCCGGGCAAACCGAAGAAAATCGCTTACCTTATTGAAAAGGGTGTTGCGGGAGAAGAATTGTGCAGAGTCATTGCCGAGGCGCAGTCGCAGAGGGCGGACGGCATGCAGGTGCTGATTGCCAGAATGAATAAAAATAAAAAGTTCCAGAAGGAACAGCTGATGAAAGAAGGCTGGGAAGAATTCAAAGAGTTCTACCGGGAGCCTTTAAAGTAAATATCGGCAGCTGTGAAGGTACGGGACAGTTATAATATTTGAGACAGAAAAAACAAAGGAGGCACATCATGTCTGAGTCAATGAAGGGGCTGAAAAGAACCCACAGATGCGGCGAATTATCCGTTGCCAATGTGGGAGAAACCGTAACCGTTATGGGTTGGGTTGCCAAGCAGAGAAATAAAGGCGGTATCATTTTTGTGGATTTAAGGGATCGTTCCGGGATACTGCAGGTTATATTTGAAGAAAGCGACGCGGGCGCAGAGGGCTTTGCCAAGGCGGAAAAGCTGCGCAGTGAATATGTGGTTGCCGTTGTGGGAAAAGTAGAAAAGAGAGCCGGCGCTGTCAATGAAAACCTGGCTACCGGAGAAATCGAGGTCAGGGCGTCCCAGGTACGTATTTTATCTGAAGCGCTTACGCCTCCCTTCCCCATAGAAGAGGACTCCAAAACCAAGGAAGAGCTTCGCCTGAAATACCGTTACCTGGATTTGAGAAGACCTGATCTGCAGAGCAAAATCATATTGAGAAGCAAGATCACCATGGCGATCCGGGAGTTTATGTCTAAGGAAGGCTTCCTGGAAATTGAAACCCCCATGCTCACCAAATCCACACCGGAAGGGGCAAGGGATTATCTGGTGCCCAGCCGTGTGCATCCCGGGAATTTTTATGCGCTTCCCCAGTCCCCTCAGATTTTCAAGCAGTTACTGATGTGTTCAGGCTATGACCGGTATTTCCAGATCGCAAGATGCTTCCGTGATGAGGATCTGCGTGCGGACAGACAGCCCGAATTCACACAGGTGGATATGGAACTGTCCTTTGTGGATGTGGACGATGTGATTGCAGTGAATGAAAAGCTGCTGAAATATATCTGTAAGGAAGCAATCGGCCTTGAGGTGGAGCTTCCAATCCAGCGTATGACCTGGCAGGAGGCCATGGATCGTTTTGGATCCGATAAACCGGATACCCGTTTTGGAATGGAGCTGACGGATGTTTCCTCCGTAGTAGCGGGCTGGGGCATCAATGCCAAAGGACAGGCGGAAATGCCCAGAAAGAAAATTGATGCGCTGGTGGACTTTGCCAAAGGCTATGGCGCCAGGGGCCTTGCATATCTGTGCGTGCTGCCTGACGGAAGCTATAAATCTTCTTTTGCAAAATTCATGACCGAGGATCAGCTCAAAGCGCTGGTAGAAGCAATGAGCGGTGAACCGGGAGATCTGCTGCTGTTTGCCGCAGACAAGAATACGGTTGTCTGGAACGTGCTGGGCGGCCTGCGTCTTGAGCTGGCAAAGCAGATGAACCTGATTGACAACAGCAAATTCAACTTCCTCTGGATTACGGAATTCCCTCTTTTTGAGTGGAGCGAGGAAGAAAACCGTTTCACAGCTATGCACCATCCATTTACAATGCCGATGGATGAGGATATCCCGCTTCTCGACACAGATCCGGGCGCTGTTCGTGCGAAGGCTTACGATATTGTACTGAATGGTAACGAGATCGGCGGCGGCAGTGTTCGTATCCATCAGGATGATATTCAGGAGAGAATGTTTAAAGAGCTTGGATTTACTCCGGAAGCTGCCCATGAGCAGTTCGGATTCCTTCTGGATGCATTCAAATACGGAGTTCCGCCTCACGCCGGACTGGCTTATGGTCTTGACCGTCTGGTTATGCTCATTGCCAAGGTTGACAGTATTCGTGACGTAATTGCATTCCCGAAGGTAAAAGATGCATCCTGTCTGATGACTCAGGCACCGCAGCGCGTAAGCGAAGCACAGCTGGACGAGCTGGGACTTGAAGTTGAGAAAGAAGCTGCTCCAGAGACTGAGGAATAAGAAAAGAAATACAACAAGAGATAACTTAGCTTATAACTTGGAATAAACTGACTGAAAAATCCTGCCTGCAAAAATGGGTGGGATTTTTCTTATGGAAGAATGTTGTCACGCTCTGGCAGGCATGGACTTTGGGTTCGCTGTCAGCACAAATAAAAACGCCCCTGCACAAGTTTGCAGAGGCGTAAATTTTAACTATATCATCCGTTGGTTTCCTGCTTGTCTTCTACCGGGCTGGAACTTAAAGTTCCAAACAATGCCTGTCCAAACACCGTTCCTGCGTCTTCCAGTTTCCAGGAAGCACCGTCGTTGATCAGTGTGAAAGTCGTTTCCACTGTTTTAGTAGCTGTATTTTCTTCAATATATTCAAGAAGCAGACTGTAGGACTTTTCATATCGTTTTTGGGAACCATCAATAACAGCATCCACAGAGGCAAGATAGGTATCCAGCTCCTTCTGATAATTTTCCAGAATATCATCGCTGTCAAAGGTGGTAATATTGGCTGTAACTGTGGCTGTATAGCCGGAAACAGTGGTTTCCCCAATAGAATAATCAAAGGTGGAGTGAACCTGTTTTACCAGTGCTTCTGCCAGGCTGATCTTTGCAGGGTCTTCTGTGCTGATAATGGAATCTGCATTTAAATAATTGCCCAGTTCCTCTGCAGTCATATTTTTCAGGGTATTCAGATAAACTAAGATTGTGTCTTCCGGTGATAAAATATCCGGGTCTGTGAGATCGTTCATAAGACCGCCGACAAGGTCATTTTCCAGTGTATTGGTGCGCCGGATCTCCCAACTGGTTTCGCCGTCTTTATCTGAGGCGTCTAAGGAGATGGTGCAGTTACGCTCCACAGTCTGGTAGTCATTACTCTTAAGCAGTTCATCCAGAAGCGTGTAGCGCTCTTCAAGGGAAATGGTCTGTTCCGTGGCTTCTTCAGAGGAAGCGGACTGGGAAATTTCATGCTTCAGCTGCGCCTTGGAAAAATCTTCAGCAAGCGCATGGGCATCCAGAGTGACCAGCCTGAGATTCGCCTGTGCGGATTGTTTGTCCTTGTCTACGTTAACATCCAGAATTTTATAGTCAAAATCCTGGAAAAAGAGAGAAAAGACTTCTTCAATATCAGAAGAAATAGCGATATCTTCGGGTTCACCGGGGAAAAGCTCCTGGTAGGAGATGTATTTCTGTGTGGTAACGGAATCCAGATTCTTTAGCTGATCCAGTTCCTGCTTTACTGCGTCCTCGATTTTTTTCTCCTCTTTGCTGGTACAGCCGCACAGTGAAAAAGTGCAGAGAAGCAAAAGAAGAGGAAGCAGAAATCTGACTGACTTCATACAGAGTTCTTTCCTTTCAAATTATTACGTAAAATGTTTATAAAACTTTTTTATTATACCATTTTTTTTCATAAAAGTCAAAAATGCCTAAAATTTAGACGATATTTCTAAAAAAAGAGTGAATAAATTGTGAAAATTGCATTATTAGCTTAGAATACTTTTCTTTTGGGGATGAATCTGTTATTATAAACAGGGTAAATGCAGATGACAGATGTGGAGATATATCTGTTATAATTGCAAAAGATATTGAAAAACCATTGAGTTATCGTATAGGAGGTAACCATGAAGAAAAAAGGTTTTGTCATCGGAGGGTTGATCATTCTTGCTGGAGCAGCTGGTGCCGGTGGCTGGTATTACTATAAAGAGAATTATGGGGATTCTGCAGCGGCTTCTGGTGAAGTTGCATATGTGACTAAGATCAGCACTCTTCTTGGAGAAGATTCCGGAGTGCTGAACCGGTTCGCAGGCGTAGTAGAACCTCAGGAGACGGTAAAGGTAAATATTGAGAACAATCGAACTGTTACCGAAGTGAAGGTGAAGGTTGGAGATGAGGTAAAGAAGGGACAGCTGCTTTTTGAATACGACCTGAGCAGTATCCAGGATAGTCTGAAGGAAGCCCAGCTGGCTCTTGATCGTCTGAAGAATGAAGCACTCAGCCTCAATACGCAGATATCCACTCTTGAGAAAGAGAAGAAGAAAGCCAATAAGAACAACCAGCTTTCTTACACCATTGAGATTGAGACCAATAAGATGAACCTGAAGAAGAACGAGTATGACCAGGTGAGCAAGCAGGCAGAGATTGATAAGCTGCAGGCCGCTACCACCAATACAGAAGTACGAAGTGAAATCGATGGCGTCATCCAGAAAATCGATACCAGCAAGCTGGGAAGTGACGACGGAGATACTCTGGATGACAGCATGGGAGCTGATTCCGGAAGTGATTCTTCTGATAATTCTTTTATCACCATTCTTAGTACAGGTGCTTACCGTATTAAGGGGCAGGTAAATGAGCAGAATCGTAATACGGTTGTTCCAGGCTCTGCAGTTATTGTACGTTCCAGAGTTGATGAGAATCAGATCTGGCATGGAACTATGGGGGCTGTGGACGAGCAGAATTCAAGTAACAGCAATAGCAGCAATTCCTATTATTTTGGTGGATCAAGCGATGATACCACAAGTTCCAGTACATATCCTTTTTATGTAACCCTGGATTCTTCGGATGGACTTATGCTGGGACAGCATGTATACATAGAGATGGATGAAGGTCAGGAGGAGCAGAAGACTGGCATCTGGCTTGGGGATTATTATATTGTAGATGCTGATACGGAAAGTCCTTATGTATGGGCTGTAGATTCTAAAGGCAGACTGGAGAAGCGCTCTGTTGTTCTTGGACAGCATGACGATGATCTTTCAGAATATGAGATCGCGGATGGCCTTACTGAGGATGACAGTATTGCATTCCCGTCAGACAGCTTGGAAGAGGGAATGCGGACAAAGGACGTATCTGAGATGACAGATGAGGATCTGGAGGCTGTTGATATGGAAAGTAATCTGGATGGCAGTGAGTACTCAGACGGAGATACCATGGAGCCTATGGATGGAGACTATTCCAGTGCGGACTTTGAGACAGGCGTTTCAGATGAGAGCATGGATGCTGCGATTGATGGGGATAGTACAGACTTTTCAGAAGATTTCTCGGATGAAGATTTTATAGAGGATGATTCAGAAGGGGACGATTACGAAGACTTTACAGATGAGAGCATTGATGAGCCTGGACAGTATGGTTCTGATGATACGGAGGCCGCAGGATGATACTTGAACTGAAGGGGATTTATAAAGATTACCAGCAGGGAAAAATGATTGTCCCCGTATTGAAGGACGTAAACTTTTCCATGGAAGAAGGCGAATATGTAGCCATCATGGGACCTTCCGGTTCTGGTAAATCTACATTGATGAATATAATCGGTTGTCTGGATCAGGCAACCAAGGGAACTTTTTTCCTGGATGGGCAGGACATCAGCAAATGTTCTGAGAATGAGATGTCAGATATCCGTCTGAACAAGATTGGATTTGTATTTCAGAGCTTTCATCTGTTGCCGAGACAGTCTGCTATTTCCAATGTGGAAATGCCGCTGAACTATGCTCATGTGCCGAAAAAGGAGCGACGCGAGCGCGCTTTCGCAGCACTTGACAGGGTGGGGCTTGCAGACCGTGTGGATTTCAGACCCAATCAGCTCTCAGGTGGACAGATGCAGCGAGTTGCCATCGCCCGTGCCATTGTAAATAATCCAAGACTTCTTCTGGCTGATGAGCCTACCGGTGCACTGGACAGTAAGTCTGGCAGACAGGTTATGGAGCTTTTCCAGAAGCTGAATGATGAAGGCGTTTCTGTCCTTATGATCACTCATGATCCGGATATTGCAGCACATGCCAAGCGGGTAGTTATGATCCGCGATGGTGAGCTTCAGGAAAAGAGGTGATCCTATGGGAAAAGCGAAGAAAATTATAATAGGTGTGGTAGTCACAGCCCTTGTAGGAACCGGTATTGGCGGTGGACTGATGTATGTACGGAAAGGAAGCCAGAAGGAAGTGCTGGTGGCAAGCGTCAGTGATCTGGCAGGTGAGAGATATGATTCCGATACCACATTGAGCGGAACTGTATATGCCAATGCAACACAGAGGATTTCCGTAGAGAAAGACATGATCATCCAGGAAATTTATGTGAGCAAAGGGGATGAGGTAAAGCCTGGAGACAAGCTGATTTCTTTTGACATGACGCTTGTGGAAATGGAACTGAACATTGCCAAGCTGAAGCTTCAGAAACAGCAGCAGGATCTTGCTGTTGCAAAGAAAAGACTTACCAGCCTGCAAAATGGCGGACCGATTCTTGATTCCGATTCTTCCTCCGCAGACAATCTGATTGATTCAGGAGAGGATTCTACAGAAGATGACAGCTCCGATCTTACGGGAGATGATGAACTGTCTTCTGCAGTAACTGCTTCTGATCATTATCTGGCAGCTGTTTTGCAGCCAATGCTTCTGGCTGCTGTGACAGATGGATTTGCAGACGCTCAGGCAGTTGTAAATGAAGAAATTACTTCTGCAGATACCCAGGAAGTGGGAAGCGAAGATATTGGTTCTGCAGATGAAATGACAAGCGGTGACACAGGAGATCTTTCTGCTGATACAGAAGCT
>OHJX01000652.1_pt1 | contig 12279 bp, 11 predicted proteins | sample 1568671 | NCBI WGS metagenome assembly OHJX01 (sample SAMEA3879589, study PRJEB24766) | human gut metagenome | biome: human-associated habitat; feature: feces | place: USA | collected 1985/1987 | reverse complement strand
AGAATGGACTGGTATATGGAAGGAATACAAGCGGTATTGTAAAGGCCTATGATTATAAGACCGGAGAAGAGAAGAAGGTCTATGATCAATCGGGAATGTTTGCCAATCAATTTGTATTAACAAAGGATCGGGTGATCGCCATAGGGATTGACAAGGTTGAGCAGTATGACCTTGAGGATGGAACAGTTCTTGAGACAAGTAAGAAGATGAATCAGGCGCTTCTTAAGCTGGCGTCAGAGAATCAAGGTTATGCAACGCGCATGTGTTATGACAAGAACGCCAATGCCATCTATTATGTAGGAACCGGAGGAATGTTCCGGTATGATATAGATAAGGAAGAGGTAAAAAAGATGCTGTATGGGGAAAAGCATGTTTTCTCAGACAGTAAAGGATATCTCTCAGATGTGTCTGTCTTAGATGACCAGCATGTGGCAATCAGTTTTATCGGTCAGGACAGAAAGGCACAGGTGAGTGTGTATAGCTACGAAGAAAAGGGACATCAAGTCAGACTGACAACGGAATTAAAGGTTTATTCCCTATATGAGAATGACAGAATCCGTGAATTGGCAAATACATACAATTCCAAACAGTCGAAGGTTCATGTGAAGTATGAGTGTGATATTACAGCAGAAAACTGGATTTCCGTCAATGACGCGATCAGCAGGCTGAATACAAGACTTGCAGCCGGAGAAGGACCGGATGTGATTCTGTTGGACGGGTTAAATGAGAAGGCATATATAGAACAAGGCCTGTTGTGTGATGTGTCCGATGTGTTGGATAAGAAGGAGCATTATACGAATCTGGCACTGCCCTATACGAGAGAGAAATATGTATATGCAATTCCACTTCAATTTCATCTTATGACGATTCATGCAGAGGACGACGTGACAAAGTCTATTGGAACTTTGGAAGAACTTGCCGGAAGTTTGGAAGCATACCACGCAGACCATCCTGACAGAGCCACATTAGAAAGATGGGAAACATCAAACTATATGGAAGTTATTTTTCAGACATATTTTCCGGAACTGTTAAAAGATGGAACACTGGAAGAGAAGGAATTGGAAAATTTCTATAAGAATATGGAACGGATCTATAAGGTATCTGAATTTACCTTTACGGACGATGATGGCAGTGAGGATGAGAGTAAAATTGATCTGAGTTCTTTAAAACTTATGGATAACGGACAGCAGGAAGGACTTCTCGCTATGAAAGAAGCGGATGTTTCAATCAGTGGTGCGCTCCAGAATTGGGATTTATCAAGACTATATTATTATGGCGAAGTGAGAGAAGGATTGACTTACGACTATTTCCAAAGAGACGGGAAACCAATCTTCCTTCCGGTAAATGCGCTTGCAGTCATGGAAGACAGCAACAAGAAGGAGATGGCGAAAGATTTCCTCCGCCATTGTATTTCTTATAAGGAAGTCATGGAGTCCAGCGAAGGTGTGGGGTTCTCCATTCATCGAGAAGCAATGAAAAAAGCATTTGCAGTAGGAATGGATGATACAGAAGAGATGGAAAATAGTAAGGGTGAGACGGTAGAGCTTCCGTGGAAAGATCTGCCGAAAAAGGAACAGGAAGCATTTTTTGAGATGGTGGATCATCTGGAAGAATATTCCTGTGTTGATCAGGTGGTAAAAGAAATTGTAATGAAACAGGCAGAAACCTATATCAATCACGAAGGGACGTTGGAAGAATGCACAGCTTCAGCGGTAGAAAAGGTCAATCTCTATCAACAGGAATAAAGAAGAAAAGAGCGGGAATCTGCTTTATACTGCCCAGCGTGATCGGGGTGCTGATATTTTTTATCCTGCCATTTCTTGATGTTGTCAGACGATCTGTCAGCAACACGTCGGGCACAAGATATGTGGGAGCGAGGAACTACATGAATGTGGCACAAAATGAAGCGTTCCGTTTGAGTGTACAAAATACAGCCCGCTTTCTACTGATCAGTGTGCCTTTGCTTTTTCTTGTATCTTTGCTTCTTGCTTATTATATTAACACGCAGATTGTGAGGAAGGGGCTTGTAAAGGCAGTGCTTTTATTTCCCATGATCCTTCCGGTATCGACAACGACTCTGTTCTGTAGAATTTTGTTCGATAATGCAGGAATCCTGAACGGAGCATTTCAGAAACTGGGAATGGATACCCTCAGACTGATGGATACAGGAACTGTATTCTGGGTGTTGGTGGCGTTGTATTTCTGGAAAAATATTGGTTTCTGTGTGGTGCTTTGGAGTGCCGCTATGGAAGCAATCCCGAAGGAAATCTTCGAGGCGGCGCGGTTAGACGGAGCGGGATTCATGACGAAGGTTATGCGAATCATTCTTCCACTCCTGTCTACATCGGCGTTTATCATACTGCTGCTTCTTATATTGAACAGCTTTAAAGTATTTCGGGAGTCGTATATGTTAGCAGGAAATTATCCGCATCGGTCGATTTATATGACGCAGAATATATTTAATAACTGGTTTCAGAGCTTTTCCATTGAGAAAATGGCGGCGGGAGCGGTTCTGGTGGCTTTTGTGCTGGCAATATTTGTGTTGCTTTTGCAGAGACAACTGATTAAGAAGGTGTATGAAAAATGAGATATTTACAAAAGGTTTGGAAATGGCTCTTTGGCATTATAGTGGTGCTTATTTTTTGCCTGCCGGTCGTATTTCTTCTTGCCGGTTCTCTGAAAGGAACAAGAGAATTGACAGACAGTCTCGGAGCGGTGATAGCTGGAAAAGGAGGAGACTTACAGTGGAACTTCTTTCCGGCATACCCAACACTTCGCCATTACGTGAAGGTTCTGTTTGACAGTCCGCAGTTCTGGACATTATTTTGGAACTCTGTGAAACTTACGGGCGTTATCGTATTCGGACAGATTCTTATCAGTATTCCGGCGGCATGGGGATTTGCAAGGTATCGATTTACACATACGATCTTCCGCGTTTATATGATTTTGATGATGATACCGTTTCAAGTCAGAATGATATCGGAATATTTGCTTTTACAGAGGATGGACCTTCTTGATTCTTTCTGGGGAATTGTGCTGCCGGCAATATTTTCAGCATATCCGGTATTTATTATGTTTCAGTTCTTTGTCAGTATTCCGGAAGAAGTGCTTGACGCGGCAAGAATCGATGGGGCGAATGAGTGGCAGCTGTTTGTAAGGATTGGCGTACCGCTTGGGAAAACGGGGATCATAAGCTCCATGATGTTGAGCGTTCTGGAGTGTTGGAATATGATAGAACAGCCGATGGTATTTCTGGATACAAAATCACGGTGGCCGGTGGCATTGTATGTGCCACAGATTACGGAAAATGGAATTGGTGTTTCTTTTGCAGTTTCTATTCTTGTGCTAATTTTACCGTTTTTGGTATTTTTGGCAGGGCAGGAGTATATACAGAAGGGAATTGCTGCTTTTATGAAGGGTGAATGATGACAGGAGATAAGGACATGCGGAATAAAGTATTAAAAAGCATTGGAATCTTTCTGATCGTGGCAGTGTTGTGTACGATCATTTCGCGGGGGCTCTATGTGGCTTCCATTGCAGATGTGACACTTAAGGAGCCGAACGCACGAGTGTTGAATCATGATATTGAAACAAGTGGAATGATTGAACAGAAAAGGAAAATCGTTGTTTTGACAGAAGCAGATCAGATTGTTACGGACATTTATGTAAAAGAAGGGCAGAAGGTGAAAAGCGGAGACCCTCTCTTTTCTATAGATCTTGATTATTTAAAACAGCAGATTGATGTTATGAAAAATGAGCGAAAGCAATTAGGATATCAGATTGAGGATGCGAAGAATCAAGAGGAAGATAAGAAGAAGCAGGATAATCTCAACCGCGGACAGGCAAAAGACAATTATGATTATCTTGTGGATAAATGGGAGACACAGATAGCCAAGGATGCGGAGGCTGTGGAGAGTGCCAAAGAAGCTTATGAGAACAGTCTGAAACAAGAGACAGAAGATGGAAGTGAAACACAGCAGCTTCTTGCGGAGTGGGAAGAGGCGCAGGCTCAGTATGAGGCAGATATCACCCAGAGAGACGGAGAACTTTTTGAAGCAGGTCAGACAGTGGAATCCAGTCAGTTGACGGGGGCAGATAGCACTTCGGAAGAACAGCTTAAGCTTCAAAGAGAGCAGATTGACATGAAGATGGAAGGACTTAATTTGCTGGCTTCGCAAGAGGGGAAGGTCTTATCGGATACAGAAGGAGCGGTGTCAGAAATTCTTGTCCATACAGGAGAAGCTACACCGGTTACAGCCAGTATACTGCTGTCTGATCTTTCTTCGGGAATCCAGGCAACGGTTACATTAAATGCAGATGAGGCAAAGCATATCACAGAACAATCGCAGGTGACCATGCGCGGAACCGGAAGTAGTGGGGAAGAAGTTGTTCTTACAGACGTCAAGATTCAATCGATAAAGGAAAAGAAGGATGCGGAAAATGATTCTGCTTTTGAAGTTGTGTTAGAGTCAGCGGAACCGGTGTTTGAAGAAGGAGCGAATGTTTCGGTGGAAATTAAGAATCCTTCGAAAGAGTATGAAATTTGTATCCCTCTTGAAGCGCTTCATACAGATGGAGTCGATAAGTATGCAGTCTATATTGCTGAGGAGCAGGATGCGTTGATTGGCAAAGAGCTTACGGTAAGAAAAGTACCGGTGAAGATTCTGGATAAAGATGCAGAATTTGCGGCGATAGAAAATGATACCTTATCCAATCAGCAGAAAATCATTGTTTCATGTGAAAAAGCCATTGAAGAGGGTATGACGGTAAAAGAGAAGGAAACATAAATGAAAAAAAGAAATATTTTCATAAGCGTCGCTCTTGTTTTAGTCGGGATACTTGCCTTTTGTTTTGCGATTAATAAGGCGGCAGAATTGAAAGAATATCAGAAAACTTCATGTATGAAATTGGAACATGAGATAGATGGAGTGTCCGCGGAACAGGCAGCGATTGATTTTATGAAAAATGAAAAAAAGCAGCTTGTATTTTGGTCGAAAGAAAGGACAGGAGCATGTGAAAATCCAATGTTCAACAGATCTATGAAAATGAAAGAAATGATTTTCTGTGGAGAATTGTCGCTTTTGCTGCCGGAGTGTGGATCGACTGGTGAGAGGGAATGGAGTCAAGAGTGTATTGTTGATGAAGAAGCCTCACTCCAGTTATTTGGCAATAAAAATGCGACAGGACAAATGATTGAACTTGGCGGAAAAAAATATACGATCTGTCTTACGATCAAAGGAGAAGAAGGGATTGTGATACGAAAGGCGGAAGCCAGAGAGCTGCTGCAATACGTATCAACAAGGGGAAAGCAAGGAGAAAATCGAGAGGCGATACAGAAACTCACAATGAATTATGGGATTGCCGGAGAAGAAATCATGCTGTCGCTGTTTTATTGTATCGCCAGTCTGATTCTTGGCTTAATTCCGGCTGTCTGTGGTGTCTTGGGAGTTGTTCAGTTGTTAAATATATGGAAAGGGGAGAAGCAAAAGATCAAGATTGGGTGGTTAGAAAAAGGTTTTACAGGAGTGGTTGCCGCAATTCTTATACTTTGGATCTGTATGAAGCTTTTTCAGCCGGAACTTGGAATTTCTCTTTATCCGTTATCTGATTTTGATAGCTGGTCACAGCAGATCAAATGGATTGCAAAGCAGTTGCCAAGGACGATGGAGATGGAGAAACCTTGGATATTAGCAACATTTTTTACTGCCTTTAGAAAGTGTTTGAGTGCTTCGGCACTGTCGGCAGTTTGTTTATGGAGTGGAATACGATTATATGAAAGAAGAATAAATGGAGTGTGAACGAGACATGAAAGGTTTGACAAAAAGACAGGAAGACGTAATGAATATTTTGTGGGATGCGAAGAAACCGATCATCGCATCAGAGATTGTGAAAACAGGAACCGATCTGAATATCAATACCGTTCAGGCGGCGCTTCGCAGTTTGATCAAGAAGAATTATATTGAAGTGGCAGAAATCGTATACAGCGGAACCGTGCTCACCAGAAGTTATCGGGCGATTGTCAAGTCCCCAATGAGACAGCCAACGAGATACGAAAAGCATTGAGGGAAGAAGATGTATTTGCCCGCTATATTGATGAATTTGATGATTCTGTATTGCTTGCAAAATTAGAAACAATTATTGAAGCGAAGAGAAAAGAATTAGAAAAAGCAAAGTAAGATACGGAAAGAAAGTGTGAGAAAAACATGGTAGAGCTGAATGAACGCGCAAAAGAATATTTGTCCAGAGTAAAGTGGCAGCATGTTGTGCTGAATATTGAGGAGATTACCAGCTGATGTGCGCCTCCGTATAAGGAGATGTCTGTAAGTTTTACGGACGAGGATGAAGAAGCCATGGCAGAAAAAGGATATGCCATGGATAAAAGTGAACTGGGTAATGTATACTATCCGAGGGAAGGAATCTGCATTGAGGAAGGTATTGCGATCCACTACATGGATTATCCGTGGATCAGTTGTTTTGAAGTGAAAGGAATTAAGATTTTGTAGAGAGGTTCGCTTTGCATACAAAAAACCGGGCAGCAGTTGACTGTCCGGTTTTTCTTCTTAATCTCATTTTCTGTATTGCTTTTAAATATCCAACGCTGTCGTTTTATATAAATAAAAGGTACATCTAAATTATGATTAATAGGGATTAGAGCTTTGTTACGTTTACTGCCTGAGGGCCTTTTGCACCTTCAGTTACGTCGTATTCTACTTCCTGACCTTCTTCTAAAGACTTGAAGCCTTCCATGTTAAGTCCGGAGTAATGTACGAATACATCGTTTCCTGATTCATCAGAGATAAATCCGTAACCTTTTTGGTTGTTAAACCACTTTACTGTACCTCTCATTGTGATACCTCCATTAAATGTGAATGACTTGTTACTGTATCTTGTTTTTAAAAAGTAAGATACTTCGTCACTTTAGCATAAATGAATGAAAAAGTCAATAAATTTGATGGTAATTTCTGCTATTTCTCACAAAGAAAAGAGACGTTTTCCGACAACATCAGACATCCCTATCTTGACGAAAGAAAGGTTAAAGTGTAAAGTATACTCATAAGACTGTCCGTAAGACGGGCTTTAAGTGAGGAAAGATTTATGATTACATTAACAGGAAAAAAGATATCAGAAGGAATTGCGATTGGAAAGCTGTCTTTCTATAAGCGAGATATTAAAGAAATTAAAGAAATCTATGTAAAAGATATAGAGAAAGAAGTTGCCAGATTTCAGAAGGCAAGAGAAAAAGCGGTGATGGAGCTTCGGGTGCTCTACGGAAATTCCATACGGGAAGTAGGAGAAGCCAATGCCGCTATTTTTGAAATGCAGCAGGAGATTCTGGAAGACGAAGATTTTGGCGAGAAAGTAACAAGTATTATCTTAGAAGAGAAGCTGAATGCAGAGTATGCGGTTCAGCAGACAGCAGACTATTTTGTAAAGGCAGGATCTGAGATTGACAAAAACTATATCCAAGGACATGAAGCGGATGTCAAAGACGTTGCACTTCGTCTGATCCGGATTCTGTCCAGAAGCTGGAAGGATAAACTTCTGTCGGATGAACCATTTATCATGGCGGCGCCGGAATTGTATCCAAGTGAGGCCATGCAGCTGGAGAAAAGCAAGGTGCTTGGATTTGTTACCAGATATGGAACCATCAATTCTCACACAGCGGTGATTGCAAGAACAAAGGGGATTCCGTCGGTGATCGGTCTTGGGGAAGCTTTAAAGAAAGAATATGACGGTAAGACAATCATCATAGACGGTTTCGAGGGAAAAGTATACATTGAACCGGATTATACAACGATTACCCGCATGAAGAAGAGACAGGATACCGACCATGTGAAAGTGAAGGATCTGGAACGGTTGAAAGGAAAAGACAATATCACGCAGAGCGGTCAGAGAATTGATATCTGTGCCAATATTGCAAGCAGAGAAGATATTGAGCGTGTGATTCGAAGTGATGCTGGAGGAATCGGCTTATTCCGAAGTGAATTTATCTATATGGATAACGGTGGGAAGCTTCCTACAGAAGACCAGCAGTTTGCCATTTACAAGCTGGCGGCAGAATCTATGGGAATGAAGCGTGTTGTTATCCGTACAGCAGACCTTGGCGGTGATAAACTGGCAGACTGCTTTGAAATGGACAAGGAGAACAATCCGGCATTAGGATATCGTGGAATCCGCATTTCGCTGGAAAAAGACGAGATGTTCCGCACACAGCTTCGAGCGATTCTGCGTGCGTCCGTTTACGGAAATGTATCCATTATGTTTCCGATGATTACTTCTCTGGAGGAAGTAAAGGCAGCAAAGGTGCAGCTGGAGCGTGCGAAGAAGGAATTAAGCGCCAATAAGACTGCTTATAACAAAGACATTGAAGTGGGAGTGATGATCGAAACTCCGGCGGCAGTTATGATCAGCGGTGAGCTGGCAAGAGAAGTTGACTTCTTCAGCATCGGAACGAATGACCTTCTACAGTTTACATTGGGAATGGACAGAACCAATGCGAAGATTGACAGTTACTATAATCCACATCATCCGGCATTGTTGAAGATGATAAGGATCATTACAAATAACGGACATCTGGAGGAAAAGAGAATCAGCATATGCGGAGATCTGGCGTCAGACCTTTCATTGACGGAATATTTCCTTCAGATTGGAATTGACGAATTGTCCGTAGCGCCGGGGCAGGTGCTGGGACTTCGTAAGAAGATCCGTGAGATTCAATAAAATTTCATAATATTCAACCATATTCAGGAAGAATAAAAACCATCATGAAGTCGAAAGATAAGCATGATGGTTTTTTATGCATTTTGCATAAAAACTGATGAACGATTTTGGAACATATTTTGAACGAAAATAGTTGATTGTGACTGAAAATGACTGTATTATGAATTTAAAGATGAATGAAGTTGAAAGAAAATGACTGAAAATGAAAAAATAGAAAGAGAAAAAGAAGGAGGAAGAGTATGCTGGCAGAAGAGAGATTTCGGGAAATATTGAAAATTGTAAATGACAAGAAGACCGTTACAGTTCAGGAACTGACTGCTTTGTTGCAGACTTCCGAATCTACGATCCGCAGAGACCTTACCACACTCCATCAGCGAGGAGCACTGATCAAGGTACATGGCGGCGCTACGACTGCAGAGTCCGAAACGATGACAAGAGATGCGGATCTTTCTTTGAGAAGTACTCTGAATAAAGAAGAAAAGGCTGTGATTGGGAAATACGCAGCAGGTCTGATCCGGGAGGAAGATTTTATATATCTGGATGCAGGAAGCAGTGTGGATGTGATGATTGATTACATTACGGAGTCAGGCGCACTGTATGTGACCAACTCTGTAAGTCATGCCCAGAAATTATTGAAAAAGGGCATGCGCGTATTCCTGATCGGAGGAGAGTTAAAGGCGGTTACAGAGGCAATCGTCGGAGCAGAAGCAGTAGAAGGTCTGAAAAAGTATCATTTTACAAAAGGCTTTTTCGGAACGAACGGGGCGGATGCAGTTTCAGGTTACACAACACCGGATATTACAGAGGCTCTTGTAAAAGAAAAGGCAATGCAGCAATGCAGAAAAAATTATGTATTGTCAGATTCGTCCAAAATCAATCAGATTTCATCGGTCACTTTTGCTGATTTCCAGTCCGCACAGTTGATCACAACAAAGCTTCAGGATGAATCTTACAAAAAATATACAAATATTATGGAGGTTTAGTCAATGATTTACACAGTTACTTTTAATCCTTCTCTGGATTATATCGTCTCTGTGGAAGACTTTAAACTTGGCCTTACCAATCGCACAGACTCAGAACTGATGCTGCCGGGAGGAAAAGGAATCAATGTATCCATTGTTCTTAAGAATCTGGGGATTGATAATACAGCGCTTGGGTTCGTGGCTGGGTTCACCGGCAAAGAGGTCGTAAAACGATTGGAGAAGTTTGGCGTGAAAAATGGATTTCTTGAGATTCCGGAAGGGTTTACACGGATCAATGTGAAGCTAAAATCCATAGACGGAACAGAGATCAACGGTCAGGGACCGTCTATCAGTGAAGATAAGATGGCAAAACTTATGGAAAAACTGGAGGAACTGGGAGAAGGAGATGTGCTCTTCTTGTCTGGAAGTATTCCGGCTTCTATGCCCGATGATATTTACCAGAAGATTATGGAGCGTCTGAAAGATAAGGGCGTTCTGATCTCCGTAGATGCGACACAGGAATTGCTTCTGAAGGTGCTTCCGTATCACCCATTCCTGATCAAGCCGAACAATCACGAATTAGGTGAGATCTTTGGTGTGGAATTAAAGACGAGAGAATCGGTTGTTCCATACGGGAAGAAGCTTCAGAAAATGGGTGCAGAGAATGTGCTGATCTCGATGGCAGGAGAAGGGGCAGTTCTGATTGCCGCAGATGGACAGATTTATGACGCACCGGCTCCAAAAGGAGTTTTAAAAAATGGAGTAGGCGCCGGAGATTCTATGGTCGCCGGGTTTATGGCAGGCTGGCTGGAAAGAAAAGAATACCGGCATGCATTTCACATGGGTGTTGCGGCAGGAAGTGCAAGTGCGTTTTCCGAGCAGCTGGCTGTAAAAGAAGAAATAGATCAAGTATATGAACAGGTTGTAAAAACCGCAGGAGGGAAAGAAGAATGAGAATCACAGATTTATTGGATGTAAGAAGTATCTCACTGGATGCAGCGCCTAAGAGCAAACAGGAGGCAATTGATGCGGCGGTTGCTCTTATGGTGAAGAGCGGAAAGATCAATGATGAAGAGGCTTATAAAAAACAAGTCTATGCAAGAGAAGAAGAAAGCACCACAGGAATCGGAGAAGGAATTGCCATTCCTCATGGAAAATGTGATGCGGTAACGAAACCGGGTCTTGCGGCAATGGTAGTAAAAGACGGAGTAGAATTCGACGCATTGGACGGACAGCCGGTTACGCTGATGTTTTTGATCGCAGCGCCGAATACGAAAGATAACGTACATTTGGACGTGTTGAGCAAGCTGTCGGTACTGATGATGGATGAAGTATTTGCCGATGCGCTGAGAAATGCAAAAAGCGCCGATGAATTTCTTGATATTATCGATAAGGCAGATGCGGAGCAGGGCGATATTGACGAGCGTCTTGCAGATATGAACGAAGCTTCTGCAAACGGATTTAAAATTCTTGCCGTAACGTCCTGTCCGACAGGAATTGCCCATACTTATATGGCGGCGGAAGGTATTGAGAAAGCGGCGAAGGAAAAAGATTGTTTCGTGAAGATCGAGACGAGAGGCTCGGGCGGAGCGAAAAACGTTCTTACAGAGAAAGAGATCAAAGAAGCGGACTGTATTATTGTAGCGGCAGACGCGCAAGTTCCGATGGATCGTTTTGACGGAAAGAAAGTGATCATCTGTCAGGTATCAGACGGAATCAGTAAAGCGCCTCAGCTTATCGATCAGGCAATGTCCGGCAACGTTCCTGTATATCACAGCGGAAACGAAACGTCCTCTTCGACAGCGGTGTCTTCGTCAGGAAAATCAGGAGGAATCGGACATAAAATTTATACACAGCTTATGAACGGCGTTTCTCATATGCTTCCGTTTGTAGTAGGAGGAGGAATCCTGATCGCGATCGCATTTTTGATCGACGGTTTAAGTATCGACCTTAATTCTCTTCCGGCGGATGAAAGAGCGGCTTTTGGTACGATCACGCCGGCTGCGGCTTTGTTTAAACAGATCGGAGGAGTTGCGTTTGGATTTATGCTTCCGGTGCTTGCGGGCTACATCGCGATGGCGATCGGAGATCGTCCGGCGCTTGCAGTCGGATTTGTAGGCGGAATGATCGCAGCAGGCGGAAAATCAGGATTCTTAGGAGCGCTTGTAGCAGGATTTGCGGCAGGATACATTATCGTAGGTCTGAAAAAAGTGTGCGGCAAGCTGCCCGAAGCAGTCGAGAAAATCGCGCCTGTATTATTGTATCCGGTATTTGGTATTTTGATCATGGGATTACTGATGACGTTTGCGGTCGAACCGGTTATGGGAGGCATCAACACCGCTTTGAATGCGGGACTTTCCAGCATGAGCGGAACGAGCAAGATCCTTCTCGGAATGATCGTCGGAGGAATGATGTCGATCGATATGGGAGGTCCGTTTAATAAGGCGGCATATGTGTTCGGCACTGCGTCTATCGCGGCGGGAAATTATGACATTATGGCGGCGGTTATGGTCGGAGGAATGACGGCGCCGTGCGCGATCGCGCTTGCGACAATGCTCTTTAAAAACAAATTTACAAAAGAACAAAGAGACGCAGG
>OHJX01000651.1_pt1 | contig 12300 bp, 8 predicted proteins | sample 1568671 | NCBI WGS metagenome assembly OHJX01 (sample SAMEA3879589, study PRJEB24766) | human gut metagenome | biome: human-associated habitat; feature: feces | place: USA | collected 1985/1987 | reverse complement strand
CCCGGAAACCCTTGTAAATAAAGGATTTCTGGGATTTTGCTCATTATTCAAACTCTATCGTTGCCACAGGCTTCGGTGTAATCTCATAGCATACTCTGCTGACGCTTGGAACCTCTGCTGTAATTCTGGCGCAGATTCTTTCCAGAATATCATAATCGATTCTTTCAATGGATGCAGTCATGGCATCAATGGTATTGACAGCTCTGATCACTACCATATAGCCCATACTTCTTGCATTATCTCTTACACCTACAGCCTTGAAATCCGGTACTACAGTAAAATACTGCCATACTTTCTTATCCAGTCCTGTTTTGGCAAATTCTTCGCGAAGAATCGCATCAGATTCACGCAGTGCTTCCAGACGGTCACGGGTAATTGCACCAAGACATCTTACGCCAAGTCCCGGTCCCGGGAACGGCTGACGGTAAACCATTTCTACCGGAAGTCCAAGTTCCAGACCGCAGGCACGAACTTCATCTTTGAACAGCTGTGCCAGAGGCTCTACCAGCTCAAACTGAAGATCTTCCGGAAGTCCTCCTACATTGTGATGAGATTTTACGCATTTAGCTGTCTTTGTTCCGCTCTCGATGATATCCGGATAAATAGTTCCCTGTCCAAGGAATTCGATTCCTTCCAGCTTTCTTGCTTCTTCTTCAAATACGCGGATAAATTCTCCACCGATGATTTTTCTTTTTTCCTCAGGATCTGCAACATTTTCCAGTTTTCCAAGGAAACGTTCTGATGCATCTACATAGACAAGATTTGCGTGAAGCTGATCACGAAATACCTGAACAACACTTTCTGACTCGTTTTTACGCATCAGTCCATGGTTTACATGAACGCATACAAGCTGCTGACCGATAGCTTTTATCAGAAGGGCTGCAACAACTGAAGAATCTACGCCTCCTGACAAAGCCAGAAGAACTTTTTTATCGCCCACCTGTCTGCGGATCAGCTCTACCTGATCTTCGATAAAGTTCTTCATGTTCCAGTTCGGCTCTGCCTTACAGGTTTCAAAAACAAATTTTTTCAGCGTATCCTGATCCGGAAGCTTATCAAACTTCACATCGCACTGGGACTCCGGATAATCTACAGAAATCATAGGATATCCCAGATCATAAAGCTCCGGACGGATCACTACCGGCTTTCCATCTACAATTCTGTTCTCGCCACCATTGAGAATAATTCCTTTTACATTATCAAGAGCTTTCAGCTCGTCCGGGGTAATATCATGGGGATGAATCTCGCTGTATACACCAAGGCTGCGGATATCACGGGCAATTACCGTATTTTCGGTACTTCCCAGGTCAAGAATTACAATCATGTCCTGTTTCATAATAAACTTCTCCTTTGTTTTTATGATAATAACTGCTGCTTCTATTATAACGTCTTTCCTCAGAAAAATCATTATAAATCCAAAATAAAACACGCAATGTATGAAAAGGATTTTATTTTCTATGTTTTGCACAAAATCACAACGAGAATTCAGTATCAGGAACTTCTTCTATAGGATGTCTGGCAACGATTTCCAGACCCTGTATCAACATTTGATACTAGTATGGAATAAATTAAATTTCTGCTATATATTTCAAGGATAATGTGTGGTCAAATAGTGTTATCTAAGAAAGGATGAACACTATGAGAAAAACATATCTTCCTCTGTCAAATGAAGCCAGAGATTTGTGAAAAATTATTATACAAAAAGAGAACCATTCAGGCGCAAGTTGTGGATCATGCCAGAATCCTTTTATATAAAGCCGATGGAATGACATTCCAGCAAATTGCTGATAAACTTGCAATCAGTACCGCAACGGTACGCCTTTGTGTTTCAAAGTTTCAGAAAGGCGGTTTAGATGCTGCGCTGTTTGATGTTCAGCGTCCTGGACATCCGTTGGAAATTACCGATGATGCGAAAGCATGGATGATCCATATTGCTTGTCAGAGGCCGACAGCACTCGGTTATGCACAGGAACTGTGGATGTTGACCTCTCTCCACAAATACATTCAGAAACATGCAGAAGAAGCGGGATATCCCAGGCTTTTAACAGTTACCAAACCGTATATCCAGAAATTTCTTAAGGAACAGGATATGAAACCCTTTAAAATCGAATATTACTACGAAAAACGGGATCCTGATTTTGAATCAAAAATGCATGAGATTCTGTTGGTTTATAAGCAGATTAAAATGCAGTTTAATAAAAATGGTGTTCTCATTATTCCAGACGATTATAAACTGACGATTGCGGTATCGTATAATGAGAATTCGTACATTCAGACAATCTCCAATACGGCACCGGATTTACGCCCAACCTCAGAACATGGGGAAGTATATCGTGATGCAGTATACAAACGTCTGGGAACGCTCTCTTTACTGGCTGGCATTGATTTACTCACTGGAGAAGCAAATCCGTTAGTAAATGAGACCCCTAATCATTCTGATTTTATTGAGTTTTTAAAAATACTGGACAAAAAATATCCATCACAGGATACCATTCGGATCATCCTAGATAATCATTCTACACATACTTCCAAAGAAACACGGCGCTTTCTGGATACTATGCCAAAGGGATGTTTTAAATTCGTGTTTACACCAAAGCATGGCTCATGGTTAAACGTGATTAAAAGCTTCTTCAGCAAAATGACCAGACAGATGCTTCGAGGAATTCGTGTCAATACCAAACAGGAGTTGGAACTGAAAGCGTATGATTCTGGCTAAACCGTCAATTCCTCTGCGCAAACCTGTAAATCCACATTCCAGATACACTTTTTTAATCCAGTGCCATCATTGAGCATTGCGGAGCACTCCCAAAAGTGTTTGCAAAAATGAATCAGATACCTGCTCGGCGCTTTCCAGAGTGAGGTTGTTTCCGCTTCTGATCAAGGTAGCGATTTTATACTCCGATGCCATATTACCGGATGGATTGCAGAAGAGGGAACTTCTACAAATGTTTGCATATGATTCACAGTTTCCAGGTAAACCTCATAGACTTTCCGGAGTCTCCAGTAATAACTCGCCTTTGTAATGTCGTGGAGCTGACACCATTTATCGATTTTCATTCCTTGTGGACGGTTTTGACAGTCTCTGATCAAATCAGCCCATTCACTCAAACAAGTTTGCTGTGCAACTAAACTTGTGTGGGATTTCATGACTCATCGGATGATTTTGAAAGGGTACTCGCTATTTTGCCAGAGATTTCGCTTTTAACCCCCCATTTTGCCGGATGTATTCTTGGTAAAATGGGGAATTCTGTTTCTAAAAAAAGCTGATGCGGTAAGGGATCTGCTGTCAAGAATAAATCCGGAAGAAATCCTCAGGATGTATGAGGAAACAGTTGATACAATGAAACGCAACAGGGTATTCCGGGAAGGGACAATAGAAGGATATGTTATAGCAGTGATAGACGGTATGAAATTATTCAGCAGTACAAAGAAAAATGTCCTGAGTGCCTGATCCGGAAAAACCAGTCAGGACAGACAGAATGATTTCACCGGGACATGGTATGCATGACGATAGGAAAGGCTCCGCATGTGATACTGGGGGCAGGAAATGTTAAAGTCAAAGGGTGGATCCGGGAAAGATAAGGGGGAAAGCGTCTGATCGAACGGCTAAGGAAAAGGCATGGACATTTCGCGGATGTAGTAGTGGCAGATGCCTTATATTTGAATGCGCCCTTTATCAACACACTTAAGGAAAATAGACTGGAAAGGGTGATCCGTTTAAAGGATGAGAGACGGCGGCTGTTCCAGGATGCGGAAGGGCTGTTTAACCGTTGGGAGGTGAGAAAGAAATTATTCCAATAAGGGAAAAAAGGCAGAGGTATGGGATCTGCCTGGTTTTGAGATACCCAGCTGCCCGTACAGTCTGTGAGAAGCACGTTACCATGAAACATAGGAGGAAACGAGAGGGAATAAGGAGAGGTGAATGTAGCTGGTAACGGCACTGGAGGAGGCGAGATATGAAACGCTATGGGAAATGATGAACCACATATGGAACATAGAGGAGAATGGTTTCCACCAGTTAAAAACATATTACCATGCGAAGCATTGTTACTGTCATGGAGCGTCAGAAGCGATATGTAGCATGTTGATCCTAGATTTTAATATGAAGGAATTATATCTGTACCGGAGACTACAGGGATTTATAAAAAGTAGGATCAGCCGAAAAAGCGTAAGCCAGATTTTTTGTGATGACCTACAGACAGAGAAGGTAAAGTATATCCTGCATGGAGAAAGCGGATAGGGACTGGAGATGATAAGAAACCTTGAGAACAGGATAATTAAAAAAATCCATAATAGATGCGATAGAGGCAGTTTGTACGTATTCTTTCGCATGGAAAGAGAAAAGGCGGAAAGCTGTAGAAAAAGAGGGATTTTATAAATATACAGAGTTAAAAGCCAAGTCCCTGCTATTTTACGTTTACTCTTGAACAGACTAAAGCTGTACCATAAAAGGACTGTCCTACCGGACAGCCCCTTCGCTTATCTGTTTCGTTTTATTACACGAGACGTCTTACAGAAAGAATAGTTCTGTAGGTAGCGTCATTACTGATCTTAATGCCATCTTTTGCATTGGATGCATGTACGATTTTTCCATCGCCCATGTAAATAGCAACATGACCGCCATAGCAAATCAGGTCGCCTGGCTGCGCATCTGCATAGGAAACCTCTGTACCTGCATTCTGCTGCTCATAGGAAGTTCTCGGAAGGCTTACACCAAAGTTTGCATATACACTCTGTACAAATCCGGAGCAGTCTGCACCGTCAGTAAGGCTTGTACCTCCCCATACATATGGGTTTCCTACAAACTGTGTAGCAAAATCAACTACTGAAGAGCCGGAGCCTGAACCAGAACTCTGATATTCCTCCGGATCTACTGTATTATCACTGTCAATCACATTTCCGTACTCATCGTATTCAACGTCTCCGTCACTTTCCTCTTCGTCTGTAACGGAATCAGGATCAATTTCATTTCCCTCTTCATCATAAAGAGTTTCGCCATTTTCCAGAGCATCTTCAGCGTCTACTTCATTGCCCTCTTCGTCATAAACAGTCTCATCCTCTGCTTCAGCTTCCTGACGTGCCGCTTCCTCTGCTGCTGCAAGCTCTGCCTGACGTCTTGCCTCTTCCTCGGCTGCGATTCTCTCAGCCTCAAGCCTTTCAATCTCTGCCTGCTGCTGTTCGATCAGAGCTGCATACTCATTTGCCATCTGCTGAGCATATGCAATCTCATTATCACAGTCTGCAGAAACTGCTCTTCTCTCATCAATTGCAGCCTGAAGGTTTACAGATTCAGCTTCATACTCCTGCTTCATCCCCTCCAGCTCTGCTTTTTCCTGCTGGTATTTATTTCCAAGCTGTGTTACCTGATCGATTGTATTTGCATACTTTTCAAGGCTCTGTCTGTCATAGTCATACATCTTCTGTGTATACTCAGCCTTGGTAAGAAGTTCGGAAAGGTTCTCTGCATTTACCATCATCTGGAACCATGCGTCATTTCCGCCTTTCTCATAAAGATACTGGATACGCTGTTTCATAGCTTCATACTGTTTATCTTTTGCATTCTGAGCTTTCTGAAGATCTGACTGTGTCTGCTCGATATCGGCCTGCTTATTGCTGATATCCCCTTCCAGAGTCTGAATGGAGACCATGACATTTACAAGATTCGCGTCCAGTGCAGCGATTTCGTTCTGAAGCTGTTCCTTGGCTGCATAAAGCTGATCGATCTGAGAATATGTAGCATCAAGCTGTGCGCTTGTCCAAGCCTGCTCCTCTCTCAGTTCTTCCTCTCTGGAAGCGCTTACAGTAGCAACCTGTGTACCCATCATCATAACTGCTAACATCAGACATACAATTCGTTTTTTCATGTTTCTCACCTCTTATATAAACACGTTTTGTAACATTTGCGAAATATTTTTCTTAAGCTCTTTTACATATTAACATATGATTTTATTGATTGCAAGAGGAAATCAAGAATTAGTTTAATATTTTGTAACATTTATTAATGATTACGAAATACACTATTGAATTTCTCTAGAAAAAAGTATCTTCGACATTTCAACCTCCCTGGCTCTCATTCATAATGGGGTAAAAGCCTATTTTTGTTACTTTTTTCATAATAATCCTATGAACATCTTACCCCAAATTTTTACTGACTATTTTGAGAAAATGAAATATACTTTGAATCCCAAATCATCCGAACTATAAAAAATCAAAAAGATAATCAATTGCGGGGGCCTTCCTTTGGCGATTCTAGGTGCAGCTGATGTGGCATAAAAAAGTTAACAGCTACTACAATATATTTATGGTTAATATTCCTTACAGCCAGTAAGGAATTACCCACCTTGTTACTTAAGCTGTTAAAATGATAAGAGCAATCGGTATATCAGATACCCCCTTGGACTTTGCGTCCGTAAATAAGTCTGCTAACCAACTCTTCATTCGCAGCGTTCGTTTTATGCAGATTGAACCGCCTTCCGGGTACGTTCGTGGCGCACCACAGCAGATAGAATGGGCAATGATTAAAACTGGTATTGAACAATTGCAATCTCAATCAAGGAGTAATATTTTTATGAATATGAACGCAGTAGGGTATTGATGTCTCCAAACGCAAAAGCACTGTAGCGCTCCTCCTTCCTGGTGGAACGGTTGTTTCAAAACTCTTTGATGTTCCCCGCTTGTCCGCTGATTTCCAATCTCTTAAGAAACTTATCAGAGAACTGGATGGTGAAACTCGCATTGTCATGGAGTGTAGCGGCCGCTACTATGAACCGGTAGCACGAGAACTGTCCCGGGACAGCTTTTTTGTAAGCACTGTGAACCCTCAGATCATCCATTACTTTCAGGGACAAGACAATCCTCTCCGTTAAAGTCAAGACCGATAAAGCAGATTCTATAAAGCTTGCACACTACACGCTTGACAGTTGGACGAATCTGAAACAATATAATCTTATGGATTAATTACGTTCCCAACTCAAAACCATGAACCGCCAGTTTGATTTCTGCATAGTGGTGCAGCCGCAGGAAGTACAACTTCAGCAAGTCAAACGCCGAAGAAATCTATGGAAAATCAAAGGAACTTATTTCTTTACTTCCAAAGAACAACTTTACCAAACGCATCATCAAACAACAATCTACCAATTAAACACGGCGTGACAGACCGTTGAACAGCATCGCACCCTTATGAATGAACCCCCTCCAAGCTGCCGGAATATCCAGTTGCCATGGCGATGAAGGACGTAGGACCGTCTCTGGGTCCTCAGCTTATGGACAAGATCGGAGATGTCATACGTTTTATCCACAAAGACGCTATCACGGCATTTGCCGGCGCGGATCCCGGTGTCAACGATTCTGGCGATTATTCCCAGAAAAGCGTACATACTTCCAAACACAGTTCGACCGTGCTGAGAAAAACTCTCTTCCAGATCATGAATATACTGATTAAAATCAAACCGAACGATGCCGTATATCTGTTCATGGATAAAAAACGCTCCGAAGGCAAGCCGTATTATGTCTATATGACTGCCGGAGTTAATAAATTTTTACGAATCTACTATGGTCGGATGAAAAAATATCTTTCATCACTTCCAGAATCTGAATAATTCCACAACACTTTTTCAGACCAGCGCAGATGTAGTGGTCTGATTATGATACCTATTTTTTAACCTGTATAAAATTTTCAATGTTCATCAATTTAGCCTTGACTTTTTATTTGCAGGCTTGTTCTCTTGATTTTATTATGAAATCCTTGAGAACAAACTGTCAACTTTTTTATACCACATCACTATAAGTGTTTTGCACTCTCCATCTGCATGGCGATTGCGGAGGGTCCTCCTCCATCTCACAAAGAGCATTGCCATTTACTTTATAAAAAGTAGGGGCATTCAGGACACACTGTGTGACAAATCATTGATTTTCTTTGCCATAAAATCACCTTTTCTTTCTTAATAGTGGATGGACACCTCTATTACAATGGGGAAAGGTGATTTTTGTGTATAACGATGCCCCACATAAATCAGGTGGATTATAGTTCAAAACACCTGCACAATGCGCAGATGTTTTGAACAGGCTAAAGCCGTACAAAAAACAGCCCGCATATATTCTACTATATACACGGGCTGTTCATATTATTTTTTATTTCTTATAAAGATAACTGCTGTATTCGGGATCCTCCAGATTCGATGCATCTATCCACGCCGGTTCCAGAAAAACAGTTCCCTCTGCTTCTCTGTTCTCCGGGTCTGTTACTTTAGCTGCCGCCAATATGGTCTGGTATCCCATCTCATATGGATCCTGGGAAACAATTCCGTATTCCCGTCCATCCTTCACTGCCTGCTGCTGCTTTGTGGTTGCATCCACACCGATCATCACCGGCAGATCTTCCTCTGTCTGATCCAGAGCAAGATATAATTCTGACACGTCCGCATTTGTACAGTATACTCCTGCCGTATCCGGATTCTGCGCCAGAGCCTCCTGCATGGCTGCGCTCATATCTTCTACCTGATCTGCATAGACTTCCTGTACAACTTCCATATCTGTATATTCTGCAATGGCAGTTTTAAATCCACTGACACGCTTCTGGCTGCTTTCTGTCTTTTCCTGAGCAGAAAAAATCAGAATACTGCCTTTTTCACCCAAAGCTTCTGCAATTTTTTCTCCGGCAATTTCACCCACACGTTCATTATCTGTTCCATAAAACCCTGTTACAAGTTCATTTTCGCTGACGTTGGAGTCAAAAATGATTACCGGAATATCATTTTCTGTGGCCGTTTCCAGCTGAGCCTGACAGGAGTTCATATCACTTGCAGAAAAGCAGAGAACGGAAGGATTTTCTGCAATAACTGCATCAAGGGTATTTACCTGCTCTTCCACATTCAGTTCATCATCCGGTCCTTCAAAAGTCATTTTAATCTGGTCGTCTGACTTAAATCCATAAGCGGTATTAAGATCTTTTACTGCATCTTCCATACCTTTATGTACCATATCCCAGAATTCACCACTGACACTTTTGCTTACTACTGCAATTCTGCTTCCGGCCAAAACCGGCGCTGATGTATCGATACGGGAACTGCTGTCTTCTTTCTCGCTTTTTTCTGCCTCATCTTCTGTCCGCACATCCGCAATTGCCTTTTCCTCAAAAACATCACATTTCGCAAAAATCCCTGCCGCCAGAACTGTACCTGTCACAAGGACTGCCGCAACAGTTGTTTTTTTCATTGATTTTCTTCCCTTCTGCTACATCTGTATGTGCTTCCAACCATTTTTACGTTTCGATACATCACCTTATCATATTTTACATTTTACGTCCATACTTTTCATAGTTTTTTCATGATTTTGGGTAAAGTTTTACACTTTTCCAAAAAGCGCCGATTTCTATACCGACTGAGGAATACAAAAACCAGAAAATGCCTGACCCTGAGGTGTCACATAAAAATCCATTTTTTTCCCTGTTTCCGGATGCAGAAAACTCAGACAGCAGGAGCACAACCCCAGAGGCAGCCCCGAGCTGTCTTTGGGATTATATTTCCTGTCTCCAATAAGAGGCAGTCCCGTGTGCGACATCTGAACTCTGATCTGATGGTGGCGTCCCGTTTCAAGCTGGATTCTTACCAGGCTGCGGTATCCGGATACTGTACGGTTATCAGAAATCTCTTCCAGCAGTTTATAAGACAAAACCGCTTTTTTAGCTCCCGGAGTCTTTTTTTCTGTCGCAAAAGACATATTTTTTCTTCCATCTCTGTATAAGTAATCTATAAGTTTCTTTTCTTTGTCCATAACTTTTCTGTCTGTCACAGCCAGATAAATTTTGCCTATACCGTCTGTTGTCATCTGTCTATTGATATTTGCTGCGGCAGCAGACGTTTTTGCAAAAACAATCACTCCTTCTACCGGCTGATCCAGTCTGTGCAGGACTCCAAGCCACGGAGCATTCTTCCCTCCTGACTTTGCTGCCAGGTAATTTTTCAACGCACTTTCCATATCCATGCTTCCCATTTTTGCATTCTGAACTGCAAGCCCTGCCGGTTTATGACATACCAGTATCTGACTGTCCTCATAAAGAATATTTTCCTGTATATTTCCTCGCCACATAAAAAAACTCTCCTTTTTACTTCTGTGGAGAGTATACTCTAAAAGACTGTTTCTGGCAAGAACGACGGCCATCACTTTTTACTTCAATTTCAAAAATGATGACCGTCTTAACATTCTTCGTTATTCAATTTTTATTATCCTCATTTAAAAAATTATCTTGTGTCTAATTGGTTTCTATAAAGATTTACCCTATTTAGTTTTTCCGTTCCGCATATATTTCTGTATATGTGATTCTTTCTCTGATTTCCTGCTCGTAAACATTATGATTATTTATCATTTTGTTTATTTAGAAAGTTGATAGATTTTGAAATTATAACTTACGGATTATAATTTCTGAAATTACAGTACCCTTTGTGAGAAGATACTCTTCTGATGCAAAGCTTCAATTCATACAACTCATTTTACAATTTCATTATATGGATTTCAAAATATCTTTCCTGTCTGTTTACAAACTTTCCAAAAACTCTTCTTTTCGGCAAAGTTCTGAGACTGGCAGTTATACTTCTTCAGCAAATATTTCTTTACATATTCCTGAAGTTCTTTGTATCAGGTTCGTGACAGTTATTCAATACGAAAAATCGTTTCTATATACCTGAAGTACGTTTTCCTTATACAAGTCACTTTAAATTTTCATCAGATATGATATCTAAATCAGTTATTCCGGTATCTGTCACTGGAATTTTGTTTTCTGAAAAATATCCTTGCGATTCGTATCTTCCGGATTCATTCATTCAGATTATTTACTGAATAAATTTCACCTCATGGATTTCCATCCCTCAGACTTTTTAACTTGAAACTAAATTCTCCTGATCAGATCACAAACTATAATATCAATTGATTGTTCCCTGTTGTGGATTTACTTTACGGTTCTTATGTACCAGGTCTTTCTTGCAGGAAACACGATTCCTGTCACTGTTTCGTATTGATAAACAAGTAATCTACTTTCCCAATGGAACCACCTTTACCCTTCTTTTGATTTCATCCTTTTCATGTAACATTTATATATGCTATGAATTGAATGATTTTCTTTTGTACTTTTTGTTTTTCTTCTGTTTTCTCCTCTGCGGCTTCATTTCCTTCCGGAACCTCGTCAGCAGTTTCCTCTCCGGCTGTGGCTTCCGGTGAATCCTCCTGCACTTCTGTTGCAGTTTCGTTTTCAGAAACAACCTGTTCTGTATCCTCCTGCACCTCAGACGTGTTTTTCATTTCTTCTGCCACGCTTTTTCTACCACCTTTCTATCTTCACCTACTGGCTGTCATCATTATCGTTTTTATTCTTTCTGAATACCTGATCTAATTCAACTTTCAGGGTTTTCAGATTGTTTACAACATTTTCATAATCCATTCGTTTCGGACCTACAATACCAATGGTACCGTGCATCCCTTCTCCCAATTCATAGGTTGCAGTCACTACACTGCAGTCCTTCATTGTAGGAATGGGAAGTTCGTCTCCTATATACACCTGAACCCCAGTGTTTTCAGAGTCTGACATATGTTCCTTCACCAGATCCGCAAGCTGCTGTTTTTCTTCAAAGGTGGATATCAGTTCAGTAGCTCTCTGCTTATCAGAAAGTTCCGGATACTTAAAGAAGTTTGTAGCACCTGAAGTGTAAATCTCCAAATCATCTTCATCCACCTGAATAGTTGCGGCAACAGCATCCAGCACTCTTGCAACAAGTCCGCTGTGGATCCCCGCCTGCTCCTTCAGCCTTGCAATCATACCCAGATTAATATCCTGAATAGGAAGGCCGTTCAGATTCGTATTCAAAAGCAGATTCAATTTCAGGATCGTCTCATCATCCATCTCCTCATCCAGATCTATAATCTGATTTCGGATCACATTTCCCTCACAAACCACTACAGCCACCAGCTGCAGTTCATTGACTCGTGAAAGCTGGATAAATTTCAGCTTGCTTCCACTGTACTGCGGAACAGAGATCATCGTAGCGTAATTGGTATTGGAAGCAAGAACCTTGGCCACATTTTTCAGGACCTTTTCCATCTTGTCTGTCTTCTCGATCATCAGATTACGTATCTCTTCGATCTCATCTTCCTTTTCCTGCATCAGCTCATCTACATATAAGCGGTAACCTTTATCAGAGGGAATTCTTCCCGCTGATGTATGGGGCTGTATAATGTAGCCTAAATCTGTCAGGTCCGACATTTCATTTCGGATTGTTGCTGAGCTGACATTAAGATCTGTATACTTGGAAA
>OHJX01000649.1_pt1 | contig 12313 bp, 10 predicted proteins | sample 1568671 | NCBI WGS metagenome assembly OHJX01 (sample SAMEA3879589, study PRJEB24766) | human gut metagenome | biome: human-associated habitat; feature: feces | place: USA | collected 1985/1987 | reverse complement strand
AAATGTAACTCTGATCTTTACTGCAAATCAGGCACTTCTTGCTGCAAGAGCAGGAGCAACTTATGTATCTCCATTCCTGGGACGTCTGGATGACATTTCTGTAAGAGGTACAGATCTGATTGCAGAGATCGCAGAGATCTTCAAGATTGCAGGAATTAAGACAGAGATTATTGCAGCAAGCGTTCGTCACCCAATGCATGTAACAGACTGCGCACTGGCAGGCGCTGATATTGCAACAGTACCATATGCAGTAATCGAGAAAATGACAGAGCATCCGCTGACAGATGCAGGAATTGAAAAATTCCAGGCAGACTACAAGGCTGTTTTTGGTGAATAGTTGCCACGAAAGCTAAGTTATGCTATATATTAAAGAGATAGAATTATAAAACTAGGAGGAACACCATGAACAAGTTAGAGTTGATGAAGGCGGCAAATGAAGTCCGCAAGGGTGCCGTGACAGCGGTTCACAGTGCAAAATCCGGTCATCCGGGCGGATCTTTGTCTGCAGCAGATATTTATACATATCTTTATTTTGAAGAAATGAATATTGATCCGAAAGATCCAAAGAAAGCGGATCGTGACCGTTTCGTATTATCCAAAGGACATACTGCGCCGGGATACTATGCGACATTAGCGAACCGTGGATTTTTCCCAGTAGAAGATCTGACTACCTTAAGAAAAGTAGGATCTTATCTGCAGGGACATCCGGATATGAAACATATTCCAGGTGTGGATATGTCCAGTGGTTCTCTGGGACAGGGAATCTCTGCAGCAGTAGGAATGGCATTATCTGCAAAATTATCAGGTGATGATTATCGTGTCTATACACTGCTCGGAGATGGTGAGATTCAGGAAGGTCAGGTATGGGAGGCAGCTATGCTTGCGGCTCACAGAAAGCTGGACAACCTGGTAGTAATCGTAGATAACAACAATCTTCAGATTGATGGCGCGATTGATGAAGTAAACTCTCCATACCCGATCGATAAGAAGTTTGAGGCGTTCAATTTCCATGTAATCAACATTGACGGACATGATTTTGATGCGATTGATGCAGCGTTCAAGGAAGCGAAAGCAACGAAAGGACAGCCGACAGCAATTATTGCTAAGACAGTAAAAGGAAAAGGAGTTTCCTTTATGGAGAATCAGGCTTCCTGGCATGGAGCAGCTCCAAACGATGAACAGTACAAAGTAGCAATGGAAGATTTAGAGAAAGCAGGTGAAGCATTATGTCAGAAGTAAAGAAAATTGCAACAAGAGAAAGCTACGGTAATGCTTTAGTAGAATTAGGAAAAAAATATGATGATGTTGTTGTGCTGGATGCAGACCTTGCGGCGGCAACAAAGACAGGAATCTTTAAAAAAGCTTTTCCGGAGAGACACATCGACTGTGGTATTGCGGAATGTAACATGATCGGCGTGGCAGCAGGATTGGCGGCTGCGGGTAAAGTTCCGTTTGCAAGTTCCTTCGCAATGTTTGCGGCGGGACGGGCTTATGAGCAGGTAAGAAATTCAGTCGGTTATCCGCATCTGAACGTAAAAATCGGAGCAACACATGCCGGAATTTCCGTAGGTGAAGACGGAGCGACACATCAGTGTAATGAAGATATTGCTTTGATGCGTACGATTCCGGGAATGGTTGTGATCAATCCGTCTGATGACATAGAGGCAAGAGCGGCGGTGCGCGCGGCTTACGAATATGTAGGGCCGGTGTATATGCGGTTCGGACGTCTGGCTGTTCCGGTGATCAATGACAGACCGGATTATAAGTTTGAACTTGGAAAAGGCGTTGTGCTTCGAGAAGGAAAAGACGTAACGATCATTGCGACAGGACTTCCTGTCAACAACTGTCTGCAGGCAGCGGAGAAGCTGGCAGCGGAAGGTATTGATGCAAAAGTAATCAATATTCATACGATCAAGCCGCTTGACGAAGAACTTATCATTGCGGCCGCGCAGGAAACAGGCAAAGTCGTTACAGTCGAAGAGCATTCGGTTATCGGAGGACTTGGAAGCGCAGTATGTGATGTGCTTTCCGCAAATGTTCCGACAAAAGTGCTTAAGATCGGAATTAACGATGTGTATGGAGAATCAGGTCCGGCGCTTGAACTGATCGAAAAATACGGACTTGGCATAAACGGTATTTATGAAAAAGTAAAAGCGTTCGTATCATAATATTACAAAAGGAGATGCTGTTCATTTTGAGCGGCATCTTTTATAATATGTCGAATTCTTCTGACAATAACTGATAAAATCATTTTTTTTATTGTGCTATCCTCATATCAACGCCGATAGAAACATTGTTGATTTTTAAAATATTCAGTTGATTTAGGAGGATGAGTATAAATGGAAAGACAGTTACCGAAAAACGTGCGTCAAATAGGAAATGTAAGCGACAGTCCTAAAATTTATGTGGAAGATTATGTAGATACATTTTTTGCCGGATTGTGTGAGAAATGTGAGAAAGCAGGCACAGACCCTATGGGGGCTTTTCTTGTCGGAGATATTCAAAACGGCGAGGATGAAGATTATGTTTATATTTATGGTGCGATTCAGATGCATGATCTGAAAATGTCGGATAAAGAATATGTGATTGATGAGGCTGCATGGAAAAACGCATATGAAGACTGCAAACAGTATTTTGAAGACGGGGAAATGCTAGGATGGTTTGTAGTACATCCCGGAGCGCCGCTCATTCCGGAACCGGAAACCGTAAAGCTTCATAAAAAATCATTTCCGAAGAAAAATACCGTTTTTATTATGAAAGATCCGGTAGAAAAAGAAGAGACATATTATGTACATAAAATGAATGACTTGCTGGAGATCGGAGGGCATTACACATATTATGAAAAAAATCCGTGTATGCAGAATTATATGATCTCCAGCCGGAAAAAAAATGGGGCGTCAGCGTCGGAAACAGTGGAAGACAGAGCTGCAAAGGACTTTCGTTCTTTGGCTAGAAAACGGAGCGAGCATCAAAAAGGCAGACGGCCGGGGAGTCTGATGTATGCTGCGGGAGCTTGTGTGATTTTGATACTTGTAATTATGGGGGTATCGTTGTTTAACAGTTTCGACAGGATGAAATCGGTACAAAACACGCTTGGATTTTTAGATAAAGAGACAGTTGCGTCAGATGGGAAAACGTCAGAAGAAACAACAGATGACGGATCTGTTCCCACATCTGCAGAAATTGAAGCAGTAAAAGGACAGACAGATGCAGATTCCGCAGATGAAAACAAAACAAAGGAGGAAAGTGTGTCAGGTCAAAAGGAAGACGGAAAAGATGAGAAAAATGAAAATCCGGAAAACAGCCTGTCTGAGAGCAATGATAAAAAAGAACCGGAGGGAAGCGATTCTGCGCAGGGGGCAGATGAACAGACTATTGGAAGCGCGAACGGTCAGGACGGGGTTTATATTGTAGAGAAAGGAGACACGCTGGCGATTATCAGCCGTAAGATATACGGCGATCTTGACCATGTAGACACGATTTGCAAAATGAACGGGATTACGGACGGCAATCTTATTTATATCGGACAGAAATTGCTATTGCCATGAAAGTATGGTAAGATGTTGGCGAATAGATTTAGCGGAAATAAAAAGGACATAAAACAGAAATATAAAGAAGGGGAGTTATATGACACAAAAGAAAAAAACGGATTTTAAAATAGTAACACCCCCCGATGATCTAAGTGAAGTTCGTGCTAAAACGAAGAAAATACACAGGGAAAAATTAAAAAAGATTGTTGTGCCGGTTATTCTTATTGCTCTTGCGGTAAGCGGAACATATCTGATGCTCACGAATAAGGCGTATAGTGAAGCCGGAACGGCGGTCAGGTACTCGACAGATAGTTCGGATACAAGTAATTATGCCCATTTTGCAAATGGAATCGTGCGATACAATCGGGATGGCGTTGTTTTTTTAAATAAGAAAAACGAAGAAAAGTGGATTCAGTCGACACAACTGAAAAATCCGATCATTGAGGTGAAAGAAAAAGCGTTTGCGGTAGGAGATATCGGAGGAAACAGCATTCTTGTATTTTCCGAAGAAGGTTTGAAAGGCGAGATTGAGACAAGTCTTCCGATTGAAAATATGGCGATTTCGGATCAGGGAATTGTGACAGTTCTGCTGAAAAATGAAACTGCGCCGAAGATCATTTCTTATGATGCAATGGGCAATGTTTTAGTGGAGCAGCAGGTAACTGTTCCTGTAATGGGTTATCCTGTTGCGATGGATATGTCTGACGACGGAAAGATGCTGGCGGTAACTTATTTTCATACAGACGACGCCGTGCTGAAGTCAAAAGTGATCTATTATAATTTCGGAGAGAGTGGAAAGGACAAGCCGGATAAGATCGTTGCATCGGATGAATATTCAGACACGATCATGGCAGACATTTTCTTTATGGGAAGCGACCGCTCTGTTGTAGTAGGAGATAACTCGATCGTCATCTATAAAGGGAAAGCCGAACCGAAAAAAGAAAAAGAGATATCGATCGGACAGGAGATACAGAGCGTATTTCACTCAGACCAATATATAGGGCTTATATTGCTTAACAGTGAAAAATCAGGATACGAGCTGCGGCTGTATGATCGGTTTGGGGAGAGGATACTTAATAAAGAGATTTCGGGACGATACGAAAATGCAAAGATAGAAGGCAGCGAAGTTATTATGTATGAAGGAAGTAAGTGCTGTATCGTGACCGCAAACGGAATCGTAAAATTTGAAGGAGACATAAAAACAGAGGCGCTGGAGATTTTCAAAGCTTCGGGATTGAACAGATACTATGTGATGAGCGCAGATGAATTACGGGTAATTTATCTGACGAAATAGGAGAGATTATGGATAATTGGCTTTTGATCATTGTAGGAACGATTTTTCTTATCTGTATTGCTTTTGGGTATGTTAGAGGATTTTTAAAACTCGGACTTTCCCTTTTGTCAACAATATTGACTCTTGTTCTTGTGCTGTTCCTTTCGCCGCATGTTACACGAGCGCTTAAGGAGTATACGCCTGTAGATGATTTCTTAGAAAGTAAAGTTACTGAGAAATTTATGCCGGAGATAACGTCTGAGCAGCTTCAGTCGATCGATCTGACAGGAACGCCATTGGAAAATCTTACGGCGGAAGACATCTCCAAGTTAAACGAGATGGACTGGGATGTGCTCGGCATTACGGCGGATGATATTTTAAGTGTGATCGGAGATATTCCGAAAGATGTGCAGATCAACTTGATTGAGGAAGCCCCTCTTCCCCGGTTTTTGAAAGATCAGCTTATAGAAAATAACAACAGCACGATTTACGGAGAGCTGGGAGTGAAAAGTTTTCCGAGATATGTGGCGGCATATGCATCGCATCTTGTATTGAATCTGTTGTCGTTTCTTGTGACATTTTTGCTGGCGATCATTCTTGTGAAGGCGCTGATGTTTGCTGTGAATATTATTGGGGAACTTCCGGTGCTTGGACTGGCAAATCATATTGCCGGAGGAGCGCTCGGTCTTTTGCTTGCGCTTGTCATTGTGTGGATCGGATTTCTCATCATGACGCTTGCCTATACGACAGAGGCGGGAAGCGCATGCTTTGAAATGGTTGAAAAGAGTAGTATTCTGCGTTTCTTATATGAAACAAATCCGCTTTTGATCCGCCTGTTAAAATTTTAAATCTGTATAGAAGAGGGCTGTTGGAAAAATAAACAAAATGTTATTTTGTAACTGAAAGTTACTGTATTTTGATGTACAGTAACTTTTTTTATTTTGTGATAAAATTAATTTTAATAGGGAAATTAAAAATTGGCGAAAAATTGACTTTTTTCTGTTATAAGATTTTTAATCTCATTGATAAGGAGTGAAAGTTTGTGGAAGAAAAATATAAGATCCTAATCGTAGATGACGAACAGTCTATTTTAGATATGTTGAAATTACAGCTTGAATTTGAAGGGTATTCTGTTTATACTGCCGGCAATGCGGCAGAGGCTTTGGATAAATTATCTTACTCGCCGGACATAGTTTTATTAGACATCAATATGGATGGCATGAACGGTTTGGATTTATGTGTCTCTATTCGTGATTTTATCTCTTGTCCGATTATTTTTCTCACTGCCAGAGTATCTGAGCAGGATAAGATCAACGGGTTAATGGCAGGCGGAGATGATTATATTACGAAGCCATTTTCTGTAAATGAATTGCTGGCAAGAATTTCGGCGCATTTACGACGCGAACAAAGAAGTCATAACAAGACAAAAAGTAAATTTTCAGAAGATCTTATTATTGATTATTCTGATAGAAGTCTTTATATCAAAGGGCATAAAATTGAATTGTCAAATAAAGAATTTGAAATTATACAACTCTTGTCTTCTAATGCAGGTCAGGTTTTTGACAGAGAAAAAATTTATGAAAATATTTGGGGCATTGACGGCAATGGAGACAGCGTTGTTATCAAAGAGCATATACGAAAAATACGTCTGAAATTTAATGAGTTTACGGATAAAGGTTATATTACTACAGTTTGGGGAGTCGGATATAAATGGGAAAAATAAGAGAAGTATTTCAAAAGATGTCGCTAAAACGATCATTAGTATTGCTGGCGGTATTTTGTCTTAGTCTGGTCAGCGCTCTTTCAGTAATTACAATATTGACATGTTCATCTATCCAGAAAAAAATACTTGATACAAGACCTATTATCATCACAGACTATGTAATTAGAGACGCAGATAGTAATGACACCGAAAATAATAACGGGGTTACTGCCGTACCGCAGAAATATACACATGGAGAACTTTCAAAAGAAAATCAATTATATTATTGGTGCATTACGATTCTTATGGTGTCCTTACCCATTGCCTATATTATAATCGCTTCTTTTATGGTGGCAAAATTATATTACAAATGGAAATTGAAGATACCGCTTGAAAATCTGAAAAATGGTATGTACCACATTTCACAGCAGGATTTAGATTTTCAGATACAATACACATCTGATGATGAGCTGGGGCAGTTATGTGATACATTTGAACATATGAAAAATGAGATTTACAAAAGCAATAGTAAAATGTGGAATATGCTTCAAGAGAGAAAAGCGCTGACGGCTTCTGTTTCACACGATTTAAGAACGCCGATCACGGTGCTCAATGGCTATCTTGATTATTTGGAAAAATCAATCGAAAGAGAAACTCTTACAAATGAAACCTTACAGACAACGATTAAAAATATGACAGAAGCTGTCGATAGATTAAAACGATATGTAGAGTGTGTGAAAGATATACAAAAAATGGAAGATATTGAGATCAAAAAAGATAATTATAATTTGAAAGAGTTGATTGCCGACATAACAAAAGAATTTTCTATTTTAGCGGCACGAGAGAATAAAAAACTTGTTATACGGGATTTTTCAAACTCTGATTTTATATCGACAGATAAAGCGATGTTATCAAAAGTTTTAGAGAATATTTTTGACAATGCACTCCGCTTTTCACATGAAGAAATTATATTTTCAATCAAAGAAAAAGAGGATTATTTGTATTTTTCAATGCAAGATGATGGAGTAGGTTTTACATCTGAAGAATTAAAATCCGCAGCTTCTTTCTTCTTCAGTTCCGCTTCAAACGGTGGAAATTTTGGCATAGGATTATCTATCTGTAAAATACTTAGTGAAAAATTCGGAGGGAATATATTTTTAGACAATCTTCCGGATCGTGGAGCAATTATTACAATCAAGATTAAAAAATAGGCGGAAACTTTTCTGAAATTTGACTTTTATATGAAATAATCTCCTTACAAAAAACGTAAGGAGGTTTTTTTATGGAAATTAGTATTGAACATTTGAATAAAAACTACGGGAAACAAAATGTGTTGAAAGATATTTCTTTACATATACCGATCGGAATGTATGGAATGTTAGGCGAAAACGGAGCCGGTAAGACAACGCTTATGCGTATATTGGCTACATTGTCAGAGCCGACAACGGGAATGGTAGAAATCAATGGGATTGATATAAAAAGGAAAAAAGAAATCAGAAAAATAATCGGTTATCTTCCACAGGAATTTTCGATATATCCAAACATGACGGTTTATTCTGCTTTAGATTATCTTGGGATTTTGGCTGAACTTCCAAACAATATTCGTAAGAGGCGTATCAACGAGCTTTTAAAACAAGTGAATTTGGAACAAGAGAAGAATAAAAGATTTAAAAATTTATCCGGCGGTATGAAACGACGTTTCGGTATTGCACAGGCATTATTAAATGATCCGAAAATTTTGATTATTGATGAGCCGACGGCAGGACTTGATCCTGAAGAAAGATTACGCTTCTACAATCTTCTTTCTGAATTGGCAGTGGAAAGAATTATTTTATTATCTACGCATATAGCAAGTGATATAGAAGCCACTTGTTCTAAAGCAGCTGTTTTATCTTCTGGAACTGTTGTTTTTGAAGGACAAATAGAAAAGTTGTTACAGCCTGGAAACGGAAAAGTCTATACTACCACGATTTTGCAAAATGAATTAAATCAATTTAAACAGAAATACCGTGTTATCAGTATTCATCAAAATGGAATAAATGTATCTTGTCGCTTTTTATCAAACGCTGCGCAAAAAAAAGAATGGGTTTCATGTCAGCCTACGATAGAGGACAGTTATATGTATCTCTTATCAAGTTTCAAGCAGGAGGTGGAATAGATGCTGTTTATTAAAGAATTGAAAAAAATTTGTTTTAGCTTTATATATGTATTGTTTATTGGATTGCTGCTTTTTAGCTGGCATGAAAATTTTTATGGTGTAACAACGAAAGAAATATCTGCTTCGCAAGGAAGTGATCTGTCTGTTTCTTCTGAACTGACAGGCGGTTCAATCTTGAAAAAACCGGAGAAAGAAGAAAGCTATGGAATGAAAAATAAAGAAATACCGGAAAAAATTATGTGCGGCAGTATGGACATGCTGATTATGGAATATCTTGCAAATTCCTATGCATCATACCCTTTCAGCTATTATAAGGAAGTAGTCTTAAATGAAAATGAACAAAAAGAAATTTTAGATATAATCAAAAAAATAACCGGGTTAAATGAACAGCAGATCAATCATCTTCCGGATGATTACTTTCCTGCCGTGAATGGAAATATTATTCATTTTGAAAGTAACGAAACACAAAGTGAAAACGGAACTTTTACATTTGAAACGGGAAATGAAGAACAAGTAACTACTAATACTGATTATACAAAACAATTTGCATCACAAGTTTCTTATGAGGAATTTCAAGAGCTTATGAAAAAAGCGGAGGATATGATCGGCAGAGGTTCTAATTACTCCATGGATATGCTTTTGACATATTATGGGCAGGCAGAAATGAATTATGAAGAAGCAATGAATGAATATGAGAAAACGATTTATGATGATAAAGTTTCTGCTGCTTTTGCAAGATTGTTTTGCGATTATATGACAAGAGATTTAGGTTTATATCCTGTGTTCTTAGTAGTTATCTTTTGGCTGAAGGATAGACGAAACCGTATGAATGAGCTGATTGACTGTAAACAGATCGGAACAACAAAGCTTATTACGATTCGTTTCTTAGCAATGCTTGCGGCAGTGTTATTGCCGATAATTATTTTGAGTTTTGAGTCGTTAATTCCATTGATTGAATTTTCTGCTGAAACCGGTATTGCAATAGATGTGTTTGCTTTTCTGAAATATATTGTTTGGTGGTTATTACCGACAGCAATGATTGTTACTTCTTCAGGAATGTTCTTGACAATTTTAACATCTATGCCGATAGCTATTTTGGTACAGTTTGTATGGTGGTTTATTGACACCTCTTTGACAGCGTTATCGGGAGATACAAAAATATTTACGCTGATGATACGGCATAATTTATTACGAGGCTCTGAACTTATAAAGCAAGATTTTAATTTGATCTGTTTGAATAGAGGACTGTTTGTGATCTTGTCTTTGATATTGATAGCATTATCTGTTGTAGTATATAACAAGAAAAGAGGTGGAAAGTTAAATTATGATTTCTTTTTGCAAAAGCATTTTGGATTTTTTAAGGATCGATTTACCGCTCACATTCAAAAATAGTTTATTACTGGCGGCTGTCTATACATTCATTATCCCGGTTATAAGAGGAATTTCTAATTTAGACAACATTCATTCCGCAGATGTATTCGGACAATCGTTAGCTCTGATAGGGGTATTTCTTTTCATTCCTATAATAAGGCAAGAATTGGAAGTTTCCGTAAAAGAGATTGTTTATACGAAAGTATGGTCATATAGAAAGAGCGTAAGCATTCGGCTGATATGCAGTTTCTGGATGATTACAGTTATGATTACTATATTCGCAAGTATTATGCGGCTTCAAAACTGCAGTTTTCCATTTTTAAAATATGTAACCGTGACAATTCTGTATGCTGTTTTTCTGGGGATTTTAGGACTTCTTTTTTCACAATTAGGAAATAATGTCATTATAGGTTATCTAGCTTCGCTAGGATATTGGTCTTTCTGTCAATTCGATATTTTAACAGAAGAAAATGTATTATACATATTCCCGATTATAAGCGGAGAAATAGAGATGGGGAAATTGATGATTCTTGTGAGCATAAATAGTTTTCTTCTGGTAGTTTTCTTTTTGTCAGTAAAAGAGACTAGGGGAATGTATAAATAAAATATTGTAGGTTTGTCAAACATATGTTACACCCCGATCAATAAATTCCCTCAGAACAGTTTGTGGTGATTTCCACCCCAGAGGTCTCATGGGAAACTGGTTATAATCCCTACGGTTATAGGTTTGAAGCTGCTTGGAAAAATCCTCAAAGGAATAGAAAGTATGCGAGGTATAAAAACGTTCATTATCCTTGCGGTGGCTGCGTTCCACTTTTCCGTTATGACGTGGTGTAAAGGGTCGGATCAGTTTATGTTGGATGCCAAGTTCTTTTAAAGTCCGTTGGAATAAAGTCAATGTTTCTTTGCCGGAAGTGGAAAAGCGCTTTGTAAACTCCACGCCGTTGTCTGTCTGAACGCATTCGATTGGCATAGGAAAGCGTTGGATCAGATGCTTGAGGAACTGTGCGGATGAATAGGTGCTGTGTTCTTCAAAAGCTTCCACATACCGCCAGCGGGAGTACTCATCAATGGCGGTATACTGATAGAATTTCTTTCCTTTCGCATTATTGACAAGACAACATGCAGGAACGAATTTCACATCGACCTGGATACGCTGTCCGGGATATTTCATCTGCTCATAAGGCTTCGGAATATATTTGGGATTCGGAAGTTTTTGAGCCAAGATTCCCTGTTTCTTCAGAAAACGATACAATCCTGGGATGGAACGTTTATAACCGCGCTGCATAAGTTTGACCCAAAAGACAACCAGACCAGAATGGGGATTGCGCCTACGCATATCTTGGATCAGCTTGATTTCTTCAGGTGTATGCTGATTGGGATGGTGATGGGGACGGCGTGAACGATCGCGGAGAGACTCTATTGTGCCGTCATAGCGGCGCTTCCAACGATAAATATACTGGCGGTTTGTCTTATATTTAATTGCTGCTTTTGAGACACCATATTTTTCGGCGAAACGGATCAGGGATAGACGATACCTCATATCTTGTGTTATACTTGCCATGCGGGAATACTTCCTTTCTTAAATGTTTAGGTTTGGTAGCTTAAAGCATAACACAGAAAAGGTATTTCCGCTTTTTAATTATTCAGTTGTAACACATGTATTGTAATCCTACAAGAAGCAGAGGTAAATATTCATTTATAGGCGTTGCAAAAATAAAAATAAAGTCCTATAATAATTATGTTTAAGTGGATTTACTAGGAATACTAGTCACATCATCAAAATATAGGAGAGGAGAAAAAGGGATGAAAAAGAAGCTAAACAAGATCGCAGCTTTAGTCTTGGCTCTGGTCATGGTCATCACGGGATTTGTGGCAGTTCCGCAGATGGATGTACAGGCTGCGAACGATGTACCGTCAATTATAACTAAGACGGATGTCACAAACATGAAACCCGGTGATAAGGTTCATGTTGAATGTTGGCTTAAGCCAAATGGAAACGTGATGCAGGTTGTCGGCGGATTTGATTTTGACACAAAGGTATATACATATGTGAAGGACAGTTTGGAGCAAGATCCAAATAATGTTCTCAAAAAGAATCTTATGTTTATTGTAGATGAGGAAGACGTATATACAGCAGGTGGATTTTCAGTACTGCTTGAAATGAAGGAAGGTAATCCGGTAAATAAAGATGTATTACTTTTTACGTTTGATGTAACAGTTAATGAGAATGCAAAAGGCTCAGGTCTTATGGGCTTTAATTGTGTAGGAATTCAGAC
>OHJX01000643.1_pt1 | contig 12391 bp, 10 predicted proteins | sample 1568671 | NCBI WGS metagenome assembly OHJX01 (sample SAMEA3879589, study PRJEB24766) | human gut metagenome | biome: human-associated habitat; feature: feces | place: USA | collected 1985/1987 | reverse complement strand
GGTTCAGCGTTTCTTGGATCGGCGCAGATGTACGACGGCTGCATCAATGATTCTTCTCTTGTCGTTAATATTCTCGGTGGAACGCTTAAAAGCGTAAACGGTAATGCGGTCACGATCTATAATACAGAAGAAAAATCAGATGTGAGAGCAGATATTTCTGTGACAGGCGGATCTTTGCAGCCGGCAGCAGGAAAAGGTGCGGTCAAAGTAATTACAAGCGGAGATAATACGACCCGTTTTGATCCGGATAAAAAGACTCTTGACACAATGAAATCCAATACTACCGTAAAAGTTGCAAAGGATGTAGCTGCTGCGGCAACGGACAGAGACGGAAAGACAACATATTATAATACAGTAGAAGAAGCGCTTGGATCGAATACGGAAGACGGAAATATTCACATATATATTAACGAAAACTCTTCTGTAAAACAGGAAGCTTTGGAAGGAGAAAACGTAATATTGACAGTTGCTCCCGGAGTCGTTTTGGAAGTGACATCCGGAATTGACGGAATGATCGTAAAAGAAACTGTTCATGAAGACGGATCTAAAACATATGAACTTGTTAATGCAGAAGAACTTTCAGCACCGAAAAATGTAACCGTTACGGCAGACTGCAAGACTGTACACATCGGCAAAAAGATCCGGCTGAAAGCTTCGGCAGAACACGATACAAAGCAGGTGAATTATCTTTATCGGTGGTACAAAGACGGAGCGTTGTTAAATGGAGCTGTTTCTGCGGAATTGGAAGTTACAGAAAGCGGAAACTACGCTGTTGAAGTATTTGCGGTTCTGGAAAAAGACGGAACAACGTTAACTTCTTTAGGCGCGAAGAGCGATCCTGTTAAATGTACGGTGACGCCGCATGAATATGAAGAAAAATGGAGTTCGGACGGAAAGGTTCACTGGCACGAATGTACGATCTGTAAAAATAAAACTGATGTGGCAGAGCATACATTCGGAGAATGGAAAGTGACAGAGAAAGCGACAGAGAAAAAGGACGGAAGAAAAGAGCGGAGCTGTACTGTATGTGGTCATAAAGAAACGGCGGTGATAAAAGCAGCAGGCAAAACAGAAGAGCCGCGGAAAGAATCAGACAAAACGGCTTCTGTGAAAACCGGTGACAAAACAGATCCGGCAGTTTATATTTTCTTTGTCATTTTGACAGGCGGGATGATCGCAATCTTATCGGCAGGGAACAGAAAGAACAGAAGAAAATAGAATAGATGAAAATAGAATAAAAGAAAATCGAACAGAAGAAAATCGAAACAATGAAAAAGCAAGAGGTCCGTTCCACTAAGTGGAGCAGACCTCTTTAATGATTAATTATAGCAGAATATATGCAGTAAAAAGATTCAAAACAGAAAATTTTACAGCAGACCGAATTCAGTCATTGCTTTTTTCAGCAGTTCTTTGTGAGGCTCTTCTAATTCTGTAAGAGGAGCTCTAAGAGAACCGACTTCTTTGCCCATCATGTTCATAGCGGCTTTTACAGGGATCGGATTGACTTCGCAGAAAAGAGCGTCGCAGATCGGAAGCGCGTCTAACTGCATTTTGCAGCTTCCTGCCGTATCGCCTGAAAGATATTTTGTTACCATGTCGTGAACGTAAGTCGGAGCTACGTTGGAAAGTACGGAGATAACACCGATTCCGCCAAGGGAAAGAAGAGGTACTACCTGATCATCGTTCCCTGAGTAAAGGTCGATGTTTCCGTCGCACAGATGCATGATCTTTGCACCGACCGAAATATCGCCGGAAGCTTCTTTGATGCCGACGATGTTATCTACATTTTTTACAAGATGAGCTACAGTTGTAGGCTGGATCGCACATCCTGTACGGCTCGGCACATTATAAAGGATCGCCGGGATATCGACGGAGTTACAAATCTGTGTATAGTGTGCGATCAAACCGTTTTGCGTCGCTTTGTTGTAGTACGGTGTGACAAGAAGAAGTCCGTCTGCACCGTCTTTGGCTGCTTCCTGAGAAAGCTGGATCGCTGTGCGTGTAGAGTTGGATCCTGTGCCTGCGATCACCGGGATACGGTGGTTTACACGTTCAATGGCAAAACGGATCACTTTGCTGTGTTCCTCTTCGGACATTGTTGCAGATTCTCCGGTCGTTCCGCAGATGATGATCGCATCTGTTTTTCCTGCAATCTGTTCTTCGAGTAGTTCCGCAAGTTTATCGTAATTGACTTCAAGATCTGATTTCATAGGAGTAACGATCGCTACGCCTGCGCCTTTGAAAATTGACATAATTAAATCCTCCTTAAATGTTTGCGTTCGTTTGATAGTGCTTTGCGTAAATAAAAGAAACGGCAGGATGCGCCGTCTCAAAATATACTTTACGGTATACTTCGATAGCTCTCCATCTTGCGATGACAGTCATGGCGCTGTTGACGACATGCCCAAGGAAAAGGGTTCAAGTCTCCATATCCTTTCGGCATCTTCCCCTTTCTGATGAGTTCTTCTGCTCTTGAATACATCCGTCATCGTACTTATGAAAAATGCGACCTCTATCTCGTTCCTTTATTAGTTATTATATGAAAAAAATTGTTTTGCGAACCTGAAATGAGTTATACAAAACGCTTCATCTAATATAAAAAAATCATAACACCCACGTGGAATGATGTCAACTGTTTTGCTCTTTGACAAGCAAATTATTTCATGGTAAAATATATACATCTGCAGTGTGAATGACAAGATTTTCATTTGCACTTTTTTTATGCTGTAGCAAATTTTAATTTCTTACAGCATAAAACCCTCCGGGAGGATGTGTATGCCGCATCGAGGAAGTCTGCCGCTCTGCGGCGCGCAAAGGCCAAGCCCTTTATGAGTAAGGGAAGGAGGGCGTTGAGGTATGTTAGCTCACTTTGTTATGTATGTATCAGGAAAGGAGAACGATTGTGCTTACGATTGGAAATTATGTAAAGGCGAAAACGCCGGAAGAAGCATATGAATTAAATCAGGCGCGCAGCAGCAGGATCATGGGCGGAATGATGTGGATGCGCCTTTCAAATGCAAGAGTGAAAACATTGATCGATATTTCAGGTTTAGGATTGGATCAAATAGAAGAAACGGAAGATGAGATACGAATCGGAGCAATGTGTACGCTGCGTCAGATCGAGCGAAGCAGTTAAAAAATTATGCGGAGACGGAATAGAGGAGGCTGTGCGTCACATTGTCGGAGTTCAATTTCGGAATCAGGCGACGGTTGGAGGAAGCATTTACGGAAGATTCGGTTTTTCAGACGTATTAACTGCATTTTTGGCACTGGATACATATGTAGAACTTTATGACGGAGGAAGAATCTGCTTAGCTGAATTTGCAAAGAAAAAACCGGATAATGATCTGCTTCTTTTCATAGTTGTTAAGAAGAAGAAAAGACAGTTCCGTTATGATTCCATCCGTCAGACGAAGACGGATTTCCCTGTGATCGCCTGTTCAGTGTCAAGAGAGAAAGCGAACGGGCAGGAGACATGGTATTTTGCGGTAGGCGCAAGACCGATGAAGGCAGATATGATCGAAAAGAAATGGTCTGTCGCAAAAGATGCGTCTTTAGAGAAAATCGAGGAATATGCGGCTTTGGCAGCGGCAGAATTTAAGTACGGTACAAATATGCGCGGAAGCGCCGGGTACAGACAGCATTTGGCAAAGGTCCTTATCAAGAGAGAAATAATGTCGATTTTATCGGAGGAAATATAATGGAGATACAGTTCGTTTTAAATGACAAACAGGTAAAAGCAGAAGTTGGCGCAGATACGATTTTGTTAAATGTGTTGAGAGATCTCGGATGTAAGAGCGTAAAGTGCGGCTGCGAGACGACAAACTGTGGATTGTGTACAGTCTGGATCAACGGAAAATCCCGCCTTTCCTGCTCGGTTCTTGCCGCAAGTATCGAGGGAGAGAGCGTTACGACTTTGGAAGGCGTTGAAAAAGAGGCTGCGCAGTTCGGAGAATTTTTGGCAGATGAAGGAGCGGAGCAGTGCGGTTTCTGTTCTCCGGGATTTATTATGAACGTGCTCGCAATGGCAAGAGAACTTCAGAACCCGACATTGGACGAGATCAAAGAATACCTTGCGGGAAATCTTTGCCGCTGCACGGGATATATGGGACAGCTTCGCGCGATTAAAAAATATATAGAAGTAAAAAATGCAGAGAAAAAAGGCGGAAAGGAGGAGTAGACATGGCAGAAGGACAGAATGTGTGCAGTGAGAACAAGGAAATAAGAGAAACGATGCGGCAGATGCGTGTTGTAAATAAAGGAATCCGGAAAGTTGACGCAAAAGCGCTCGTGACAGGACGCGCCGTATATACAAATGATATCGCATCTTCAGACAGCTTGTAAGAAGCCCTCATGCTCATGCGCTGATCAAAGAGATTAATACTACACGTGCGGAGGCGCTCCCGGGAATTGAATGTGTGCTTACATATAAAGACTGTCCGAATAAACGTTTCACGCTGGCAGGTCAGACATATCCTGAGCCAAGTCCGTACGACCGGCTTATTCTTGATCAGAGAATCCGGTTCGTAGGAGATGCGGTCGCAATCGTCGCTGGAACTTCGGAAGCGGTTGTAAAGCAGGCTATGAGGCTGATCAAAGTAAAATACGAAGTATTGGAGCCGGTTTTAGATTTCAGAACGGCAAAAGATCATCCGATCCTCGTTCATCCGGAAGAAAACTGGAGAAGTCTTTGTCCTGTCGGAGCGGATAACAAACGTAATTTGTGTGCTCATGACGTAAGTGAGAGCGGAGATGTAGATGCAGTCCTTGCATCTTGCGACCATGTGATCGATCGGGTATACCATACAAAAGCAAATCAGCAGGCGATGATGGAAACATTTCGTACATATACATATATGGATGCATACGGAAGGCTGAATATTGTATCTTCTACCCAAGTGCCTTTCCATGTCCGCCGCATTCTCGGAAATGCGCTTGATATTCCGAAGCATAAAATCCGTGTTATAAAGCCGCGTATTGGCGGCGGATTCGGGGCAAAACAGACGTCGGTTTCGGAGATTTATCCGGCGCTTGTTACATGGAAAACAGGAAAACCGGCAAAGATTATTTACACAAGAGAAGAGTCTCTGATCGCTTCGTCACCTCGCCACGAAATGGAAATCCATGTTCGTTTAGGAGCGGATAAAGAGGGAAATATCAAAGGGATTGATCTGTATACATTGTCAAATACAGGCGCGTTCGGTGAACACGGCCCCACAACGGTCGGGTTATCCGGGCATAAATCGATTCCTCTTTACGGAAGCGCAGAAGCGTTTCGGTTCAGTTATGACGTAGTGTATACAAATGTTATGTCTGCGGGAGCTTATAGGGGATATGGGGCGACACAAGGTATTTTTGCCTTAGAGTCTGCGGTAAATGAACTGGCACAGACACTTCATATGGATCCGACCGTTCTCAGAGCGAAAAATATGGTGCGGGAAGGTCAGATGATGCCTGCCTACTATGGGGAGACGACGAGAAGCTGTGCTCTCGACAGATGTCTTGAACGTGCGAAAGAAATGATAGGATGGGATGAAAAATATCCCTGTTATGACTGTGGAAACGGAAAAGTCCGCGGTGTCGGCGTTGCTATGGCGATGCAGGGATCGGGAATTTCGGGAGTAGATACAGGCGCGGTTGAAATTAAAGTAAACGATGACGGATTTTACAGTTTAATGATCGGGGCGACCGATATGGGAACGGGCTGCGATACGATACTGACACAGATGGCTGCAGAATGTCTTGAGTGTGAGATGGAAGATATTGTCGTGCATGGAGTAGATACAGATAATTCCCCGTATGACTGCGGATCTTACGCATCCAGTACGACATATGTTACGGGAATGGCAGTTGTGAAAACGTGTGAGACACTTCGGAAAAAGATATGCGAAAGAGGGGCGGAATATCTCGGATGCAGTCCTGATGATGTGGAGTTTGACGGAGAAAAAGTTGTCAATCTGAAAACAAAAGAAGAGATAACGAGAAAAGAAATAGGAAACAAAGTAATGTGCAGCAGCAACGCGCCGCTGTCCGCAACAGAAGCCTTTTCTTCTCCTGTATCTCCGCCGCCGTTCATGGTCGGTATTGCAGAAGTGGAGATCGATAAAGAGACGGGAGTTGTTGAACCAATCGATTATGCCGCTGTTGTAGACTGCGGAACGGTCGTTAATCCGAATCTTGCAAGAGTGCAGACTGAAGGGGGAATCGCCCAGGGAATCGGAATGGCGCTTTATGAGGATATCATTTACAGCGAAAAAGGAAAGAACTACAGTAATTCCTTTATGCAGTATAAAATACCGAGCCGTCTTGATGTCGGAGAGATCCGTGTGGAATTCGAGAGCAGTTATGAACCGACAGGACCTTTCGGCGCAAAATCCATTGGAGAGATCGTTATCAATACTCCGTCTCCTGCAATTTCAAATGCAGTTCAAAATGCAGTCGGAGTAATTGTGAGGGAGCTTCCGATCACGGCGGAGAAAGTGTATAAAGGAATGGCGGAAAAAGAATAAAAGCAAGTATGTAAAAGCAAGTATATAAAATGGAGATATTAAAAAAATATTAAAAACAAAGATATAAAAAATAAAGATATAAAAGATATAAAAATAGAGGAGATGCGCTGTTGATTTGCGGCATCTCCTGCTTTATTTTTGTCGTTATGTAAAAGTTTATTCGTTTATGAAGACTATAGGTACAACATTCTCACATAAATGTGTTCAACTCGTTTTCAAAAAAACCGATTTTTGTAGGATAAATATAACTGTCGCCGATTTCTTTTAAAAGGACGAGGTTTAAGTGTCCGTTTAAGTTTTTCTTATCAAGGGAGATCGCTTTGATCAGTTCGGAAACAGTCAATTTGCAGCTTGTCGGAAGATTGTAGATATCTAAAGCTTTCCGAATCTTTTCAGCGCATCCCTTTGCGGTAAGGCCGCGTTTTTCTGACATTTTCGTAAGCTGATACATGCCGATTCCGACGGCTTCTCCATGGCTTTCCCGCTCATATTGATAATATTGTTCAATCGTATGGGCCAGTGTATGACCGAAATTTAAAAGCATCCGCTCTCCGGTATCAAACTGGTCTGCTTCTACAACGATCCGTTTGATATCAACACATCTGGCAATGATCTTTGGCAGATCCGGTTTGAGATCTTCAAATGAAGAATGAGAAAGGAGAAGATCAAACAACCCGGAGTCTTTGATGCAGCCATATTTGATCACTTCGCCCATGCCGTCATGGATGAAATGATCAGGCAGTGTGTTCAGTACAAGAGGATCGATCAGCACCATTTTCGGGTGGAAGAACGCGCCTACAAGATTTTTCCCCTGAGGAAGGTCTACGGCGGTTTTGCCGCCGACGGATGAGTCTACCTGTGCCAAAAGAGAAGTCGGTATTTGCACACATTTGATTCCTCGCAAGTAGGTAGATGCCGCAAATCCGGTCAGATCCCCGATCACTCCGCCTCCGAGAGCGATCACAAGATCGCTTCGGGTCAGTTTTGCGTCAAGCATTGCGGAGTAGACTTTCGGAAGTGTGTCGAAACTTTTTGTCGGTTCTCCATGAGGGAGGACGAGAGAATGACACTCGTAGCCAGAAAGGGAATCGCATAATTGTTTTCCGTACAGTGGAAATACATTGTCATCGGAGACGATCATAATACGCTGTCCGTGAAACAGATCGGCGATGTATTCTCCCGCGCGATTTAAAATCCCGTTTTCAATATAGATCGGATAAGAGTTTTCCTTCAGATTGACTGTTAGTTTCATAGAATCTCCTTTTATAGCTGTTTTCCGACAACCTCGGCAATTAGTTTTATTTCTTTGAGAAGTGTGTCATATTTTTCCGGTTTCAGTGACTGTGCTCCGTCGCAAAGAGCACACTCCGGATTATTGTGAACTTCGATCATCAGACCGTCTGCGCCTGCCGCTACGGCAGCTTTTGCCATCGGTTCTACAAGCCACCATTTTCCTCCTGCATGACTAGGATCGATTACAACAGGAAGATGTGTCTTTTTGCGAAGTACAGGAATGCTCTGTAAGTCAAGAGTGTTTCTTGTATATGTTTCAAATGTACGGATACCACGCTCGCACAGGATAACGTTTTCATTTCCTGAAGCCATAATATATTCGGCTGACATGATCCATTCTTCGTAGGTAGCGTTCAAACCGCGTTTTAATAAGATCGGACGGTCTACCTGACCGAGCTGTTTTAATAAATCAAAATTCTGCATATTGCGGGCTCCGATCTGAATAAGATCTACTTTCTCATTGAAAACATCGAGGTATTCAGGAGACATCAGCTCTGTTACGATCGGAAGACCGACTTCTTGTTTGACCTGACAGAGAATCTCCAGTCCGTCAAGACCTAACCCTTGAAATGAGTACGGGCTTGTTCTCGGTTTAAATGCTCCTCCGCGCAGAAGATTAGCTCCGGCGGCTTTTGCGGCTTTTGCGATCTCGAGCACTTGATCAAAAGATTCTACAGAACAAGGACCTGCGATCAATCCCATATGTCCTCCGCCGATTTTGACTCCTGAGACGTCGATCACGGAGTCTTCGGGATGAAACGCGCGGTTGGCAAGTTTGTAAGGTTCCTGAACATGCATAACTTTATCTACGGAACTGTCAACTTCAAAGAGTCGTGGGTCGATCAGCGTTGTATCTCCGATACATCCGATGATCGTCATCTCTGTACCGCGGACGATGTGTGTGTCGAGTCCCCGGTTTTTGACCATATTTTCTACACGTGTAATAGTTTCTTCTGTTGAATGTGGTTTCAGTACGATAATCATAAAAATGCCTCCCTGTATTATGAAAAATATTTTCGGCAGCGAAGGGAAGAACAAAAGCGTTCAACTTCATACTGCAAAATTTTAACTGTTTAAAGTGCGAAACTAATAGTATCATAGAATACAAAAAAAAGAATGTCAATGATTTTTTTTGCATATTTCTTTTATTTCTATCTCTTTTTTCGCCTTTTAATGTGCAGATAAATGATATATGAACAGATTTAAAGAATAGCGCCCGACATTGACAGTCTTGCAAAGACAGTGGTATTTTAGTAGAGTTAATGATAGGCGATCAAGAACAATTAAGGAGTTGATGCAATGAAAATCATTAGACAGATCGGGATCATTTTTACAGTATGCTGGCTTAGCCTTGTGATAGAGAAACTGCTTCCTTTTACCTTTCCGGCAAGTGTGATCGGAATGATACTTCTTTTTTTATGCCTGTTTACCGGAGTTTTAAAGATAGAACATATTCAGGAAAAGGCGGATTTTCTTCTCGGAAATATGGCGTTCTTTTTTGTTCCTGCGGGCGTAAGTATTATGAATTATTTTGATGTGCTGAAACATTCGATTGTACAGTTAGTTTTTGTTTGTATTATTTCTACAATTATTACATTTGCAGTGACTGCATGGAGCGTGAAATTGACACTCCGTTTGATGAAAAGCAGGAAACCAGAAAATCTACAGTCAGGAGGCGGAGAAAAATGAGAGAATTGTGTTCTTCACCGTATTTTGGAATTGCGCTAAGCGTTCTAGCCTTCGGAATCGGGGTGAAATTAAATGAAAAGTTAAAAACACCTGTCTGTAATCCATTGGTGATTGCCATTGTTCTTATTGTCGGGGTTCTTCTTATTTTTAAAATACCCTATGAAGATTATAATGCGGGAGGAAAGATTATTAATATGTTCCTCGCTCCGGCAACTGCCTGCCTTGCAGTGGCAATCTATACAAAAATACAGATACTCAAACAGTACTGGCTTCCGATTCTTGTCGGCTGCACGGCCGGATCTTTGGCATCTATGGGAAGTGTTTACGGACTGTGCCGGTTATTCGGACTGGATAAAAGTCTGACAGTTTCTTTGCTGCCGAAATCCGTAACAACCCCGATTGCCGTGAGCATATCAGAACCGGCAGGCGGCGTCGTTCCGATTACGGTTGCCGCCGTTATCGGAACAGGAATACTAGGGGGGATATTTGCGCCCCTTCTTATAAAATTATTTAAGGTATCTGATCCGGTTGCGGCAGGACTTGCCATAGGGGCATCCAGCCATGCGGTAGGAACATCGAAAGCGATTGAGATCGGGGAAGTGGAAGGCGCGATGAGCGGACTTGCAATCGGTATATGCGGTATTGTCACTGTGATTGTGTCTATATTTCTGGTGTGAAATATTTTCGGGAAGATCTTCGATGATCTTTACGGCTTTTTGTCGGAACTGTAGAAAAAAGGAATGGAAGAAATGAGGATAAAATGAAAAGAAATACATCGCATACAATAAAAAGAGCGCAGCGTTTTCCTGTTATATTGATCGGGGAAGGACTTCTCGTAGGAGCTGTCGGAGGGTTGATCGTGCTCCTTTACAGAATCGCGCTTACTTGTGCGGGAAAATGGCTTGGTGAAGCGCTGGCGTTTATAAAAGGAAATCCACTGCGGATTGCGGGATGGTTTGCTGTTTTGATGCTGCTTGCAGTGCTTGTCGGGAAACTGATAAAATGGGAACCGATGATATCGGGGAGCGGAATACCGCAGGTTGAAGGTGAAATACTTGGAAAATTGAATCAAAACTGGCTTAAAGTTCTGCCCGCTAAGTTTGCGGGAGGATTTCTTTGTCTGTTCGGCGGACTGTCTCTTGGCAGGGAAGGTCCGTCTATACAGCTTGGAGTGATGAGCGGACAGGGAATATCACGGATTTTAAGCAGAGGGAAAACAGAAGAACGGTATTTGATGACGTGTGGGGCGAGCGCCGGACTGGCTGCGGCATTTCACGCTCCTTTGGCAGGCGTTATGTTTGCGTTGGAAGAACTGCACAAAGGGTTTTCGACAAGTCTGCTTATTTCGGTTATGACAGCTTCGGTTACGGCAGATTATATATCGTCTCATATTATGGGGCTTGATCCGGTGTTCCGATTTCAGTTGGAACAGACGCTTCCCCAGAATTATTATTGGATGATCCTTGTGTTGGGAGTGATTTTAGGTCTGATGGGAGCGCTCTATAATAAGGTAATGCTAAAAGCGCAGGAACTTTATAAAAGACCGAAATTTTTAAACGAGACGACTCGTCTTATGATCGCGTTTTCGGCGGCGGGAGTGCTTGGACTTTGCATGCCTTCGGTACTTGGAAGCGGAGGGGATCTGATCGTTGCTTTGACGGATAAAGAGATGGTGTTGAAAGTTGCGATCATTACGTTTCTTGTGAAATTTCTGTTTTCGGCAGTCAGTTTCGGATCCGGCGCTCCTGGCGGAATTTTTTTTCCGCTTCTGATATTAGGCGCAATGGTCGGCGGAATCTTCTCTATGACAGGAACGGAAATCTTCGGTTTAGATCCGATGTATATGAATAATTTCGTTTTACTGGCAATGGCCGGATTTTTCACGGCGATCGTTCGTGCGCCGATCACAGGGATCATACTTCTGTTTGAGATGTCCGGCTCGGTAAGTCAGATGCTTTCTCTTGCACTTGTTTCGGTGACTGCATATGTCACTGCAACTTTGGTAAGATCTGAACCGATTTATGAAAGCCTTCTGGCAAATCTGCTGCAAAGAGAAAAAGAGGAAGAACAGCCGGTTTATGCGGGCGGGCAGAAAGTGCTGAGCGAGTTTGTGATCATGGGAGGTTCTGCTCTTGAAAACCGCACCGTCATGGAAATAGATCTGCCGGACAACTGCCTTCTTGTCGCGGTAGACAGAGGCGGAAAAGAGTTTATTCCGAAAGGAAAAACATGCCTTATGGCAGGCGATAAACTGACGGTTATGGCAGATGAACGAGATGCGGGATATGTACATGACAAAATGAAAAACTTATGTTATACTTCATTTTAGGTCAGCATTGATTTTAAATAGTTAATGTGAAGAAAACAAAGGAGAGTACGATATGAAAAGAGTACTGTTAAAGCTGAGCGGAGAAGCGCTCGCGGGAGATAAAAAAACAGGTTTTGACGAGGCAACCTGTATTAAAGTTGCAGAGCAGGTAAAGAAACTGACTGAGGATGGCATTCAGGTGGCGATCGTGACCGGAGGAGGCAACTTCTGGAGGGGAAGGACGAGCGAGACGATCGACCGGACAAAAGCAGATCAGATCGGAATGCTGGCAACGGTGATGAACTGTATTTATGTATCTGATATTTTCCGTTATGTCGGGATGAAAACAGAAGTGTTTACGCCGTTTGTATGCGGTTCGTTTACGTCATTATTCTCAAAAGATGCGGCAGTAGCGGCGCTGGAAGAAGGAAAAGTGATCTTTTTCGCAGGAGGAACGGGACATCCGTATTTTTCAACAGATACAGGGGCGGTATTAAGAGCGATCGAGATTGAAGCGGACGCGATGCTGCTTGCAAAGGCGATAGACGGTATTTATGACAGCGATCCGAAAGTGAATCCGGAAGCGGTCAAA
>OHJX01000642.1_pt1 | contig 12399 bp, 12 predicted proteins | sample 1568671 | NCBI WGS metagenome assembly OHJX01 (sample SAMEA3879589, study PRJEB24766) | human gut metagenome | biome: human-associated habitat; feature: feces | place: USA | collected 1985/1987 | reverse complement strand
TAAACAGGATTGCATATAGCAATGACAAAAGGAACAGGACAAGAAGTATACTGATCATGATGGCAATTTGTCTGACCACGATGCTGCTTGTTATTATCAGTACTGTGGGAAATGGGGTAATTCGTTTACAGAAAAGTCAGGCGGCAAGCTCATACGGAAGCAACTACGGCCTGTTTATCGCCGCAGATGGTACGCAATTAAAAGAAGTGGAACGCAGAGCTGAGATATCTGATATCGGCATCATGTGTACGGAGGGCATCCTGAAAGGAAATGAAAATGGCGGCTTTGTCAGTGCGGATGAAACGGTCAGGAAAATGCTTCCCTATAATCAGGAATATGTGTTGAAGGAAGGTACCTATCCAAAAAAGGCGCAGGAAATTGCCGCAGGACGCGCTTTCTTTGATGCAGAGGGATACCATGATGTAAAGGTCGGAGACACCGTAACATTGGAGTACCGTTCCGGCATGCAGTCGGAATACGCACCGGTGGAATTTACTGTCAGCGGGATTTTATATGATCGGGATGAATATACCATCGAGGCTTCCTATGTTGTATTCGGTTCGCAGGATTTTTTAAATGAGCGTGTTGCGGAGGGTGACAGGCAATATAATATCTATTTTACCTTGAGCGATTCTGCAAATGTATCTATGAATAATGTTTCGCCTGTTATAAAAGAAATCGCGGATTCCTGCGGCATTGACCAGAAAAACGTGATCATCAATGACCTCTACCTGCAGTGGGTATTGCAGCCGAGCTATGAAATGATTGTGCTTTGTGGAATCCTGATCCTCGGAATCGTGCTGTTTTCCGTTGTGGTCATTTATAATATCTTCCAGGTCGGGATCGCCCAGAAGGTTCAGGAGTACGGGAAAATCAAGGCGCTGGGTGCAACCAGAAAGCAGATGAAGCAGTTGATCTTTCGTGAGGGTATTCTTCTGGCGGTTCCTTCGATACCGCTGGGGCTGCTGTTTGGTTTCCTGATTGCAAAAGTCAGCTTCAACTGGCTGGTGGAGCAGGGAAATCTGGTATCGTCCGGAATCAAGAACTATCAGGTGCCTCTGTTTTCACTGCCAATTATGCTCATCTGCATTTTTGTATCGTTTCTTACGGTCGTTTTGGCTCTGCGCAAACCCATGAAAATTGTTTCCCGGATTTCACCAATCGAAGCGACACGGTATCTTGACGGCTCCAAAACGCAAAAACAGGGCAGACGAAAAGGCAGAAAAGATGTCACCGTTTTCTCCATGGCAATGGCAAATGTGACAGGCAATCCGAAAAGAACCATTGCTACGATTCTTACCATGGGGCTTTCCTGTGTATTGTTTGTAATTATCTCTAATTATGTTGGGAATATTGACCCGGAGTACGAGGCGCGGAGTGCAATCAACCATGGACAATTTGAGTTGCAGCTGGATTATTCCCAGAATTATGATGAAGCCTATTCGGAGAATAATCTGGACACAATCCTACAGAACAACCCACTGAATGATTCATTGATTAAAGAAATCAAATCCATCCCCGGTGTAACGGATGTACTGACGAGAGAAATCGTCTCTGCAGATCTGAACGGAACAAAATTTCCGGTTGCAATCGTAAATCAAGAGGATTTTGAAATGATGCGCGGGGATGGCGATATCGGTTCCATGGACTATGCACAGGCTGTCAAAAACGGGGATGTTTTCTTTGGCTGGTCCATGTGGATGGAAGCTGACGGGTATTCTGCGGGTGCACCGATTACATTCAACTTTGATAACGGAAGCGGAACCTATACCTATCATGGAAAAATCGCAGGCTCCTTTGTAAGCGCGGACACTTATCTGGTCATTCCGGAAGAAGTATACCGCTCTGTAGATCCGAAAGGGACATCTTATGGATACCTGTGGGTGGATTGTGCTAAAAAAGATGTGGCATCTGTAGAGCAAAGCCTGAATGACCTGCTCTCCGATACTTCTCATATCAAGCTGAACACCTATCACGCAGAATTGCAAACTGCAGAATACGCAAGCCGTATGATGAAGCTTGGCTGCTATCTGTTCATGGCAATTGTCGGTCTCATTGGGTTTATGAATCTGGCAAACACCATGATCATCAATATCACCACGAAGAAGCAGGAATATGGTGTATTACAGGCTGTGGGTATGACAAATAAACAATTAAATTTATGCCTGCAGTTACAGGGACTGATTTTTACGGTTGGCACCATATGTGTAGCACTTATCGTTGGTCTGCCACTTGGCTATGCGCTCTTTGCCTATGCAAAGCATAATGGAATATTTGGAATGAATGTCTATCATGTTCCAATTACACCAATTCTTGCTATGATTTTGCTGGTCAGTCTTTTGCAGATTGTGCTTTCCCTTGTTTTAAGCAGTAATCTGAAAAAGGAAACGCTGGTAGAAAGAATAAGGTATCAGGGATAGCAAGTAATATGTAATGAACTAGGTCTTAACGAAGAGGAGAAATAGATAACTTCCATTTTGTATGCTATCAAGGCTGTCCTGAAATATTTTGCGATGATCTAAGAATATCGCTGATTTCAAGGAGGAATAACACATGAAAAGCACATTTGAAAAAATAGGTGGAACCTACACAATGGGAGCAGACGGAATTTACTATCCGAATCTTGTCAGTACAGATGAAGAACCGCATTATGGGAAATATGGAATGATTCGGAAAACGTATCTGAAAGAGCATCGTCCGGCAATGTATTCTCTGTATATGTTGGAAGACAGATTAACAGAACATCTGAATGCTGTGGACGATGAAGCACAGGAGAGGATGGATATTCTGGTGCGTCAGATGATGGAGAAGCAAGGCGTTACGGAAGAATTGAAAGCTCGTGATCAGATGGTGTGGGTTGGAGCTGTAAATAATATCCGGAATGCAGCAGAAGAGATTGTGTTAAAAGAACTGATTTACAGGTAAACAAAGAGCTGAACAAGTAGGACGAAAAATCCTGTTTGTTCAGCTTTTGTGTTTATAAGGGGCCAAAGAAGCAAATTACAATTCTATAGAAAGTGATCTTTTCTAAGTTTCGGAAGGCTGGTTTTTTCCGTCATAGTTATAAGTTGCCGATTTAATTATTCCATAGTATGGCTTAAAAAATATTCGAATATAACTTTATAGAAATAATCATAATGGGGAGATTATTTGATGAATTATGTGCTAATATTCTGCAATTCTACTGCTGGTCGAGTGATTTATGCACACTCTCATTATAATATGTGTGCAGGAGGTGGATATATGTATCAGATTAGTAATGAAAAATTCGGTTTATTTGTAACCGAATTAAGAAAGGAAAAGAATTTAACTCAAAAGGATTTGGCTGAAAAATTATATGTATCAGATAAAACAGTTAGCAAATGGGAACGTGGTCTTAGTATGCCCAATGTCGTATTACTCATACCAATAGCTGATATATTAGATGTTACCGTTACAGAATTGTTACGTGGAGAAAAAATAGATACACAGAAAAATATTGAAAAAAAAGAAATCGAGGAATTGGTGGTAGGCTCTCTCGATATGGCTGTTAGGGATTCTATTCACCAGCATAGAAAAAACTGGATATTAGCATATTTGTTATGTTTTTTTATATCTATTACAGAAATTATTATGTTAGTTGTATCTGAAAGTTCGTTAGCTGAGATGAAAGGGGATATATTGCTGGTTACAGGGGGAATGCTTTTATTTGGTGCATGGTTTTGTTTCTTTGCAAAAGACATATTACCAACATATTATGATGCCAATAAGATAAATTATGTTTCACAAGGAATTTTTAGAATACATCTAGTTGGTTTATCTTTTAACAATGGAAATTGGATATACATCTGCACAACTTTAAAAATATGGACACTTGCAACGGTTGTTCTATATCCTCTTGCAGGTATTATAATAATCAATTGTTTCAATATAGCTTTATGGGATATTTTGAATAAAATTTTCTTAATTATAATATTAGGTGGTATGGTAGTTTCGATTTACATTATTGGGAAAAAATACGAATAATTAAATTACCTGTTATCGTTGTGGATAGTACTAATTTACAACATTCTTCATGGGAAATAAGGAATGATGCAGAAGAGGTTGTGTTAAGAGAATTAGTGTACATTTAAAACGCGGAAAGCTCTTTCGAGGCTTTTGGCTGATTATAAAGAAAGTATATAGAAAATGCATTAATCATATGGTATGATTTGAACAAAAGATAGAATCTTATGAAGTAAGAAGAATATTTTTGAGGAACGTAACTTAGAAGTTTCTGAAATTAAGTTAATCAGCATACATGCCCATATCCACAAAATTCTTTTGAATAAAATTTTGAAGAAGAGAAATATTACTGTCCTTATCTAATTCAATGGGAAGTGCGACAACAAATTCCCTTGCCAGTCGGCTGTCTTTTGTCTTTTCTGCAGCTTCCACAGCATTCCAGAGTTGTTCACGGTCTTTCCATTCTGTTGGAGCCATCGGTGGGAGCAATACTTCTTGATAAATGAGACCATGCTGCATTGCCTTGGCGTATTGCATTTGGAACAGTAGATCAGGTGGGTTGTTTCGTTAAAATATTCATCAGACTGAAGCTCTCTGTTTGGGGTTATAGCTGTTGGTTTTTCTATAAATTTTGTCATAATGTTTCGTATTCCTCACTTTCGTAATTTCGTTGTCGGGAAGTAGGATGATCCTGTCTTGCCCAACTGATGATGGTAGCTGCGTGGTTCTGATATTGCTTTCCGGTAGAAGCCATATAACCGGATAAGCGTTCAATATAATCCTTCCAGTCAGGGATTGTCTGCCGGATATCTTCCAGCTCTGTCTCCGACAGGAAAACATTTTGAAATTTTCCATAGGGTGAGAGTGGCTCCTTACTCCCTCTTATTGCTAAATTGTTCTTTTTTCTCTCTTTCTTATTACCAGACAGTTTTCTGTCTGTATCAGGGAAAGAATCCTGTCTGTCAATAGGACAGTTTTCTGTCTGTCTTAGGGAAAGAAATCTGTCTGTATAGTGGATGGTTTCTTTTTAGAGTTTTACATAAATCCGATTGGGCTGTCCGGGTCCCTGCCGTTTTCGGAAGATAAGCTCCTGTTTTTCCAGTACTGCCAGAGCAGTTTTAACCGTCATCTGGCTTTTGTGGAGAACTTCTGCCAGTGCTTCAATCGTAAAGTAAATGAATACATGACCATCTGTATCTGACCAGCCCTCTTTTTTCTGGGAAAGCCTTGCCTGGTCGAGCAGGATAATATAAAGCATTTTGGCAGTTTCGTTTATTTCCATGTCCAGAAGGAAACGGGGAAACATCATATAAGATGGCAAGTTGCTGTCTGCTGTCAGAAAGTCAGTCATGTGTTCACCTCCAATCACAATGGTTTATTCTCCAAGGAAATCCCAGTCTATATCACGATCCGGCTGTTCTTTTTCAGGAGCTGGAAAGGGCACCCTGATGGGGGATTCCCTTTCCAACATGCCTGCAGTCAGCCCGGACAGAAAAATCGGCAATGACTGTTTCAGGCTGTGTTCCACTGCTTCTACAATCTGTTTCACAAAAAGTTCTTCCCGTTCCCTTGTTTCCAGATAGGGATCAGCCTGAGTGCGGTAGTAGCGGTCAAAATAATCGACCAGTGCAAGGGAGATTACCTGGCTGTAAGATTTAAAATTCTGTCTGTCCATCGTCTGTAAATATTCCCAGGCTTTCCGTTGCTGGTCTTTGTCCAGATTAAATCGCAGGTTCGTGTTGCGGATATGGTTCTGCATGGCTTATCCCCTCCTTTTCAGGCTCATATAAGCCAGAGATTCATAACCTTTGGCAGTGGCACAGATATCATCAAGGATGGTAACTCGTGATTTGTCATACGTTCCAAAGTTACGGATCAGGCATCCACCGCCTCCGACCACATACAGACGCATCAGGTCAGGATTGTATTCATATTTGCGGAGCGTGGAAAAAAGTTCTGCCACATACTGTCTGGCAATAGAACTGATACAATCCAGATATGGCGCTGAAATGTCAGCTGTTCCAAACCGCAGAATCTGCTCTACGGTTGATTCCTCAATCTTTACTCCGAATTTGTCCAGAACAGCGTTCTTTGCAGTAATCATGCATTGGTTTACGCCAAACTTTTCTGTCCAGCACCGGCTTTCCTGTGTTTTCTTATTGTTGATATACAGAATGTTCATGGTTCCATTTCCGATATCTGCAAGAAGATTGGTTCCCTTGAAATCTCCAAGCCGGTTTACGATAGCCGGATATCCCTGTGGGTAAAGGCTGCATCCCACAAAGCGGATATGATACTCTTTGCTGTTAAATCGGTAATGGACTTCAGGATTCTGGAGTAGATAGGAACGAAATTCTTCCCTCTGGTTTCTGATCCATGTCAGAGGAAGCCCGGCAGCCAGATGAATGTCTGCTTCACGGATGGAAAAGACATTCAATTCCCTTGCAACTGCCATCAGCGTCAGAAGATAATATTCTTCGTCCATAGCTTTATCCGGGATAAATTCTTTGTGTCATTCGCCAATCCGGTAGTAAATGCCGTTATATTCCAGGATATTTCCAGTGAAGATTGGTTCTGTTTCATAGGCTTTGATTCCGGTTGGTGTGACGGTGTTTGCTGTTTTCATATTGCCATAGCCATGATCTACAGCGATGATTTTTGTGTTTTTGAGTTCTCGCATAAAAAACACCTCCGTTTTCGTATTGATTGATTCAGCAGGTCATACCGGTGTGGTACTGCTTTGCTGTGAGATAAGCATACGAAAATCGGAGGTAAAAGACATTGAGTGGAAATTGAGCTAGAATTGAAAAAAATAAGATGTATGATTATGTTTCAGAAATACGAAAAGCCTGAGACAAATATTGTTTCATAAGATATTCCTGTGCTATACTTGTGTTTATCTTGAATAAACAGGAATGGGTAATAAGATAAAAGAATAAAAATTATCTTTAATAACAGTGTTTGCCTGTACGAGGGGTGTATAAAAATGGATATCAGAATATTGCGATACTTTTTGACTGTAGCCAAAGAACAAAATTTTACGAAAGCCGCAGAACAATTGAATATTACACAGCCAACACTTTCAAGACAACTTTCTGCATTGGAGGATGAGATTGGAAAAGCTCTTTTTATAAGGGGAAATCGAAGTGTCACACTTACAGAGACAGGAGTGTTATTAAAAAGACGAGCTTTGGAGATCCTTGATCTGGAAGAAAAAATGATGAATGAACTATTGGAAAAAGAAGAATTGATTGAAGGTACGATCACAATTGGATGCGGTGAATTTGCGGCAGTAGAAAGATTGGCTGAAATATGCAAGATATACAAGCAAAAATATCCAATGGTGCAGATTTCTTTACATACAGCAACAGCAGATTCGGTATATGATATGATGAATCAGGGGTTAGTGGATATTGGATTGTTTATGGAACCGGTCAATACAGAAGGTCTGGACTATATCAGAATTCCGGACAGTGATCATTGGGTTGTTGGGATGAAGCTAGATGATCCATTAGCTTGTAAAGAGTATGTTACAAAAGATGATCTCATAGATAAACCACTCATACTTCCCACAAGACGAAATGTGCAGAGTGAACTTGCCAATTGGTTTGGAAAGGATTTTAATAAGCTTCATATTTCGTTTATCAGCAATCTTGGAACGAATGCCGGTGTTATGGCAGCTCATGGACTGGGATATCCGGTTTCAATAGAAGGTGCTACAAAATATTGGAGAGAGGATTTGCTTGTACATAGAAGGCTGTATCCTGAAATAGCTGCAAGTACAGTAATTGCATGGAGAAGAAATATCCCTTATTCATTGGCAATGAATAAGTTTATAGACGAAATAAATGCCTTTAAGGCATAATAAATGATTTGATATAGGCATTAGACATAATATAATAACGAAGATTATAATAAATGTGTAAGGTATGAATGAAAAATACTTTACACATTTTTGTTTGCAAATAAGGAGGATTACCTATGGGAAAAAGATTAGTTGCATTTTTTAGTGCCAGTGGAACAACAAAAAAAGTTGCAGAGATGATTGCGTCAGCGGTGGACGCAGATCTGTATGAGATCATGCCTAAACAGCCATATTCAAAGGCAGATTTAAATTGGATGGATAAAAAATCCAGAAGCAGTGTGGAGATGAGTGACAAAAAGTTCAGACCAGAAATATCCGATATAGATGTGTCGGTTGAGCGGTATGATGAGATTATCTTAGGCTTTCCGATTTGGTGGTATGTAGCACCTACAATTATTAATACGTTTTTGGAAAAATATGATTTTACGGGCAAAAAGATTGTATTGTTTGCAACCTCCGGTGGAAGCGGATTTGGAAATACAGTAAATGAGCTAAAGATATCTGCGCCTGATGCAGTGATAGTAGAAGGTAAAGTATTTCATAAGGCTGCAAAACAGGAAATTGCAGAGTGGGTAAGAAGTATTTTGTAAGGAAGGTGGATGAGATGAAAAGAATCGTACAGACAGCAGGCAGAAATGCTCTTAATGAATTTTCGCCGGAATTTGCACATTTTAATGATGATATTCTTTTCGGTGAGAACTGGAATAATCAGGATATTGACCTTAAGACCAGAAGTATCATAACAGTAGTGGCGTTAATGTCTTCCGGGATAACAGATTCCTCTTTAATCTATCATTTGCAGAACGCAAAGGCACATGGTGTGACACAAAAGGAAATTGCAGCTATTATCACTCACGTTGCTTTTTATGTCGGCTGGCCAAAAGGCTGGGCAGTTTTTCATCTGGCAAAGGAGGTATGGCAGCCAGAAGAAGGAGACTTGCCATATGAAGATGAGGCTATGAGAGCACATGCGAAATCAATGGTCTTTCCAATTGGACAGCCAAATGATGCATTTGCAGAATATTTTGTAGGACAAAGTTATCTGGCTCCGATATCCACAGATCAGATTGGAATTTTCAATGTAACCTTTGAGCCCGGATGCAGAAATAACTGGCATATTCATCATGCAAAAAGCGGTGGCGGACAGATTTTAGTATGTGTAGCCGGACGTGGATTTTATCAGGAGGAAGGCAAAGAAGCGGTAGAAATGAAACCGGGTGACTGTATAAACATTCCAGCAGAAGTAAAACACTGGCATGGAGCGACTCCGGATGAGTGGTTTTCCCATCTGGCAATTGAGGTACCCGGGGTAGACTGTTCCAATGAGTGGTGCGAGGCAGTATCAGAAAAAGAGTATGCCAGGTTAAAATAAGGAGTGGACTATGGAATACAGTAAACTTGGGAATACAGATATAGAAGTGTCAAAATTATGTGTGGGCTGTATGAGTTTTGGAAAAGCCGGAACCATGCATGACTGGACGCTGGATGAAGCAGAGAGTGAGAAGGTCATTAAGCATGCTCTTGATCTGGGATATAACTTTTTTGACACGTCAAATGGGTATTCTGCTGGAACAAGTGAGCAGTATCTGGGAAAAGCACTGAAGAAAAATATAGCAAGAGATAAAGTAGTGATTGCATCCAAGGTTTACTTTAATGAAGGGCGTTTATCAAGAAAAGCGATCATGAGGGAAATAGATGGGACGTTGTCACGTCTTGAAACTGATTATCTTGATTTATATATCATCCATAGATTTGACTATGATACACCGTTAGAAGAAACTATGGAAGCATTGCATGAACTTGTAAAAGAGGGAAAGGTCCGGGCACTTGGCGCATCTGCGATGTATGGATATCAGTTTTACAATATGCAGGTGGCTGCAAGGAATCATGGATGGACACCATTTTCGGCGATGGAGAATCATTACAATCTGCTTTACAGAGAAGATGAGAGAGAACTGATACCGATTTGTAAGCAGATGAATGTTTCGCTAATGCCCTATAGTCCTCTTGCAGCCGGACACCTGGCAAGACCGCAGTGGAAGTCAGATTCTCTCCGCGGAACTACGGATCGGGTTGCTATGGGAAAATATGATAAAACAGAAACAGAAGATATGAAGATCGTAAAACGCGTAGCGGAACTTGCTGAAAAGTATGACTGCAAAATGTCGCAGATTGCTATTGCATGGCAGTGGGCAAAGGGGATTGTATCGCCGATTATAGGGGCTACAAAAACAAGTTATTTAGATGATGCAGCCGGAGCATTTAATATAAAATTAACTGCCGAGGATATTGCATATTTGGAAGAGCCATATGTTCCCCATAAGATCATTGGTGCAATTGATAAAAATCCCAAGCAGGGAGTTGTTTTGCTGGATGAAAAGAAATAATGGGAAAAGGAGAAAATGCGATGATTCATAATGTATTGACATTGAACAACGGAATAGAGATACCTCAGTTAGGACTTGGTACATGGTTCATTCGTGATGATATAGTGGCAGATGCGATAAAAGAAGCAGTTAATATCGGTTATAGACATTTTGATACTGCACAGGCATATGGAAACGAGCGTGGAGTCGGTGAAGGAATCAGGAACTGTGGTATTCCAAGAGATGAAATATTTGTAACTTCAAAAGTAGCTGCGGAGCATAAGACATACGATGAAGTCATGGCTGGTATTGATGAAACTATCAAAAAGATAGGACTTGATTATCTTGATATGATGATTATTCATAGTCCGCAGCCATGGGAAAAAGTGAATCAAAGTGAAGACCGTTATGTGAATGGAAACAGGGAGGCATGGAAGGCTCTGGAAGATTCATATAAAGCAGGAAAACTGAAAGCAATCGGTCTTTCAAATTTCCGGATTGGTGATATTGAAAACATTCTTGAGGTATGTGAGATTAAGCCAATGGTAAATCAGATACTTCTTCATATCAGTAATACACCGCTTGAACTTGTAGAGTATTGTCAAGGTAAAGACATTATTGTTGAAGCATATTCTCCAATTGCACATGGAGAGATATTACATCAGAGGGAAATCGCAGTTATAGCAGAGAAATATGGGGTTTCCGTTCCCCAGCTCTGTATTCGATATACTTTGCAGTTAGGTGCAGTCAGTCTTCCCAAAACAGGAAATCCGGAACATATGAGGACAAATGCAGAGGTGGATTTTGAAATATCCCCAGAAGATATGAAAATGCTTAAGAATTTTAAACATATTAAGGATTATGGACAGAGCAGTCACTTTCCAGTATATGGTGGAAAAATGTAGGGGTGAAAGCCATGAAAAAATAAAAATTGTCTAAATACGTAAAATAATCAAAGTAGATATTTCAGAAGAGTATTTCGGAAAGAGTAAATTTCAAAGGAATAACCCAAAATAGATAAGGGCTTTAGTACCATTTTTAGGAAAAGTTCTGGCAATAAATATCGGCGGGCAAAGATGTCCGCCGTATAATTATGTCAGTTTATTATTTGAGTCTAGGATGGCTCTTGCCAGAGAAATGCCGATTTGCTGGATCATCCATAAAATCTTCAAATAATTCGTATAAAAAATCAGGCTGACTCATTTGATTACTTTCGCTGATATGATTTTTTAAGCAAGTGCTAATAGAAGAAAAATCGCATCGATCCAATAGAAATTTTCCTTTCCTAGTTTAGATTTAGTATATTCATCATAACACGAACATATATTCTGTTTGAGAAAATGCGGACATTTTTAAATTGATTGTGTCAATTTACAATCAATTTCTATTCAATGTGGTTTTACGGCAAGTTCTGTAAAATAAGCTCAGATCAAAACAATAATGGGAGAAGCTTATGCAACAGAATATGGAATTTGAGCGGTGCATTGATTTGCTTGTAGGATGATCGATAAGTATGGCGATGAAGTCCTCTGGGATACTTCAAGGCATATTTCAAGGTATGGTCTTTTGGGGCATTTTGCTGTTCTTACATTGACGGAAAAAAGACGCAGAGGTATAATAAAAAGGAGTTTACGGTCTTTTCACTATTAAAGTGGAGAGAGCGCATGAAATATAAAAGGATGAGGAAAAAATGACAACCAAATACGAATTCAGAGACATTCTTCCAGAGGAGTTAGATCAGGTGATTCAGATCGAGCAGATCTGTTTTCCGCCAAATGAGGCTTGCTCTGCCAAGAGTATGAGAGAACGAGTGGCAAATGCACCAGAGACATTTATGGTTGCAGTGGATAAAGAAACAGGTAAAGTTGCCGGCTTTCTCAATGGGGTGGCAACAGACGAAGCAGTTTTTCGTGATGAATTTTTTACGGATAGTACTCTTCACAACCCGGAAGGAAAGAACGTTATGCTCCTTGGGCTTGATGTTCTTCCGGAGTATCGCCACCAGGGGCTTGCCCGTGAAATCATGACACGATATGTGGAAAGAGAGCAAAAAAGAGGACGCGAATGCCTGTACCTGACCTGTCTGGATAACAAAGTAGAGATGTACAAAAAAATGGACTACACCGACAACGGAATTTCCGGTTCCGCTTGGGGCGGGGAAGAATGGCATGATATGAGCAGGAA
>OHJX01000627.1_pt1 | contig 12802 bp, 2 predicted proteins | sample 1568671 | NCBI WGS metagenome assembly OHJX01 (sample SAMEA3879589, study PRJEB24766) | human gut metagenome | biome: human-associated habitat; feature: feces | place: USA | collected 1985/1987 | reverse complement strand
TTCAGATGGAAAATCGTCCGGTGCGCGGAACGGTTGAGTTTCGTCATGTGACATTCGCTTATCCGGGAGCGGATGAGCCGATCCTGAAAGATATTAGTTTTGAATCCCGTTCGGGAGAAGTTACGGCGATCATCGGAGGAACGGGACGGGGAAAATCAAGTATATTAAAACTGATCCCCAGACTTTATGATCCGATGTTCGGAGAAGTGCTGATCGACGGAGTGAACGCGAAAGAATACCGCACGGAAGATCTTCGTTCTTTGATCGGATACGTACCGCAGAAAAATGTTCTTTTCTCGGGAGATATTGCAGATAATCTTAATTTCGGAAATGAAAACGGAACGGAAGAAGACTGGAAACAGGCGGCAAAGACTGCCTGTGCGGATGAGTTTATCTGTAAGAAGAAAGAAGGATATCACGATTCGGTCGCCCAGGGCGGCACGAACTTATCCGGCGGGCAGCGTCAGCGTATGGCGATAGCGAGAGCGATGATGAAAAAACCGGAAATTTATGTGTTTGACGATAGTTTTTCTGCTTTAGATATGAAGACTGACCGTCAGCTCCGTCAGAATCTGAAGGAAAGCATCGAAGATGCAACGGTCATCATGGTAGCGCAAAGGATTAGCACAGTTCTTGACGCAGACCGGATATTAGTAGTTGACGACGGGCAGATCGTAGGAAACGGAACGCACAGGGAATTGTTGGATACTTGTCCGCTTTATCGGGAAATTGCAGAGATTCAGTTAGGAAAGGAGGCGCTTTGATATGAAAAATACGACAATATTTAAGAGGCTGCTGGGCTATTTAAAAGCGTACAGACTTCGGTTATTTTTTGTACTGCTTTCAGCAGTTATCAGCACTGCCTTTATGGTTCTTGCTCCGTTTCTTGTAGGAAAGGTGACGACGACGTTGTTTGCAAGTATTGCCGATAAAGTTTTTTACTGGGAAACGATCATCTGGCTTTTGGCGGCGTTGGTAGCGTTATATTTTGTATCACAGTTGTTTTCCTTTTTGCAGGGATTCGGTATGGCAAAGATCACTGCAAATGTGATGCAGACGATCCGCAGGGAAATCGATGAGAAAATGCATCGGCTGAAACTGAATTATTATGACGTTCATACACACGGAGATATTCTCAGTGTAATTACAAACGATGTAGATACGATCAACAATACGATCAGTCAGAACTTAACTTCGATCGTAACACAGGTTACGACTGCCATCGGCGTACTTATTATGATGCTGATGATCAGCCCGAAGCTGTCTTTGATCCCGATTGTTATGGTGCCTCTTTCTCTATTGAGCGCCGCAGGAGTGATGAAAGCGAGCGAAAAGTATTATGGAGAACAGCAGGAGCTTCTCGGTAAGCTGAACGGATATGTAGAAGAGATGTATAACGGACAGTCCGTTGTGCAGACGTTTAATTATCAGGAACGTGCGAAAAAGAAATTTTCTCAGTTGAATGACGCGCTTAAAAACAGTTCAAGAAAAGCGGAGACAACAGCAGGGGCGATCAGTCCGATTACAACTCTTGTGAATGATCTTGGGTATGTTCTTTGCGCCGCTTTAGGATGTCTCTGGGCGATCGCCGGAAAGATCGCAGTCGGAAACGTACAGGCTATGTTGGAGTATACATGGCGTTTTGCAGAGCCGTTTTCCGCAATCGCCGGAATGGTAGGAAGTTTCGGAGCGGCAGCGGCAGCAGGAAACCGTATTTTCGGACTGCTTGACGCAGAAGAGGAAATTCCGGATTCAGACCAGTGCATCGTACCTGATGACCGCAGCGGTCGCGTTACATTTGAAAATGTGACGTTCGGATATACGCCGGATCATCTTTTGATGAACGGGATCGATTTGACGGTAGAACCGGGGCAGAAAGTTGCGGTAGTAGGACCTACCGGAGCGGGAAAAACAACGCTGATCAATCTTTTGATGCGCTTTTATGAGGTAAATAACGGATCGATCAAAGTGGACGGAACTAAGATCACGGATATGCCAAGGGAAGAACTGCGCGACAGATTCGGTATGGTTCTTCAGGATACATGGCTGTTTGAAGGAACGATCGGAGAGAATATCGGATATGCCGAGGATAATATGAAGAAAGAGAAAATAGTAGAAGCCGCGAAATCGGCATGCGCCCACAGTTTCATCAAAACACTCCCGGGCGGATACGATATGACGCTTAGTAAAGGAGCGGAGAACATTTCGCAGGGAGAACGCCAGCTTCTGACGATCGCAAGAGCGATCGCTTCCGATCCTGAGATCATGATCTTAGACGAGGCGACAAGTAACGTAGATACCCATACGGAAGTTCTTATTCAAAAAGCGATGGCAGAACTGATGAAAGGACGCACAAGTTTTGTGATCGCCCACAGACTTTCTACGATCCGTGACGCAGATATGATCCTTTATATGGAAGACGGAGATATCAAAGAAGTCGGAAATCATGAAGAACTGATGAAAAAGAACGGGAAATATGCGGCTCTTTATATGAGTCAGTTTGCGTAACCGGATTATAGAAATTTTACAGCGGGGCAAAGGAACTGAAATAGAGGGGAAAGATGCACTATTCGTAAAATACTGGAAATTCGTTGTTTTTTGTAAAAAACGCTTGCAGAAAGTAAAAAAAGAAAGTATATTATCAAATGGGAAAAATAGTGTAACAGAATAACAACCGGAGTCTTGCGTGATCTATTCCACAACTCTCCGGTTATATTTATGTAAAGGTATATTTTGTAAGGAGGGAAAGCATGAAGATGCAGAAGAACAAGAAACTTGTGCAAGCTGCTGCGGTAGGACTTTCAGTCTGTGTGCTAGCAGGAGGCGGTCTGTTCGTATGGAATATGTACGGCAAAAATGCAGAAGAAAATGAAAAGCAGATCGTATCAGATGAAGTTGCGGAAATTGAAAGCTTGAATTCACGCGACAATGTTGTAGATTTGGAGGAGCTTTTCGAGGGAGAAAAGGCGTCGGGAAAAGAAGATGTGACGAGCGAGAAAACAGAGAAGAAAGAAGATGCTTTTAAAGAAGATTCTTCGACGAAGTCAGGCTCTTCTCAAAAGTCGGATTCTTCTAAGCAATCAGGCGGGGCAAAAAAACCGGAGTCATCAAAAGATACAGATACATCAAAGAAGCCGGATAAGAAACCATCCAAACCGGACGAGAAGCCATCAAAACCGGATGAACAACCGTCAGAACCGGATGACAAGCCGTCTGTGCCGGATGAGAAGCCGTCTGTGCCGGATGAGAAGCCGTCCGTACCGGATGAGAAACCGTCCGTACCGGATGAACAACCGTCAACCCCGCAGAAACCGGCATTGCCGCAGGTGAATGAACCGGGGTGGATCACAGGTATATATTAAGGAAGGAATATGAGAGGGATGAATCAAAAGAGAAAGAGATTAGGGTTATGGATACTTTTTCTGGCGGCGCTGCTTTTGACGCAGTTCACCGTTCCGGTTAAGGCATCCGAGCCGCAGATACAAGATGTAAACATACAGATGGTTGGAGGGCAGATTCGTACGATCGATCCGATGGGGCTGCGAATGGTTGCCTGCATCAAGAAATCATATATTCAAGAGTTGGAAAAAAGCGGAGCGACGGTAAGTTATGGAATCGTACTGCTTCCGAAAAAGTATTTGACAGAAGGTCAGGCATTGACGCTTGACGGCAAGTACCTTTATAACGGCTCGGTCTATAAGCCGGCAAAAGTACCGGCAGTAAAGAAATTTTCAGAAGACAATGATAGGATTTACTTTACAGCCGTTTTGGCAAATCTGCCGAAAGAAAGATATAAAAATGATTACGCGGCGAGAGCTTATGCAGAAATCACGAGAACTGTGACAGAAGACGGCGGAAAGAAAAAAACAACGACAGAAGTTGTATACAGTGAGAGTGAAATCGACCGTCAGGTATATCGGATTGCAGAAGAGGCTGTAAACGGAACTACAGAGACGGAAGAGACAAAACAGTGGCTTCAAGATAACATTCTCGCTCCGGTAGATACGCCGGAAGAACTGCCGGAAGAAGAAAAAAAGATCTCGTTTCGTCTTGGAAAAGTGTCCGGTGTGACACTGTACCATAAGACAACGTCAGAAGCCGGAGTGGAAACTGTAGAAGAAGTATCACAGTTTAATCTTACAGAATTTAAAAAAGAAGATTATCTTGTGAAAGTTGAGATGGAAGATCAGCCTGAGATATTTGCGGGAATTACGGAAGTGATCGCACCGCAGACAGAAACAGGAAAAGTAAGTTTTAAACTTGACAGAAAAGATTATACTACTTCTCAGGCAGGACAAACGATCGAAGGCGCGGTTGTAGAGTTTGGTACGAAGTCTAACGATAAAGTATCTACAAAATATATTACGATGCAGTCGCTGATCGATCAAATGAAGGCAAATCCAGGCGGAACTTATACTCTGGAGCATGATATAGACGCAAGTATGGTTCAGGGAGATGATTACCTTGTTCCGACATTTAGCGGTACGTTTAACGGAAATGGATATAAGATCAAAGGTCTGACAACAACTCTGTTCGGAACGGTTTCTGGAGGTAAGGTACAAAATGTTAAACTTGAAAATGTTTCCATTACAAAAGTAAACAGTTATAAAGATGCAGGTGGTGGAACAATAGCGAATAAAGCTCAGAAAGATGCTGTGATCGAGAACGTACATGTAAGTGGAAGTTTGAAAAGTACAAACAGCCGAGAACTTCTCGGAGGTCTTGTAGGGCGTATGGATTATGCGAAAGTAAGTAAATGCTCTGCTAATCTGGAGATTACAGGATCTTTCAATACGACGGGCGGACTAATCGGTCAAATGTCCAATCAAAATGAAGGTCCTAATATTGTAGAAAATTCATATGCTGTTGGATCAATTCGAGGAAATAGAACGAATGGGGCGCTTGGCGGACTGATCGGATGGCATAACTGTAAAACAAACTTTTCAGTAACAAATTGTTATGCCGCTATCAATATGGAACTGACTGGAACCAACAGACAGCCAGGAGGATTCATCGGATATATAGGAGAGGCTGATGCGACAGGTGTACTAAAGAGCAATGTTTCATACAGTACCGGAAATGCAGGATATAAGTTTGATGGATCAACTGAAACTATCAAATATACTACGGCACAGATTGAAAATCTTTATAGTTTAAGAGAAAGCAGACTGAAAAGAGAGAGTAGTCGTACCGGAAATACGAATCTGACTCAGATCACAGATGTTACAGTGGATAAACTTTCACAAAAAGAGTTTTACACGAACATGGGCTGGAGTGAAGACGTTTGGGATTTTGCTCCTCTGAAAGAAGGAAAAACTCCAATCCTTAGAAACAATGACTCAAATATGACGACAATGCTCCAGACAAAGGAAATCGCATCGGCAGCCGACCTGAAGAATATTAAAAATGATTTGTCAGGTGTGTATGTTCTGACTACAGATATCGATATATCGGAATCAGCGTCGGGAACAGCGGTTATCCCGGGAATATTTAAAGGAACATTAAAAGGAAACGGCCATCAGATCATCGGTCAGAAGATTCCGTTGTTCGATACGTTAGATGGAGCGACGATTGAAAACGTGAAGCTTGTACAAGGCGAGATCAATCAGAAGGGAACAGATAAAGTTGCGGCTCTGGCAAAAACTTCACAGGCAGACACTCTTATCAAAGACGTATATGTCAGAGATATGAGCGTTACGGGACAAAGTAATGTAGCAGGTCTTGTTGCAAGTATGAATAAGACAACTGTAGAAGAATGTTCTGTCAACGCCACAGTAAACGGAAAACGTGCAGGTGGATTTGCGGCAGAGATTTTAGGAGATTCAGTCGTTAAAAACAGTTATGCAAGAAGAACGGCGGATAAAGAGACATTCGCAGCAACTGAAGGCGACCTGCAGGGCGGATTTGCGGCTGTCATTAAAAAGTCAGAGCTGATCAATAACTTCAGTGAGCTTACATTAAGTCAAAAGGCAGAGGAAAAACCGGAAGAGACACCGAAAAAATCATCTGAAAAAGCGGCGAAAACGGCATGTATGGTCGGTAATTTCGTTGCAGAAAGCGGAGTAGGATCAGAAGCGGTTACAAAAGCAGAGCACAATATTTCCTTTGGTCCGAAGGAATATTCTTTTGCAGGAAACAGTACGGCGGAAAATGTTTTAACGAACTATACAGAGAACTACGAGTATACAGGAAGCGTTTCAAATGATGAGGGAACTCAAACTCCTGAACATACAGGAAAAATCGATAAAGCGACAGCAGCGCAGATTACAAATAAAACCTTCTATATAGATACACTTAAATGGGATGAGAAGATCTGGTATCTGGATGATGTGGCAGGTGGAAAAAGACCTCGTTTAAAGGCAGAAGGTGATGTTTACGGAGCTGAGGAAGAAGATACTTCAAAAGGAGAGGGCTCGGAAGGAGATTCAAACAACGCGTCTTCGCAAGAAGTAGTTTACATACAGGCGCCGGTACAGGATGAAGAAACGGAAGAGCCGCAGATGGCAGGAGAGACTCCGGCAGAAGTGATCAGTTTTATCGCGCAGAAAAATGCAGAAGAGATTGCGGCTATGGACAGTCTGGAATCTGTAAAGGATTATCAGGCAGATCGAAAACTGATTTATGAAAACTTGCGGTTGTTTATGCCGTTCTATACATATGAACAGATCGTCAAAGACGGAAATAAGGTTGATCCGTCGCATGTATTAAATAAAAAGACGGTGCTTGCGGTCTATCCGATGGATGACCGTGGCAACAGAATTGTGGCATTATCCGATAAGACAGTTCAGGATATAAAAAAGATCCGTATTCAGTTTACAGATGAAACAACACCGTTGATCTATAATATTACATATATTGATACAAGGGAAAATATTGCTTCGTACAAAGTAGCGCAGATCCCTGTTCACTTTAACTTTAGAAACTATGTTGTCAGTACGACAACAACGCAGTTTAATAAACTATTGACTGCGGCAAAGGGATATGATTTTGACGGAGATATTGAAACGAGAGTTTCTCAAAAAGACAGCGCTTCTGTATTGTCGGTATACCGGAAAAATTATAACAATGTTGTCAAATCAGAGATGGAGCAGGTGCTTATTTCCATGGCGGCATCAAATCCGCAGTATCCGGTAAATACTACAAATAAAGCAGCAGAACTGATGGTAGAGGAAAATCTTATCGCAAATGGATATCTGAAGGACTTCCTCTATGCGTATAACTATATAGACCGTTGGTACGATTTTCAGATCGGCGGTATTAATATAAGAGACGTTGTGCTTTTTGACAACTCGATCTTAAAATCGGGCAAATCTCCGCGCAATCTTGTGGCAGAGATCGTACAGCTTAGCAGCAGCGGGGGACGTCAGGGAAATAGTACGCCGTCCTTCTACATCAACCGGATCTCACAGTATACGGGAATTTCAAACGTCGCTTCTTTCGTAGAATATTTTATGACTGCATACGCAGGATACACGGATGTAAACGACTGGATCATTGATAATTTCCAGGGCGGATTCATCGTAGAAGCAAGAGCGAATAATCCGAAGATCGATTCCAGATTATGGAGAATACTGAAAAACAATACGGTACAGAGAAACAACGAGCTGATCCTTCCGGTATTGTCTTATAAGACATCGAAGAACTTGTATCTGGCATCGTTCCCGACATCTCTTGTATATGGAAACTTGCAGATTTACAACGGATATCAGAATACAGATGAGTGGAGACAGCAGAAGAAGCAGCAGGTGATCAATCAGATCAATGATTTCAAGACAAGCTATGATAACTTCGTGGACGTTGCAGAAAACGGAGCACAGTCAATTAATAAAAGTAAATTCCTGATCGTCGATTCCTCTGCAAATAAAGATCACAGTCAGGATGTATTTCAGGAATTTTACAAACCGCTGCAGACGATGTGGAAGAGCAACAACGGAGCGGTAGCCGTAATATTCGGAAATCCGAATTATGATTACATTTATTATAACAGCTCTAACTTTATCGGAGATCTGACCGTCTTAAACCATGAGATGGGTCATGTGACAGATATGTGGATCTGGATGGAGAATAAAGGAAAACGTCCGGGACGTAACGGAGAGGACTATTCTAACGGATATGCGAACCAGGCAAACGTCGATTACAACATGAACTTTATGAAGACGTATGCAAGAGACGGCTCGATGGTGACAAACCTGACTCCGGACAGAATCAATACACAGGAAGAATTTAAAAGCTATTACAAAGAAGTGTTCGAGACGATCTATACGTTGGATTATCTTCAGGGCAAAGCGTACCTGGAGTTGACGCCCGCACAGCAGTCGGCGATCACATCGCAGCACAGATATGGAACGACGAACAATTACCAGAGTCGGAATCAGTCAAACAGTACATGGAGAACGATCGGCGCCGCCGAGCTTGAGAATATGAATCTTAAGACGTTGGACGATCTTTGGGATAATCAGCTGACGATCAGACCGGGACATCGGTTCGATCTTAGAAGTATGAACGATGTCGGCGTGAATAATCTCGGGGCATATCAGATCGACAGAGTGTGCTATGCAAGCTGGTACGTGCCTTACGTTGACGGAGGAACGCCGAATGCCCAGACATTTAGAAGAAACGGATACGAACTCGGCGGACTGTACGGATACAGCGACGGTCTTGTAGAGTATTTAAGTAACCGTACACAGACAGGAGATCTTGCATATTTCAAAAAGAAAATGCAGGATGAGAATTTCTCCTTTGAAACATACAGAAAGAATAAAAATAAAGAGATCGAAGAAAAGATCAAAAAGCAGAAAGAACAGGGCAACGCATATTTTGACGAGGAAGCGCTGATCGAATATTTGAAACAAAATATGATCAATTACGGAAATGGTATTAACTCCGGCGTTTCAACCGGAAACAATACGCTCAACAATATTAAAGAATCAAGAGAAAACGTATTCCGTTATCTGCAAAGAATTACGGATGAGTTCAGAAGTCCGGTTTACGCAGATACGGCAGAGTCAAGACATGCGGTAACGATTTCCACAGGGCAGGAGCTGATCGAGAAGATAAACGAGAACCCGAACGGATTCTATGTTCTTGAAAAGGACATTTCTATGGCGGACATTAATCTGACAGGAGAAGTTTATATTGACAAGACGTTTATCGGAAAACTGCAGGGGAACGGTCATAAGATTACAGACGCGCAAGGACCGCTCTTTGCAAAGATCGCCAACTCTTACGTTTCCGATCTTACGATCGTAAATAAAGAAGGCGAGACAAAGGACTGGTTCGGAAAGACAAAACAGTATACGATCATTGTCAATGAGCAGAAAAAAGAAACCGTTCAGGAAATTAAGACTTTAGAAGAATTAAAAACAGTCGGACAGAACAAATATACAAAATATGTGCTGAAAAACGATATTGACGCGTCATCCGTAACGACAGAGACGGCGGTTGTCAAAGGCATCTTCAAAGGAGAGTTCGACGGAGGCGGATTCACGATCAAAGGACTGAAAAAACCATTGTTTGAAAAAGTTCAGGAAGGAACAGTCCGCAACTTGAAGATCGAAAATGCAGAGATCAACAGTACAGAAGAAAGCAGCAAAAACGCAGTTATCACAAAAGAATCAAACCACGCTGTCTTTGAAAGCCTGAACCTGGCGGATATCAAAGTCAGCGGAGTGAGCTACAATGCGGTAGTGACAGGATATGATTATACAAGCTCTGTTTTCTCGAAAATACAGATCCGCAATGCGCAGATTACAGGTACGAAAAATTATAACGCCGTTTTGGCAGGCCGCGCATCCGGGTCGCAGATTCAGGATGTCTCTGTAATCGGAAGCAGTGTTGCACTTAGCGGAACAGACTGCGGCGGATTCATCGGAGAAGGCAAAAACGTGACGATCAGTCGCGTGTACAGCGATGCGGATATGACCGTTAATACATACACAGACGATAAGAACCGTACGCAGAGCGCCGGATTCATCGGCAATCTTACAGGCAAGAGCAGCGTAGAATATGTATTTGCGGCAGGAAAAGTAGACAATAAAACAAGCGAACAGCTTTATAACTTCATCGGTACGCCGGACGCGCTGAAAACGATGGTGAAAAACAGTTTTGTTATCCAAAACGCAGGCGGAGTATCGAATATCACAGACGGCGTAGGACAGGAGATCTTGCGTGAAGTAACGTCTCAAGAGGCGGCAACGTCAGATTTCTACAAAACATCAATGACTCTGAACGAAGAGACATGGAACTTGAGTTTAGTTCCGATGAAAGGTTATCCGGAACTGAAAGGAATGGAGAAGCGAGAGGTCATCTCCGTAAAAACGGCGGAGGACTTCATGAAGATGAAAGACTTCCCGACTCAGGAATACCGTCTGAAAGCAGACATCGATCTGTCAGGAACAGAACAGACAGGAAGCGTGATACCGGAATTTTCCGGTGTGCTCGACGGAGAGAATCATAAGATCACCGGTCTGAAAGCGCCGCTGTTCGGTCAGTTAAGCGGTACGGTGTCGAATGTAGCCATTGATGCAGGTGCGATTGAAATCGGAAACAGCGTAGATACGACTGTCGGTATATTTGCGAATACGATGACAAACGCAACTGTTGAAAAAGTCATGATCGCAAACGGAAGCATCAGCAGTACAGCAGGAAAAGCGGCGGGATTCGCAGGAACTGTGACAGACTCAACTGTGAAAAATATTTTCATTCAAGGAAGAGTAAATGCAGTTTCGACAGCGTCCGGTTTCGCAGAAACGTCCCACCATTCGGTTATGGAAAATATCTATGCAAACATAGACGTAAACGGGGCAGACGGCGCAGGATTCCTTGTGAACAGTACAGGTGAAAATAGTTACAAAAATATCTGTTCAATAGGAAACGTCGCAGAAAACATGTATAAACTGGCAAAAACAGACATCACGTTTACAAATGCTTATGAGTTGTCGGCAGCAGACGGAATCAGCTCTGCGGCAGAAGCAAACGGCGTGAAAACGATCGGAAAAGAAGTGTGGACGAAAGCGTTCTATACAGAAACACTTAAGCTAGATATATCCGTATGGGATGTAGAGAATGCAGAGACGAACGGATATCCGTTGTTGAAAGAGTTCAATGTGAACTTATCTCCGATGACTGTGGAAATTCAAAAACCGCAGGATATCCGGAAGCTGAACAAACTGCCGGAAGGAAGATTTACGATCACGGCAGATCTGGATTTCACAGAGTACGGCGCGGCAGAAATTACAGAAAACATTGCGGAAAACAGCATAGAAAACAACGCAGATATAAACGCGGCTGACAGCGTGGAAAACAGCGCGGAAAATCATGCGGAAGAAACAGCGCAGGCAGGAACGTGCCTTGTGACAGAGACGTTTACAGGAAGTATAAACGGAGGCGGCCACAAAGTAAGCGGCATGAAGAGCGCGATGTTCAAACAGCTTTCAGGAAAAGTAGAAAACCTTGAATTTAGAAATATTCTTGTGGATAATGAAACAGCAGGAGCAAATGTGCTTGCGGAAACGACGCACAATGCAAATGTGAAAAACGTACATTTCAACGGAATTACACTGCGAGGCGCAGGGTACACAGGTATGATTGGAAAAGATACAGGATCGACATTTAGTCAGATCAGTGTACAGAACGCAGACGTGACGACAAGAGCCGATTATGCAGGTGTGTTCGCGGCAAATGCGGCAGGAACTCAAATTTTCGATGTGCTGATCACAGATACAGAAGTGGCAACGTCGAACGCTTATGTGGGAGGATTCATAGGAAACGCTGAGAGAATCACCGCACAGAAAGTATTCGCAGATGCAGAGCTGGATATTCCGTATACTGTTTCCCCGCAAAATACGGCGGCGTTTATCGGTCAGGCATCGGAAGACAGCAAGATTCAATATAGTACGGCGGCAGGCGGCGTCTATCCGGAAGATCCGTCGTCAACAAGATATAAGCTGACGCATATGGATAACAGCTCTAATCTGAATGAACTAAAGGCATTTACAAATTGCTTTATTAACACAGATACGCCGGGATACGACAGCATAGCAAACGATCCGAAAGGTGTGACGCACGAAGCGCTTTGCGGTACAGAGTTCTATACAAATGAGATGCGCTTGTCTCAGGACGTATGGGATCTGTCGGATGTGGCAGGAACAGGAACGCCAAGCTTGAAGACGATGCCGGAAGAAGACGTGAGAGCGCCGGAGACAGCGCCGACGCCGGAAGAAGAAATACCTATGCAGGAAACAGCTCCGGAAGGATATACAGAGATCCGAACGGCAGAAGAACTGCTCGCGATCCGAGACAGTTCGGATAAATATATTTTAATGAGCTCGATTTCACTTTACGATGCAGAGCCGCAGGACGGCTCATTTCTCGGCGACTTCAAAGGAGAACTGAACGGAAACGGACTGACGATCCGAGAAGTTTACGGAGCGCCGTTGTTTAACACATTGTCAGGAAAAGTTGAAAATCTGAAACTGACAGACGTTAAAGTAGAAGCTTGGAGTCAGAACCAAGGAGCAAATGCATTTGCGAAAACATTAAGCGGCGCGACAGTTTCAAAAGTAGCGCTCAAAAACATCCTCGTCGCAGGAGGTAATAATACAGGAGCGCTTGCAGGAACAGCACAGAATTCAACCGTAAGCGAAGTGTGGGCGGAAGGATTAAATGTCAATCCGTATGGACCGATACATGGACAGAATGATGCGATGGTTGGCGGCTTGATTGCCAAATTGAAAGGTGGATGCCATATCAGCGACAGCTATGTCGGCGGCGAGATAACTGTAAATGGCGAGACACAGGGCGG
>OHJX01000617.1_pt1 | contig 12921 bp, 9 predicted proteins | sample 1568671 | NCBI WGS metagenome assembly OHJX01 (sample SAMEA3879589, study PRJEB24766) | human gut metagenome | biome: human-associated habitat; feature: feces | place: USA | collected 1985/1987 | reverse complement strand
GGACGTGTGACAGATCACAGAATCAAGCTTACCCTGCACCGTCTGGACAGTATCCTGGGCGGTGATCTCAGCGAGATCATTGACAGCCTGATCGCAGCAGACCAGGCGGCTAAACTTGCAAACTTAAATGATGAACAGTAACTGGTCATCAGTTGAGAAATATAAGCGTCAGAAATACTGGCAATGATATATGGAGGAGAAAAATGAAAAAAACAGCACTTGTAATCATGGCAGCAGGAATCGGAAGCCGCTTTGGCAAAGGTATCAAGCAGCTTGCACCTGTAGGACCAAATGGTGAGATCATTATGGATTATTCTATCCATGATGCACTGGAGGCTGGCTTTAATAAAGTCGTATTCATTATCAGAAAGGATATTGAAGAAGAGTTCCGTACAGTGATCGGCAACAGGATCGAGAAGATCACAGAAGTAGAATATGCGTTCCAGGCACTGGAGGATCTTCCGGAGGGATTTGAGAAGCCGGAAGCCAGGACAAAGCCCTGGGGAACCGGACAGGCTGTCCTTGCAGCCAGGAAAGTTCTTTCTGAGCCGTTTATGGTTATCAACGCAGATGATTACTATGGAAAAGAAGCATATGTAAAAGTCCATGATTATCTGGTACAGGAGCAGGAAGCGGATGGTGTTATGCATATCTGTATGGCAGGCTTCCGTCTTGGAAATACGTTAAGCGACAATGGAAGTGTTACCAGAGGCATCTGTCATATTGAAGACGGGGCACTTACCGGGGTGACAGAAACTCATGATATTTATAAAACGGAAAGCGGAGCGGAAACCAGAAGTGAAGAGGGACAGGCAGAAGAACTTGATGTCAATAGTCTTGTATCCATGAATATGTGGGGACTGACTCCGAAATTTATGGATGTTCTGGAAAATGGCTTTGTGGAATTTTTAAATGAGATCAAACCGGGAGATATTAAGAAAGAATATCTTCTTCCGGAAATGGTCGATCGCCTGATCAAGGCCGGAAAAGCAAAAGTAGACGTTCTTGAAACAAAGGATACCTGGTTTGGTGTTACTTATCAGGAAGATAAGGCTTCTGTTATAGCAGCCTTTGAAAAGCTTGTGAAAGACGGAGTATATCCGGAAAACCTTTATAAATAAACCGGCAGTCTGTATCAGTATGCAGAAGCAGGTAAAGGAGGAATTATTATGGGAAAATATTTTGGAACTGATGGATTTCGCGGTGAGGCAAATGTTCAGCTGACAGTAGATCATGCTTTTAAGGTGGGACGTTACGTAGGATGGTATTACGGACGCGATCATAAGGCAAAAATAGTGATCGGCAAGGATACCAGACGCAGCAGCTATATGTTCGAATATGCACTGGTAGCAGGACTTACCGCTTCCGGAGCAGATGCATATCTTCTTCATGTGACAACTACTCCAAGTGTTTCTTATGTAGTGCGCACGGAAGATTTTGACTGTGGAATCATGATCTCTGCAAGTCATAATCCGTTTACAGACAATGGTATTAAGCTTCTTAATGGGAATGGACAGAAGATTGAAGCGGAGGTTGAAGCAAGGATCGAGGCATATCTGGACGGAAAGCTGGAGGAGCTTCCACTTGCAACAGGAGAAGATATTGGAAGAACCGTAGACTTTGCTTCCGGAAGAAACCGCTACATCGGTTATCTGATTTCCATTCCATGCCGCGACTTCAAAAACATCCGTGTGGGTCTGGACTGCTCCAACGGAAGTTCTTCTGCCATTGCAAAGAGCGTTTTTGATGCCCTTCGCGCAAAGACCTATGTGATCAATAATGATCCTGATGGAACGAACATCAATACAAACTGCGGATCCACCCATATTGAGGTGCTTCAGAGATATGTTGTGGAAAAAGGTCTGGATATCGGTTTTGCCTATGATGGCGATGCGGATCGCTGTATCGCAGTGGATCACAGAGGAAATATCATTGACGGAGACAAGATCATGTATGTATGCGGAAAATACATGAAAGAAAAAGGCAGACTGAACGGAAACACAGTAGTGACTACAGTTATGTCTAATATGGGGCTGTACAAGGCGCTGGAAAAAGAAGGCATCGACTATGAGCAGACAGCAGTAGGTGATAAATATGTGGCAGAAAATATGCTGGAAAATAATTACAGCATTGGAGGCGAACAGTCCGGTCATATTATTTTCAGCAAATATGCTGCAACAGGAGACGGCATCCTGACATCTCTGATGATTATGGAAGCATGTGTGGAGAAAAAATCCACACTTTGTGATCTGGCAAAAGAGATGAAAGTTTATCCTCAGATACTGAGAAACGTCCGTGTAGCGGATAAAGTGGCAGCAAGAGAGAATCCAAAGGTAAAGGCGGCTGTAGAGGCTGCAGCAAGAGCTTTGGGAACAGATGGCCGTATCCTTGTAAGAGAAAGCGGTACAGAGCCGCTGATCCGTGTTATGGTAGAAGCAGGGACAGAGGATATCTGTGCAGAGCATGTGAACAATGTAGTAAAAGTAATCGAATCTGAAGGACTTATTGTAGAATAAGGAAGATACATGAATACAAAAAAAATCGGATGTATACTGGCAGTAGGTATGGGAGTAACTCTTCTGGCAGGCTGCGGAAGCGAAAAAAAGAATATTTATAAGCAGGCAGAGGAAAATCTGGAGCAGGGAAACTACCAGGAAGCGCTGGAAGGCTATGAGGCTTCGATTTCTAATGGATACAAGCCAACAGAATCCTTCCGGGGGGCAGGGATCGCCAGATTGCGTATGGGAGATCCGGAAGGTGCTGTGGATGCTTTTACCAAGGCTCTTGGGACAGATAAGGCGGGAAAATCCCTGCGGCAGGATATCCTTTCTTATCGTGCTACAGCGGAACTTCAGGCAGGGCTTGAAGATGATGCCATGGCTGACTGTCAGACACTGGCATCGGATTATTCCATGAATGCAGATACCTATTTCCTTACCGGAAGTGTGGCTCTTGCCATGGACGGATATGATGAGGCTGCATCTAATTTTCAGCAGGCATATGGAGAAAAACCGGATTATGCCATGGCGCTTCAGATTTATGAGGCATATGAAGCGCGGGATATGGAGGCAGACGGAACCAGATATCTGGAGGCTGTTCTTGAAAACGCACCAAAGAATGCCCGGGATTATTATGAGAGAGGCCATATTTACTACTGTATGGAGGATTATGATAATGCCAAAAAAGAGCTGACAAAGGCTGCTGAAAAAGGCAGCGCTCAGGCAGAGCTGTTGCTTGGAACAGTATGTCTTGCCCAGGGGGATACAGCTGCTGCAAGATCTATGTATCAGGATTATCTTAACCTTGAAGATAGCAGTAAGGCGCCCGGATATAATGGGATGGCCCTTTGTGATCTTGCGGATGGAGATCCGGACAGTGCTCTTGCGAATATTGCCAGCGGGCTTGAGTCAGCAGAGACAAATGAAATGCAGGAACTTCTTTTTAATGAGATTGCCGGTTATGAAAAAAAACTTGATTTTTCTACGGCTTATGCCAAAGCGCAGGAGTATGTAAAAATGTATCCGGACGATAAGGAAGCCCAGAAAGAACTTGTTTTCCTTAAGTCCAGAACCGGAGAATAACTATGCAGTTTTATGATTTTAAGGAGATTCAGGAACGAGTGATCCTGATTGGGGTTCAGACAGATGCCGGAGAGGACGTGGAGGCTTCGCTGGATGAACTTGAGGAGCTTGCCCAGACAGCAGGGGCAGAAACAGCGGCTAAAGTGATCCAGAACAGAGAATCCGTCCATCCGGGGACTTATATCGGGCGTGGAAAGATCCAGGAGGTAAAAAACCTGTTGACAGCTCTTGACGCTAATGGAGTTATCTGTGATGATGAACTCTCACCTTCCCAGATGAATAATCTGGAAAGAGAATTAGAATGTAAGGTCATGGACAGGACTCTTCTGATCCTTGATATTTTTGCCGGACGGGCAGTGACAAGTGAAGGGAAGATACAGGTGGAACTGGCACAGCTGCGCTATCGTGCGGTTCGTCTTGTAGGACTTCGTGATTCTCTGTCCAGACTTGGAGGAGGAATCGGAACAAGAGGTCCGGGAGAAAAGAAACTGGAGACAGACAGACGTCTGATCCGCACCAGGATTTCTGCTTTGAAGGCAGAGCTTGCGCAGGTGGAAAAGCATCGGGAACTGATCCGTGGGAACCGTTCTAAGGGAATGCTTAAGACAGCAGCTATTGTAGGATATACAAATGCCGGAAAATCAACACTTCTGAATACACTTACCGGTGCGGAGATCCTGGCGGAGGATAAACTTTTTGCCACGTTGGATCCTACGACAAGAGTGCTGGAGCTTGATGACGGACAGCAGATACTTTTAACAGATACAGTAGGGTTTATCCGCAAGCTTCCCCATCACCTGGTAGAGGCGTTTAAGAGTACCCTGGAAGAGGCGAAGTATGCAGATTATATCATTCATGTGGTAGACGCGTCGAATCCTCAGGCGGAAATGCAGATGGAGGTAGTCTATAAGACTCTGAGAGAACTGGGGGCTTCCGGAAAAAAAGTGATCACTTTGTTTAATAAACAGGATCTTGTTACGGAATCCGACCTTCGTGATCCTAATGCTGACCAGATCATCAAATGCTCTGCAAAAACCGGAAAGGGTTTAACGGAGCTGAAAGAGACTTTGTCCGGATTCCTGGCAGAAGAGCAGGTGTATCTGGAAGAACTTTATTCCTACAGAGAGGCAGGCAAGCTCCAGACTATTCGTGAATATGGACAGCTTCTTTCTGAGGAGTACCGGGAGGACGGTATTTTTGTACGTGCAAAGATTCCGGCAGAATTTTTTGTGCGGGTAATGCCGGAAAGATAAATTTATTTTTTTAGCAGTTTTTAGACGGTCGGAAAGTCTGGAACTGCCTGTAAATACAGGAAAAACAACCATTATATATAGTATTTTTTAGATGGAAAATCACTATATATAGTGGTTTTTCTGCTTTTGGGGCGGTTGACGGAAACAGGATAGTTTGATAGAATGTAAATCAGGTTTTTACAATTTATCATATGAGGTATGGCAAAGGAGGAAATAACAGTATGTTTCAGGTAGTCAAACGGGATGGAGAGATTGCTGATTTCCAGATGGCAAAAATATCATCTGCCATCAACAAGGCCTTTGAGGCAAAAGAAAAGAATTACAGTCAGGATATGATCGATCTTCTGGCTTTAAGAGTGACTGCAGATTTTCAGGATAAGATCCTGGAGGATCTGATAACAGTAGAAGATATTCAGGACAGTGTGGAAAATGTACTGATCCAGGCGGGATACAGTGATGTTGCCAAAGCGTATATTCTTTATCGTAAGCAGAGAGAAAAAATCCGCAATATGAAATCTACAATCCTTGATTATAAGGAGATTGTAAACAGCTATGTAAAAGTAGAAGACTGGAGAGTGAAGGAGAATTCTACAGTTACCTATTCCGTAGGAGGACTGATCCTCAGCAATTCCGGTGCGGTAACAGCAAATTACTGGCTGTCTGAAATCTATGACAACGAGATCGCAGAGGCGCACCGAAACGCAGATATCCATATCCATGATCTTTCAATGCTTACCGGATACTGTGCAGGATGGTCTTTAAAACAGCTGATCCAGGAAGGCCTTGGAGGAATTGAGGGCAAGATCACTTCTGCTCCGGCTAAACATTTAAGCGTACTCTGCAATCAGATGGTAAACTTCCTGGGTATCATGCAGAATGAGTGGGCAGGAGCTCAGGCATTTTCATCCTTTGATACCTATCTTGCACCTTTTGTTAAGGTGGATAACTTAAGCTACCATGAGGTAAAGAAATGTATTGAATCCTTTATTTACGGTGTAAACACACCAAGTCGCTGGGGAACTCAGGCGCCGTTTTCCAATATTACTCTGGACTGGACTGTGCCGGATGATCTGGCAGAGCTTCCGGCTATTGTAGGCGGCAAAAATATGGACTTTAAATATAAGGACTGCAAAAAAGAAATGGATATGGTAAACCGTGCTTTCATTGAGACAATGATTGAGGGTGATGCCAATGGAAGAGGATTTCAGTATCCGATCCCAACCTACTCCATTACCAGGGATTTTGACTGGTCTGATACGTTAAACAACCGTCTTCTGTTTGAAATGACAGCAAAATACGGAACTCCGTATTTCTCAAATTATATCAACAGCGATATGGAGCCCAGCGATGTGCGAAGTATGTGCTGCCGTCTGAGACTGGATCTGCGGGAACTGAGAAAGAAAACGGGAGGTTATTTTGGCTCTGGGGAGAGCACCGGTTCCATTGGTGTGGTGACGATCAATATGCCAAGAATCGCATATCTGTCCAGAAATGAAGAGGAATTTTATGAGAGATTGGATCATATGATGGATATTTCAGCCAGATCTCTCCATATTAAGCGGGAGGTTGTGGGAAAACTTCTGGAGGAGGGACTGTATCCTTACACGAAACGGTATCTGGGCAATTTTGACAGTCATTTTTCCACGATTGGTCTTGTGGGAATGAATGAAGCAGGTTTGAATGCCAGATGGATTCAGGGGGATATGTCCGACCCGAGAACGCAGAAGTTTACCAAGGATGTGCTGAATCATATGCGTGAGCGGCTGGCAGATTATCAGGAAATGTATGGCGATCTGTATAATCTGGAGGCCACTCCGGCGGAATCTACAGCGTATCGCCTGGCAAAACATGACCGTCAGCAGTGGCCGGATATCATCACCGCAGGGCATGAGGGAGATACGCCTTACTACACCAATAGTTCCCATCTGCCGGTGGATTATACTTCGGATATCTTTGACGCTTTGGATATTCAGGACGAGCTGCAGACCCTTTATACCTCCGGTACGGTATTTCATGCATTTTTGGGAGAAAAATTACCAGACTGGAAGGCGGCGGCAACGTTGGTACGAAAAATTGCAGAAAATTATCGTCTTCCGTATTATACACTTTCTCCCACATATTCCGTGTGCAGAGAACATGGATATATTGCGGGAGAACATTTTACCTGTCCTACCTGCGGAAAAAAATCTGAGGTATACAGCAGGATTACAGGCTATTATCGTCCGGTACAGAACTGGAATGATGGAAAATCACAAGAATATAAGAATCGTACCGTATATGATGTGCTTCATTCGAAAGCTCCGGCAGCCCACAGGATACAGAAGGCAGTGGTGACGGTGACAAAAGATGATGTGAAGATTGAACGGCCGGAGACAGTAAAGTATCTGTTTACTACCAGTACCTGTCCGAATTGTAAGATTGCCAGACAGATGTTGGAAGGAGAAGAGTATCAGGTAGTTGATGCAGAGAAGAATCCGGAACTGGCATCACGGTATGGAATTCTGCAGGCGCCTACCCTTGTGGTTGTACAGGGAGATCAGGAGAAAAAATATGTGAATGCTTCGAATATCCAGCGGTATGTAGAGGAAAGAAGATAAAAAATAAGGAGCTTTGCAATAGATATTTTTGAGGAATATCTATATGCAAAAGCTCCTTATTTTTTGATTACTCTACGAGATCACCGCTTTCGGTGAAAGTATACGTTTTTCCATCAATTTTCTGCGTTCCAGTAAGCATAGCGCCGGAAGAATTCAAATAGTACCATTTGTGGTTGATGAATTGCCATCCGGTAAGCATAGCGCCGGAAGAATTCATGTAGTACCATTTGTTATTAATAAGCTGCCATCCGGTGAGCATGGCGCCAGAAGCGTCCATGTAGTACCATTTGTTATTAATAAGCTGCCATCCGGTGAGCATGGCACCGGAAGAGTTCATGTAGTACCATTTGTTATTAATAAGCTGCCATCCGGTGAGCATGGCGCCGGAGGAGTTCATATAATACCAGTTGTTGTTAATGAATTGCCAACCAGTGAGCATAGCGCCGGAAGGATCTAAGAAGTACCATTTGTTATTAATAAGCTGCCAATCAGTGAGCATAGCGCCGGAAGGATCTAAGAAGTACCATTTGTTATTAATAAGCAGCCAACCAGTGAGCATAGCGCCGGAAGGATCTAAGAAATACCATTTGTTGTTGATAAGCTGCCATCCGGTAAGCATGACACCGGAGGAATCCATATAATACCAGGTATTTCCAATCAGTCTCCAACCGGTTGCTTTGCTGCCGTTATTGTCATAGTAGTACCATTTTCCGTTCGTCTGTACCCATCCTGTTTGAACAGGTTTCGAGGGAACATCCGGTGTTTCTGAGGAACCGGAGTCCAGCTTCAGATAAGCGGCGATTCCCTTGGCATCAGCCTGTCCGATTGCCTGAAGTACATTATCATTGTTTAATTTTAATGCATCGTTTCTGTTGTTGGCAAAACCATGCTCGATGATGGTTCCGGGAAGGTTGTTCATCCGGCAATAGCGGACGATTCCGTAATAGTCTGCCACAGAGCCGTCGGTGTAAGTACTTTCTGAGGAGAGACGGAACTGGAATCCCATATCTTTAAAATCCAGTTTTGTCAGTTCGTCCAGAATAGAACGGGCCAGTTCCTGAGAGTTCAGGGCAGCTTCTTCATTAAAAGAATGTTCTCCATCCACTTTGGGAACCATAGCCAGAACACCACTGGCATTGGTTACATTTTCACCGGTAGCATTTATATGCTGGCTCACTAAGATATTTGCATTTTTTGATACCGCATACTCTACTCTGGCTTTGATGGCCGGGTTTTCATTCTGTGAGTTTTTCGTCATGTAAACTTCGATATTAGAATAATTGGATTCCAGAGCAGCTTTTGTATACTTTGAAATCTTGAAGTTAATGACGGCTTCATCGATGACCATATCTCCCCAGTCACGATACGTACCGGAACCGGGCGCTCCGTGTCCTGGATCAAGGACAATAATTTTCTTTCCGCTTTTTTCGGAGCTGCCGGTTCGTGTTCTCTGGGAAGGCGCCGTTGCTTCCAGAGAAGCGGCAATATCCTCTCCAGTGACTGTTTCGTCAAGATCTGTAGTGATCACGCTTTCTTCCACGGCAGCCTTTTTTTCCGGTGAAAGTTCTTCCAGATCGTACATGGCAGGCGATTCCGAAGTTTCCTGAAAATCGGATGCATCCAGAGTAGTTCCGTTTTCCAGAGGAGCAAGATTTGTTTCGTAAACCGTATCGGCAATCACAGATTCCACAGTGAGAAATATTCTGTCTTCCACAGAGGGAAGTTGGAATACTGCATAGTTGGAAACAATCTGAGTAGCTGCAGTCTCTTCCTTGCCCTGTGGGGTCTGGGAAGTCAAAACAGCAGAGTCTGGTGTAGCGTCAGTGTCCAGCTTGATGATTACTCCCTGCATAGTGCTGTCTGCCAGAGTTTCAGAATACAGGAAATCAGCTTCTAAAGAAGCAGTTTCCGGAATACTCTGGGTATCCGCAGCGGCAGCCGCCACGGGAAGAGTGCCGGAAAATGTGAGAACACCCGTCAGAACCAGTGACAATATTCTATTATATTTTTGTTTCATATATCCCCCTTATCGATTGGTAAATTTATGAGAAGGATGCCAGAAAAATGAGTTCCGGTTCTTCTCGCAATTATTATACATTTGTTACAAAAAAAACACAATGATATTTCAAAAAAATCACTGTGTTTTTTCGTCTTATTTATTTTTTATTCTTTTCCACTTCGGAAAGCATCATAGCGCGCACTTTCAGCGGCAGTCCGAACAGGGTAATGAAACCGCTGGCATCGTGATGATCGTACAGGTCTCCGGTGGTAAAGGAAGCCAGAGATTCGTTGTAGAGGCTGTAAGGAGAAGTAGTACCGGCTTTTATGATATTTCCTTTGTAAAGCTTGAATTTCACTTCACCGGTGACGTATTTCTGGGTGGATTCCACGAAAGCCTGCAGCGCTTCTCTTAAAGGTGTAAACCATTTTCCTTCATAGACTACCTGAGCAAATTGGCTTCCCAGTTTCTTCTTTGTTTCCATAGTGTCACGATCTAAAACCAGTTCTTCCAGTTGGTCATGGGCTTCCATGAGAATCGTACCGCCCGGTGTTTCATATACGCCGCGGGACTTCATACCTACTACACGATTTTCTACGATATCTACGATACCGATGCCATGTTTTCCGCCAAGAGCATTCAGTTCGGTGATGATTTCGGAAACTTTCATCGCTTTGCCGTTCAAAGTCTTCGGAACGCCGGCTTCAAAGGTGAGAGTTACGTATTCTCCCTGATCGGGAGCTTTTTCCGGTGTAACGCCCAGCACGAGAAGATCATCATAATTTGGCTCGTTGGCTGGATCTTCCAGTTCCAGTCCTTCGTGGCTGATGTGCCACAGATTACGGTCACGGCTGTAACTGTGACTCATATCGAAAGGAAGGTTGATTCCATGCTGTTTGCAAAATTCAATTTCATCTTCCCGGGACTGCATGGTCCATACATCGGTCATACGCCAGGGAGCGATAATTTTCAGATCGGGGGCGAGGGCTTTGATGGCAAGTTCAAAACGGATCTGATCGTTTCCTTTTCCCGTAGCGCCGTGGCAGACAGCGGCGGCATTTTCCTTCCGGGCAATTTCCACCAGACGTTTTTCGATACCGGGGCGAGCCATGGAAGTTCCCAGCAGATATTTGTGTTCGTATACGGCGCCTGCCTGTACACAAGGCATAATATAATCGTCGCAAAATTCATCGACGATATTTTCAATGTAGAGTTTGGAAGCTCCGGAAAGTTTTGCTCTCTCGTCCAGTCCATCCAGTTCTGCGCCCTGTCCGCAGTCGATGCAGCAGCAGATTACTTCATAATCAAAGGTTTCCTTCAACCATGGAATCAGCGCGGTAGTGTCTAATCCTCCTGAGTAAGCTAAAACAACTTTTTCTTTCATAATCTTATATCCTCCTGTTTGTTATTCATATCATAAATGTATCTTTATTCATTACTATGTATAGAAAAAAGAAGAACAACGGGGAATCCCGTGTGCTACAATGCATAATATACACTATATAAATGGAAAAATCAAGAGGAAAAATAAAATACTTGCATATTATTTTGAAATAATGTATAATTATACAAAATTTCTTGCTTTACTTAGATACAAGAAAAGAGTAAAATAAAAGAGTACAATCTGTACCGAAAGGAGAACAGAATAGTGATTAAGGTAGGAATTATCGGCGCAACAGGTTATGCAGGTTCAGAACTGGTGAGAATTCTTCTGGGACATAAAGAGGCAGAGATTCAGTGGTATGGTTCCAGAAGTTATATTGATCAGAAATATGCTTCCATATATCAGAACTTTTTTGAATTGGTGGATGCATCCTGTATGGAAGATCAGATGGAAACTATGGCAGATCAGGTGGATGTAATTTTTACGGCAACCCCGCAGGGATTGTGCGCATCTCTTATAAATGAGGAAATCCTTTCTAAAACAAAGGTGATTGATCTCAGCGCAGATTTTCGTATCAAGGATGTGAAAGTTTATGAGGAATGGTATAAATTAGAACATAAATCTCCTCAATATATAAAAGAAGCAGTTTACGGTCTGTGTGAAATCAACAGGGAAGATGTGAAACATGCTCGCCTGGTGGCAAATCCCGGATGTTATACCACCTGCAGTATTCTCACCTGTTATCCGTTGGTGAAAGAGGGGCTTATTGACCCTAACAGTCTGATCATCGATGCAAAATCAGGAACTTCAGGGGCAGGTCGGGGAGCTAAGGTGGATAATCTGTTTTGCGAAGTAAATGAAAATATGAAAGCTTATGGTGTTGCCACTCATCGCCATACGCCGGAGATCGAGGAACAGTTAGGTTATGCCTGCGGGCAGGAGATTCGTGTGAATTTTACGCCTCATCTGGTACCTATGAATCGGGGGATTTTGGCAACTGCCTACGCTTCTTTGAAAAAAGAAGTGACTTATGAGGAGGTCAAGGCAGTATATGACAAATATTATCAGCAGGAAAAATTTGTGCGGGTGCTGGAAAAGGATGTATGTCCTCAGACGAAATGGGTGGAAGGCAGCAACTATGTAGACATAAATTTTAAGATTGATCCGAGAACAAACAGGATTATCCTGATGGGCGCCATCGATAATCTGGTAAAAGGCGCAGCGGGGCAGGCAGTACAGAATATGAATCTTATGTTTGGTCTGCCGGAAAATGAAGGACTTAACCTGGTTCCGATGTTCCCGTAATAAAAGGAGTGGTTAGATGGTAAGAGTAATGACAATAGAAGACTATGATCAGGTCAAAGAGCTTTGGAACAGTATCAAAGGATTTGGAATCAGAAGTATGGATGATTCAAGAGAAGGCGTTGCCCGTTTCTTAAAGCGTAACCCGACAACCAGTGTAGTGGCAGAAGAAGACGGGAAAGTTGTAGGCGCGATCTTATGTGGTCATGATGGAAGAAGAGGATGCTTATATCACGTCTGTGTTCACAAGGACTACCGAATGAGAGGCATTGGTAAATCCATGGTGGCATTTGCCATGGAGGCGCTTAAAAAAGAAGAAATCAATAAAGTTTCACTGATCGCATTTACAAAGAACGATATCGGCAATGCATTTTGGAAAGAAATTGCATGGACGAAGAGAGAAGATCTTAATTATTACGACTTTACGTTAAATGAGAAAAATATTACAGCGTTTATTCAGTAAGAAAACAGTAGATAGAAATGAGAAAGAAGAAAGGATGGATGGAATATGAAGAAGATAAAAGGTGGAGTAACCGTAGCAAAAGGATATGAGGCAGCAGCAACGGCAGCAGGAATCAAATACAAGGATCGCACAGATATGGCAATGGTCTACAGCAAGGTGCCTTGTGTGGTAGCAGGAACATTTACGACCAATGTGGTAAAAGCAGCTCCTGTAAAATGGGATCAGCAAGTTGTTGCGTCAGGTGCCGGTGTGCAGGCAGTGATTGTAAATTCCGGCATTGCAAATGCATGTACCGGAGCAGAAGGCTTTGGTTACTGTGAAGATACGGCAAAAGCGGCAGCA
>OHJX01000615.1_pt1 | contig 12947 bp, 8 predicted proteins | sample 1568671 | NCBI WGS metagenome assembly OHJX01 (sample SAMEA3879589, study PRJEB24766) | human gut metagenome | biome: human-associated habitat; feature: feces | place: USA | collected 1985/1987 | reverse complement strand
TTATTAACGGACAGGCCGGCGCAGGAGATATACGTAAGCCCTTTGAACAGTGGTTCGGCGCTCTGCCGGACAACTATATCATGGATCACTGGTCGGCTGTGAGCCTGTCTGTCCAGCTGATCCTTGCGATTATTCTGATTGCGATTTCAATCTATGCGGTTACGCCAATCCACGGAAAAAGGGAAAAAGCGCACCAGCATGAGAAGTTCAGAGGTTTTGAAAGAGAAAAAAGGAGACAGCCATGTTAAGAATCGGATGCCATTTGTCATCCTCTAAAGGATATCAGGCAATGGGAAAGGAAGCGGAAAAGATTGGTGCGGGGACATTTCAGTTCTTTACCAGAAATCCAAGAGGAGGGAATGCCAAAGCTATTGACCCTGCAGATGTGGCGAAGTTTCAGGAGATTGCCAGGGAGCATGAGTTCGGGAAAATCGTGGCGCATGCACCTTATACCTTAAATGCCTGCGCGGCCAAAGAAAATCTGCGTGATTTTGCCAGAAATACTTTTTTGGATGATCTGAGACGCATGGAAGCCACACCAGGAAATTATTATAATTTCCATCCAGGCAGCCATGTGGGACAGGGAATAGAGGCTGGAATTCAAAAGATAGCGGAAGTGCTGAATGCAGTTCTTACTGAAGAACAGACCACTACAGTTCTTCTTGAAACCATGGCTGGAAAAGGCTCTGAGGTGGGAAGCCATTTCCAGGAGCTTCGTGCCATCATGGACCTTGTAGAAAAACGCGATAAACTTGGAATCTGCCTGGATACCTGCCATGTGTGGGATGGTGGCTACGATATTGTAAACGACCTGGACGGTGTCTTAACTGAATTCGACCGCATCATCGGTCTCGACCACTTAAAAGCCATCCACCTGAACGACAGCCTCAACCCTCTTGGCAGTCACAAAGACCGCCACGCCAGAATCGGGGAAGGCCAGATTGGTCTTGATGCCCTTGTCCGTGTCATCCGGCACCCGGCATTGGATGGTAAGCCTTTTATTCTGGAAACGCCTAATGATGATGAGGGTTGGACAAGAGAAATTGCACTTCTTAGGGAAAGATATTCAGAATAAATACCTATTTAGCAAAACGGTGTTTCAATGTCTGTTCATTGAAACACCGTTTTTTCTATAGTGATTTATGAATTATGAAAGAACCTCGTTCTTCAGTTCATCCCCATTGATATAAGCCTGGGCATTCTCCATTGTAGTTTCAGCAATATTGGTGAGTGCTTCTTCTGTAAAGAATCCCTGATGGGAGGTCATGGTTACGTTCGGGAAGGAGAGAAGCCTCTGGATCAGGGAAGTCTGCATGATGCTCTCAGACAGATCTTCGAATACATAATCAGATTCCTCCTCATAAACATCCAGACCAACTGCGAAGAACTTATGGTCGCGGATACCGGAAATCAGATCCTCCGTCTTGATAAGACCGCCACGGGAAGTGTTTACAAGGATAACTCCGTCCTTCATCTGGGCAATTGTCTTTTCGTTGATAATATGTTTGGTTTCGTCAGTAAGCGGGCAGTGCAGGCTGATCAGATCACTGGTAGCCAGCAACTCATCAAGAGAAACGTATTCCAGGAAGTCAAGATTCTTGTTTGGGAAAAGATCATATGCAATGACCCGCATTCCAAATCCCTTGCAGATTCTTGCCATAGCCTGACCAATTTTACCAGTACCGATAATACCAGCTGTTTTCTTGTAAAGGTTCACGCCCATAAGACCGCTTAAAGTAAAGTTGTTCTCACGGCATTTGATGTAAGCCTTGTGAGTGTGACGGTTAGCTGTAAGCGCCAGCGCCATTGCGTGCTCTGCAACAGCCTCGGGAGAGTAACCTGGTACACGCAGAACTTTCATGCCATATTTGTGGGCTGTCTTAAGATCCACGTTATTGTAACCAGCGCAGCGCATAAGGATCAGTTTTACACCCTGCTGATGTAATTCTTCAATAACAGGAGCGCCAAGATCTGCATTTACAAAAGCACAGATGGCTTCATAACCTTTTGCAAGAGAAGCGGTCTCCTCATGGATATTTGCTTCAATAAATTTAATCTTAATATCTGGAAATTCAGGTAAAAGTTTTTCAAAAAACTGTTCGTCATAATTTTTGGTTCCGTAAAATAAAATTTTCATTATTTCTGGCTCCTTTCTTGTGGCAGCCGCTCTTTTGTCTGGGCTGTTCACTTTCGCTTTGTTTGTTTTAGTGTTCCTCAACTTACAGTGGGATTATACGTCATTTTTTTGAAGAAAAAAAGAGGAAAACGGAAAGTTTTTTAACTTCGTCGAAATCGTTAAAAGAATATCAATATAGAAATGAGATTAAAACGAATTTTAAAATTGCACAGAAATTAATACATGGTAAAATGTGCAATATGTATATTTTAAAAGAAAATACAAGCATATAATCTGGCAAAATATGATAGTTTCACTAAACTAACATTGACTATTATTTAACATAAAATAATAGAAATGCACATCTAAAAAGGCAAAAAAACAGGAACCTAAATGGAAAAATGGTCACTTCTCACTCCGTTCACAGTAACGAAAATTGTTCTCATTTAAGTTCCTGCGGTTCAGATTATTCTCCTAACCGATACAGATCCTCATAAAATTCCGGATAAGAAATCTTCACACAATCTCCACCCTTAATAGAGAGCGGTCCATCACAGAGCAGTCCTGCAACAGCGAAAGACATAGCCACTCTGTGGTCCAGATAAGAATCAATCTCTGCGCCGTGAAGCGGCTTGCCTCCATGTATGATCATTCCGTCCTCTGTAGGTGTAATGTCCGCACCCATGCGGGAAAGGTTCTCTGCCATAACCAGAATTCGGTCTGATTCTTTTACTTTAAGTTCTTTTGCATCCTTGATCACAGTAGTTCCCTCGGCGAAAGCAGCCATAACTGCAATCATCGGAATCTCGTCGATAAGAGTCGGAATGATTTCTCCGCCTACTGTTGTACCGTGAAGAGAACTGGTGCGAACAAGAAGATCAGCGGTAGGCTCTCCTTCCATATTTACATTTAAGAGCGTAATGTCAGCCCCCATATCTTTGCACACACGGAGCAGTCCGTCTCTTGTGGGATTGATTCCTACATTCTTCAGAAGAATCTCACTGCCTGGCACCAGAAGTCCTGCAGCGATGAAATAAGCAGCAGAAGAAATATCCCCAGGTACTGTAATTTCTCTGGCAAAAAGAGATGGTTCCGGAGCAATGGAAGCGGTAGTTCCCTCAGAAGTTACCTGAGCTCCAAAATAGTTTAACATGATTTCTGTATGGTTCCTGGAAAGAACCGGTTCGGTGACGCTGGTAATTCCGTCAGAATACATTCCGGCCAGAAGTACACAGGATTTTACCTGAGCAGAAGCAACTGGGGAATCATAGTGAATGGCCTTCAGAGGATGACCTGTGATCCGAAGGGGAACACAGTTATTTCCCTTTATGCTTGTAATATCAGCACCCATGGAAAGGAGAGGCGTCATGATTCGTTTCATGGGACGGCTCTGGATGGAGTCGTCTCCGGTAAGCTCTGATACAAAATTCTGTCCTGCAAGAATACCGGAAATCAGGCGGGTAGTTGTGCCGCTGTTTCCAACATCCAGAATATCAGCAGGGACAGATAATCCGTGAAGTCCTTTTCCATGGACCAGAATTTCTCCATTGTTATTCTCAATATCAATGCCCATTTTGCGGAAACAGGAGATGGTGGAAAGGCAGTCTGCTCCTTCCAGAAAATGGGTGATCTTTGTGGTTCCTTTGGCAAGGGAACCGAACATGACGGCACGGTGGGAGATGGATTTGTCGCCTGGGACTGTAAGTTCTCCGTGGAGATTTGTAAGTTTTTTTATTTCCATAATAATCGTTCCTTAAATATAAAGTTTAATACAGCAAAAACGGGTATCGGCTATATTACTTATAAAGAATTAGACGAGTCAATATGGCGGTTACTTCATATTTGCTGTATTGATACAGAGTTTGTATGAAAAATTAATTGTGATGTATCCAATAAACAACTGCCGGTGCGCAGGTTATCGCTCATAAACAATATAATTGCGCTTTTTCAAAAGTGCAATGGCCCGTTCCATAGCGTCTTCTTCATAAAATTCGATTTTCAGAACGCCCTGCTCGAATTCGCGGTTGTGGATGATGCCGATGTTTTTAATGCTGATCTTGTCCATGGCAAGGATGGTGGCAATGGTAGCGATTCCGCCGGCTTCATCTGCAATATCCAGATAAAGCACATAAGCCTTGCGGATAGGACCATTATCCACAACATCAATGGAATCACGGTAATCCCTGGAGCTTGCAAACATCTGATAAATAGCATCTGCCTCCTTACCATCTGTAGCACAGTTGTCTACAGAACAGCGGATCTGGATCAGCATGCGGATGTAGTCGTCCAGAACATTGGAAATGTTCTCATGGTTTTCCATGCAGATCTGCTGCCACATAACAGGAGAAGAAGAGGCAATCCTTGTAATATCGCGGAAACCGCCTGCTGCGATGGTCTTCATGTATTCGGCATCGTTGTCCAGAGTTTTTACCAGATTTACAAGGGCGGAAGCAATAATATGGGGCAGATGGCTTACACCTGCTGTAATAAAATCATGTTCTTCAGCTGTAAGCACCATAGGGATAGCACCAAGAGAACTGATCAGCTCTGTAAAATCTGAAATATATTCCAGTCCCACTTCCCCGCCAGGGGTAAGAATATAGTATGCATTTTCCAGAATGCGCTCGTTGGAATGGTCAAAACCGGTTTTCTCAGAACCGGCCATAGGGTGACCGCCGATAAAGCAGTCTGTCATTCCCAGCTCATCCACTTTCTGATGGATGATTCCCTTTACACTTCCCACATCTGTGATAATGCAGCCTGGCTGGCGGATCTCTTTCAGATATGCAAGGCACTCCAGGTTGATCTCTACCGGAGCACATAAAAATACATAATCACAGGATCCAAAGCGTGGATCCTTCATTTCCTCACAGACACCATCTATAATGCCGGTGCTGATGGCGGAGGCAAGTGCTTCCTTACTGCGGTTATAGGCCAGAATGTGGTAATCCGGATGGTACTTCCGGATGGCCTTGGCGATAGAGCCGCCAATCAGACCGAGACCGATAAAACCGATTGTCTTCATAATATAATGTCGTTTCCTTTCCTTCGTTAAAGTGAAAAATTATCTTATGATATTGTACGAGATTCCTCGCAAATTGTCAATTCCTACAGAAATGACAAAATAATCTAAACTTTTTTGAAAAAAGACCGTCAAAATCCCAGAAAATACTTGAAATTCTTCTGAATATTTAGTAAAATATGAACATATTAGACAAACAGGGAGGTATTACATATGGACGTTTTTAGAACTGACCGAATCAGAAATGTAGTGCTGTTAGGACACGGCGGTGCTGGAAAGACAACTCTGGCAGAAGCAATGGCATATCTTGCCGGCTTGACCAACCGTTTAGGCCGTGTAGAAGATGGCAATACAGTCAGTGATTATGATAAAGAAGAAATCAAACGACATTTCTCTATCACTACATCTCTGATTCCGGTCCCGTGGCAGAAGAACAAGGTAAACATTCTGGACACTCCCGGATATTTTGACTTCGTAGGAGAAGTTGAGGAAGCTGTCAGCGCTGCAGACGCAGCAATCATCGTAGTATCAGGTAAGGCAGGGGTACAGGTTGGTACCCAGAAGGCATGGAATCTCTGCGAGAAGTATAAACTTCCGCGAATGATTTTCGTTACCGATATGGACGTGGACGATGTAAGTTACCGTAAGGTAGTAGATCAGCTTACCGAGCTTTATGGCAAGAAGATTGCCCCGCTGCATTTCCCGATCCGTGAGGATGGCAAGTTCGTGGGATATGTTAACGTTGTGAAGCAGGCCGGAAGAAAATATATCGACAAGGGACAGAAGGAAGAGTGCGAGATTCCTTCTTATCTGGATGAGTACCTTGAGAAGTATCATGATATCCTGATGGAATCTGTAGCAGAGACAAGCGAAGAATTTATGGATCGTTATTTTGAGGGAGATGAATTCTCTGTAACAGAGGTTTCCGCAGCTCTTGCCGCCAATGTACAGGATGCAAGCATTGTTCCGGTATGCATGGGATCCCCGATCAATCTTCGCGGCGTATCCAACCTTCTGGACGACATCTGCGGATATTTCCCAAGCCCGGACAAACGTTCCTGCAACGGTATTTCCCAGAAGACCAACGAGATTTTTGAAGCAAATTACGATTTCGCCAAAGCAAAATCAGCATATGTATGGAAATCCATCGTGGATCCATTCCTTGGCAAGTATTCCCTGATCAAGGTTTGCTCCGGTGTTATCAAATCTGATGATACCCTTCTCAATGTTGAGAAAGGCACAGAAGAGCGTCTTAACAAATTATATGTTCTTCAGGGTTCCAAGCCCATCGAAGTTCCAGAGCTCCATGCAGGTGATATCGGTGCAATTGCCAAATTAGTAAGTGTTCAGACTGGTGACAGCCTTGCCACCAAGGCGAATCCGGTTCTTTATCCGAAAGCAATTCTTTCCACACCTTATACCTATAAGAGATTTAAGGCTGTGAACAAGGGCGATGAGGATAAGATTTCCCAGGCTCTTGCCAAGATCATGAGCGAAGACAGGACTGTTCGTGTTGAGAACGATGGTGCTAACCGTCAGAGTCTGATCTATGGTATGGGTGATCAGCATCTTGATGTTATTGTCAGCATGCTGAAAGAGCGTTATAAAGTTGATGTAGAGCTTTCCAAGCCGAAGGTTCCATTCCGTGAGACCATCCGCAAGAATTCTGACGTAGAAGGCAAACATAAGAAACAGTCCGGCGGACATGGACAGTATGGACATGTTAAGATGCGTTTTGAGCCGTCTGGCGATATGGAGACTCCATACGTATTTGAGCAGGTTGTTGTTGGTGGTGCAGTTCCGAAGAACTACTTCCCGGCAGTTGAGAAGGGCCTTCAGGAATGCGTTCAGAAAGGACCTCTTGCAGCATATCCGGTAGTTGGTGTAAAGGCTACTCTTTATGATGGATCTTATCATCCGGTAGATTCCTCGGAAATGGCATTTAAGACGGCTACCCGTATGGCATTCAAAGATGGTTTTCTGGCTGCATCACCGATTCTTCTGGAGCCTATCGTGACTATGCAGGTACGTGTTCCAGACAAATTTACGGGAGATGTTATGGGGGATTTGAATAAGCGCCGCGGTCGTGTTCTTGGTATGAATCCAGATAAAGACGGCTATACGGTAATTGAAGCAGATGTTCCGGAACTGGAGATTTACGGATATTCTACTGTGCTTCGTTCAATGACAGGAGGAGCAGGAGATTTCTCCTATACGTTTGCCCGTTACGAGCAGGCTCCTTCCGATGTACAGGAAAGAGAAATTGCTGCCAGAGCAAGCAAACTGACGGATGGAGAAGAAGGATAATCTCAGTTATTAAGTTTTAATAAAAAAGAAGGGCGGGGGCTTGACTATTTCAAGTTCCTGCCCTATATTCTTCTATACTGTGAATAAATACTTTTAGTAGAAAAGGGAGAAGAATATGAAGAAAATTAGGAGAATTATCCTGTTCCTGTTGGGATTGCTGCTGGTGGCAGGAGCTTATTATTATGTGGCGCTGCCGGCAATCAACATCCACTCCACTGGCTTTTGGGCGTTTCTTGTGGCGTTGGGTGTGATCCTTCTGGTGTGGTATGCAGTGAAAAAGAGAATCGGCAGCGTGCAGGAAGTAAAAGAAAGTAAGGTCATGAAACTGGGAATTGCTGCTATTGTGGTGGTTGTCCTTGTGTATGTGGTGGGAGCGGTCTTGTCTTCCCCTATTGTAAACGCAAAGAAATATCGCAATCTTTTAGAGATAGAAGAACGGGATTTTACAGAAGACATCAAACCTGCAGACTTTAATCAGGTTCCGCTTCTGGACAAAGAGAGCGCTTCTCTTTTGGGCAACAGAAAGATGGGAAGTATGGTAGATATGGTATCGCAGTTTGAGGTGAGCGATCTGTATTCTCAGATTAATTATAATGGGAAACCGGTGCGTGTAACGCCTCTGGTATATGCCAGCCCTGTAAAATGGTTAACAAACCAGTCCGAGGGTATTCCGGCTTATATCATGATTGATATGGCAACAGAGGAAACGACACTGGTGAATCTGGATAAACCGATCCGATATTCACAGGCAGAGTATTTAAACAGAAATATCTATCGTCATCTTCGCTTCCGTTATCCTACGTATATGTTCGATCAGTTGAGTTTCGAGATTGCAGATGACGGAACGCCATATTGGATCTGTCCGGTAAAGAAGTTTGAGATCGGTCTTTTTGGCGGTCAGACGATTGGAAGAGTTGTCATCTGTAATGCGCAGACGGGAGAATGTAAGGACTATGCGTTAGAAGATTGCCCCACCTGGGTAGACCGGGCAAATCCGGCAGATCTTTTGATTGAGCTGTATAATTATCACGGAACACTGATCAATGGATATATTAACAGTATTTTTGGGCAGAAAGGCTGTCTGAAATCTACGGATGGATATAATTATCTGGCGATGGAGGATGATGTGTGGGTATATACAGGCGTGACTTCCGTGAGTGGAGACCGTTCTAATGTGGGATTTGTTCTGATGAATCAGAGAACCAGAGAGACTCGGTATTATAAGGTGAACGGCGCAGAAGAACAGTCAGCTATGGATTCGGCGGAAGGTCAGGTGCAGAATCTGGGTTATCAGGCAACATTCCCTATTCTGATCAATGTGTCGAATGAACCGACCTATTTTATGGCTCTGAAAGACGGCGCCGGTCTGGTGAAAAAATATGCCATGGTAAATATCCAGAAATATCAGAATGTGGCGATTGGAGATACGGTGGAGCAGTGTGAAGAGGAATATGTGAAACTTTTGAACTCCAGTGGTATTACCAAAGGAGAAGAGGCAGAACAGAAGAAAGCATCCGGTACCATAGAACGGATTGCCCAGAGTGTCATAGACGGTAATTCTCATTTTTATCTGGTGCTTGTGGGAAGAGAAGAGATTTTTGATGTTCCGGTACAGGATTTTCTTCCGGTGGTTGCACTGAAAGAGGGAGATGCTGTTACGATCGAATATACGGAGGGAGATCCGGTGTGTACGGTTTTAAGCTTAAAATAAAAGCGGGGAGGAAATATGGGTACAGGAAAGATTCACATTTTTGCAGACAGTACGTGTGATTTGTCTGAGGAGTTAATTGAAAAATATCAGATTACGGTGATACCGTTATGCATTATATTAGATGATAAAAGTTATTATGATAAGGTAGAGTTGACGTCGGAAGAGATTTTTCGGTGGGCAGACGAGAAAAAGACAACACCTAAGACAGCGGCCGTTTCTTTTGAATATGCGGAAAAGCTGCTCGCTCCCTGCCTGGAAGCAGGCGATGATGTGATTTTCTTTGGTATTTCTGAAGAAATGAGCACTACCTGTAATGTGATGCGGCTGGTAGGACAGGATCACCCCAATGGGCGGCTGTTTGTGGTAGATTCCAGAAATTTATCTACAGGCATTGGTCTGCAGGTACTTCGAGCAGCGGAATTGGCAGAGCAGGGGTTTTCAGCAGAAGAGATCGTATCGGCAGTGGAGCAGGAACGGGAAAAGGTGCGCGCAAGTTTTGTGGTAGATACCCTTACCTATCTTGCCCGGGGCGGCAGGTGTTCCGGAGCTACCGCACTGGTGGCAACTACACTGAAACTTCATCCTTGTATTCAGGTGGTTGAAGGTAAGATGATCGTAGGCAAAAAGTATCACGGCAGCGTGGAAAAGGCGTTGCTGCGGTATGAAAAAGATTTGGAAGAAGAACTTTTGCGTGCAGATCCTCGACGGGTATTTATTACTCACTCCGGTACAGCCCCGGAAGTGGTGGCGACGATCCGAAAGCGTCTGGAAGAATTGACTTATTTTCAGGAAATTCATGAAACAATAGCCGGAGGAGTGATTTCCAGTCATTGCGGACCAGGAACACTGGGCATTTTGTTTTATGAAAAATAAAAGAAAATAAAATCACAAACGAGGAGGGATAGGTATGCAAAAACAGTTGGAAAAGGGAAAGCTGCTGGATTCGGAAGGGAATCTGGAGCAGGCAGGTTATGCCACAAGTCTGGTAAAAGAATATGATCGTAAAGCAATCCGGGGAGAAAAACTGCGGATTAAGGAATGGGATTACTATTTGATTTATAATCAGCATTTTGGCGTTGCACTTACGGTGGATGATAACAGTTATATGGGTCTTATGAGTATTTCATTTTTGGATTTCGATAAAAAGACAGAAAAAACTGTGAGTCCTATGACGGTGATGCCTATGGGAAGAACAAAGCTTCCTTCCAGTTCTTCCCGGGGGATCACCCAATATCAGGATAAACGATGCTTCTTCAAATTTTCAGTGGAAAAAGGCAGGAGAGTTCTTCTGGCAAAAATGGATAATTTTGATAAGGGAATGCCAATCCGCATGAAGATTATTTTATCAGAAGAGCCGCAGGACAGCATGGTAATTGCCACTCCTTTTGATAAGCCGGGACATTTTTATTATAATCAGAAGATAATCGGTATGAGAGCAAAGGGTGTGGTAGAGTATCAGGGAGTGAAGTATACATTTCATCCTTCGGACAGTTTCGGTTTGCTGGACTGGGGAAGAGGGGTATGGACTTATGAAAACACCTGGTACTGGAGCGCTATGCAGGGGATTGCAGATGGAAAAGTTCTGGGATTTAATTTGGGGTATGGGTTTGGAAATACAGAGGCAGCTTCGGAAAATATGATTTTTTATGATGGAAAATCCCATAAATTGGAAGATGTGACGTTTCATATTCCAACAGATACAGATGGAAAAGAAGATTACCTCCGTCCCTGGCGCTTTACTTCCTTAGATCATCGGCTTGGTTTGGATTTTACTCCTATCCTGGACAGAAAGGCGTATACTTCTGCATGGCTTATATCCAGCGATCAGCACCAGGTATTTGGATGGTTTGACGGTTGGCTGAAACTGGATAACGGTTCAAAAATTTTTGTAAAACATATGCTTGGATTTGCTGAAAAAGTGAGAAATAAGTGGTAAAAGTCAGGAAAAGGCTTGACAAAAAAACTTTACTTGAGTAGAATGTTTGTAGTCAAAGGGAGAGCCCTTTATACGATATCTGCTAGGATGGCGAATAGTAGGAACTGTACCGGATTTCAGAGAGCTGTCGGATGGTGAAAGACAGAGGAGGAAAGTTTTGAACTGGCGCCGGAGTTCTTTTTCTGAAATTGCAGTAGGGAAAAGCGGGAATTCCCGTTACAGAATCAATAAGTGTGCAGAACAGTGTTCTGTGAAGTAGAGTGGTACCACGGAAATAAAGTCCTTTCGTCTCTATTCTGAGTATTCAGAGAGATGGAGGACTTTTCTTTTATATTTATTTTTCAGGAGGAAGAAATTATGACAGTACCTTATAATCATAGGGCAGTAGAAAAAAAATGGCATGATATCTGGGAGGAGCATCCAGTGAATGTGGATGACGGGAAAAGACCTAAATATTATTGCCTGGATATGTTCCCATATCCATCAGGAAATGGACTTCATGTAGGACATTGGAGAGGTTATGTTATTTCAGACGTATGGAGCCGTTATAAACTGTTAAACGGTTATTATATCATCCATCCCATGGGCTGGGATGCCTTTGGACTTCCGGCAGAAAATTATGCTATCAAGATGGGAGTTCATCCGTCCAAATCCACCGCAGAAAATGTGGCGAATATCAAACGTCAGATCAATGAGATTGCAGCGCTGTACGACTGGGATCGGGAAGTAAATACTACAGATCCTGATTTTTATAAATGGACGCAGTGGATTTTTGTAAAGATGTTTAAGGAAGGACTTGCTTACGAAAAAGAATTTCCTATTAACTGGTGTCCGTCCTGTAAGACAGGTCTTGCTAATGAAGAAGTTGTCAATGGAAAATGTGAACGCTGCGGCGCTGAGGTTACGAAAAAGAATCTCCGTCAGTGGATGCTGAAGATCACAAAATATGCAGACCGTCTTCTGAATGATCTGGACAAACTGGATTGGCCGGAAAAAGTAAAGAAGATGCAGGCTGACTGGATCGGAAAATCCTACGGAGCAGAAGTGGAGTTCCCTGTTGACGGAAGAGATGAGAAGATCACTGTTTATACGACAAGACCTGATACGCTTTACGGCGCGACATTTATGGTGCTTGCTCCTGAACATGAGATGGCGGCATCTCTTGCGACAGATGAGACAAGAGAAGCAGTGGAAAAATATATCTATGACGCTTCTATGAAATCGAATGTGGATCGTCTGCAGGACAAAGAAAAGACTGGCGTATTTACCGGGAGCTATGCGATTAATCCGCTGAACAACGCAAAAGTACCGATCTGGCTGTCTGATTATGTACTGGCAGATTACGGTACGGGAGCAATTATGTGCGTACCGGCGCATGATGACCGCGATTTTGAGTTTGCAAAGAAATTCAATATTCCGATTATTCAAGTTATTGCAAAAGACGGAAAAGAAATTGAAAATATGACGGAAGCTTATACAGAGGCAGCAGGAACTATGATCAATTCCGGCGAGTGGAATGGTATGGAATCTGCAGTTTTGAAAAAAGAAGCGCCTATGATGATCGAGAAAATGGGAATCGGACGTAAGACCGAAAACTTTAAGCTGCGTGACTGGGTATTTTCCCGTCAGCGTTACTGGGGTGAACCGATTCCGATCATTCACTGTCCGCACTGCGGAAATGTTCCGGTTCCAGAGGATCAGCTGCCATTGAGACTACCGGAGGTGGATTCTTATGAGCCTACAGGAACAGGAGAATCTCCGCTGGCAGGGATTGACGAATGGGTAAATACTACTTGCCCTGTTTGTGGAGCTCCAGCAAAGCGTGAAACGAATACCATGCCTCAGTGGGCAGGAT
>OHJX01000612.1_pt1 | contig 12977 bp, 10 predicted proteins | sample 1568671 | NCBI WGS metagenome assembly OHJX01 (sample SAMEA3879589, study PRJEB24766) | human gut metagenome | biome: human-associated habitat; feature: feces | place: USA | collected 1985/1987 | reverse complement strand
AAGCAGAACTGCTGTTTTGTTGTTTCACATTTTTAAGTGAGTCCGGATTTTCAGAAAAGCCGTCAGGGATAATCAGCACATAATCCACATTTCTGAAAAATAATTCATCAGCAATCGCTTCGTTGTCGTCTTTTATGGAAGTGAGTTTCTGTGTTCGGTCAAGGTAATTATACAGCACGCGGCTTTCAGCTGTATTGTCATGGTCGAACACGGCAACCGTTAGCCTTTTTTCGGTAAAAAGAGTGTCGGTATTTTCAGACATGGTATTTGCCATAATCACACTGATAGCGGCAAAAGCAATAACATACAGCAGTACCGAAGTAATCTGTCTGCGCAGTGATTTATAAAAAGCTTTAAAGACTTGCATAATCAGACCTCCTTAATATCAGACCGGAAATAAAGCACAGCACCAGTGTCATGACAGCCAGTATGCCCATATTGCGCGCAAAGCGGGTCAGGGAAGGATACATATTTAATGCGTACAGACTGTCCGAAATCAGTGCCGCCGGATTTATGCGGTTAAACAGCGGGCAGATATGTTCTATCCAATCTTTCATGGTTACCGCCATAAGTCCGGCAAAAAATGAGTTGACCATCATAAATACAAGGGCAATGCCCATTTTAATGTGCATACTGCATTTAAAGGCGATTCCGATAAAAACACCGGCGGCAAGGGAAAAAAGCGTACCCATAAGTGCTGTGGCAAAGGAAAGTCCTAAGCGGTTTCCGAAATCCAGCTTTAAAATCACAGTCAGATAGAAAAACAGTAAAAAAACACCGGCGGTCTGAAGCACAAAAGCGGCAGCGAGGTCACTTAAAATCATGACGGACTTGCGTGTCGGTGCACATTCACGGCGCATGCCAAGGCTCGATAAGTTGGCAAGGGCAGTGCCGATACATTCTACACCGGAAGATACACTCATCAGACAGCACATCGCAATCAAAGCATAAAAATACTGCATATACGGGTCGTAGGAAGCATCTGCCAGAGAAATTTCACTGCCGTAGGAGTGGCGTTTGGATAAAAAATCAATGGAATCGACCAGCTTTTCAGGGTGTTCTGCGGCAATTTTTTCAAATACACTGCTCTGGGTGCAGTATTGGGATAAAAAAGACTGCATCAGGGTCTGTTCCATGCCGTTTTCCGCAACGGTCAGGTGCGGTGTGGCATCAACATAAAAAATGCCGGTGGCTTTATTTTCCTTTAACATTGCGAGGGCAGTGTCTTCATCGGTAAAGGTCAAATCAAATAAGGCTTTTCCGTCTGATTTTTCAGCTTCTTTTAAGACCGTTTCAAAGGCAGTATTTTCATCAACCGTCACGACAGCGGCAGGAATTGTGTTTAATTCCAGCTCCGTGCCGTTTAGAAGCCTGCCAAAGCCCAGGTAAAAGAATGTGCCTAAGATAAGTGGAAAAGCCAATGTCCAAAAGGTCAGATCCTTTTGAAGAAATATACTTTTCAGTCTGTATAAAAACAATCGTAAAAACATTATAAACCTCCTCTCAATGTAAGTTAATCTCTTAATTCGCTTCCGGTAATTTCAAGGAAAACATCATTTAAAGTCGGAAGTTCCGAATAAACACGCCCAAAGGCAATGTTTTCCTCCTGTAAGTAAGACAGAAGATGAATCAGGTTGTGGCTGCCGCCACTACACTGTACGGTCAGTCTGTTATTTTCATAAGAAACGTCATAGACATGGTTAAGCCTGCGGACAGCCTCAAGCTGTGTATCGGTCAGCTCTAAAATTTCTACGGTTAAAGTTTCGCTTTTTTTAATGAGCTGTTTTAATTCGGTGGCAGTACCGTTTGCAAGGTTGCGTCCCTTATCCATAATCACAATGCGCGAACAGATTTGTTCCACTTCTTCCATATAATGGGAAGTGTAAATGATGGTGGAACCCTGTTCATTCAGCTTCTGAATGCCTTCCAGGATTTTGTTCCGGCTCTGGGGGTCAACGGCTACCGTTGGCTCATCCATAATGATCAGGCGAGGCTTATGAGCAATTCCGCAAGCAATATTCAGTCGGCGGAGAAGACCGCCTGAGAGCTTCTTTGGACGCATTTTCCGGTAATCGTTAAGATCGGTAAAGGTAATGGCTTCTTCCACCAGTTCTTTTCTTTTCCTCTTATCCGGGACATAAAGCCCACAGAAATAATCAATGTTTTCATAGACAGTCAGTTCGTCAAAAACAGCCACATTCTGCAGCACGATTCCAATCTGCTGTTTTACTTTGTAATTGTCAGGACGCATTTCTTCTCCGAAAATATGAATGCTGCCTTTATCGTATTTGAGAAGAGAAAGCATACAATTGATAGCGGTAGTCTTTCCGGAGCCGTTGGGACCAAGAAGACCAAAAATCTCTCCTTCCGAAATACTCAGGTTCAGGTGATCAAGTGCCACCAGGTCCCCATATCTTTTTACCAGATTTTCTATTTGAACAATGTTTGTGGACACGCTTTTCCTCCTTCGGGTTTTCCCCGTATAGTAGCTGTATCATAAGTTTAGAGCGTGTTTGAAAAAGTCTTTCGGCAAGATGTACGTCACTATTTGTGGGAGATTTTGCCTGAATGAGAGCGCCGTAGCGGGCTACGGCAACTGAATTCGGGCGAAATATACCGCAAAGTGGAGCGTGCAGATTGCAGGAATGCTTTTTCAAACACACTTTAGTATAACGGAATAAGGGAAAATCGCCAAGTGTCAGATGTCACGGCCTTCACATGACAAATGTCATAAAATCACAGTTTGCTTCATTCACAAAAACACTTCGCGGAACATTACTAGTATATCGAAATTTAATATTCGATGTACTAGTAAAACGTAATGTCATAAAGCGCAGAACCTTCTTTACAGCGCAAGGTCAGTTATACTATAATAAGGGAAATGTCTGTAAGGCATATATGTAAAAAAACAGGTTAAATATTTGAAAATTACCGGTTACAGAGTGAACAGCAGTATTTGGAAAAAATGAGAAAGAAGGTGGCAGAGTGGGGCACTTTTGGGACTGTGGATTGCTGGTATTTTATAGCTTTCTGTCACTTTTTTTTCTGCCGCCAGGGGCGGGCTTTCTGATCGCTTTTTTGAGCTGTGTAAGTGTGATCTGTTGTGGATATGCGGTGAGAAAGAAGGCATTGCAGCTAATCCTTTACATTTTGTTCGGATTTCTGGGACTGGCTGTTCCAGAGACCTTTATCTTTTATCCATGTCTTTTTTATCTGCTTTTTCATGAAAAAATGAGGGGGCTGGCAGCAGTAGCAGTGATGTTTTTTCTCTGGAAAATACCTGAAAGCAGGGAAAACATGGGCTTTTTTGCAATGACCGGTGTATTTGGATTTTTACTGGCGTTTTTTATGGAGAGAAATACTGCAAAGAGTCAGATTCTGGAAGAGAAGCTGCGAAGGATCCAGGATGATTCCAAGGAGCGAAACCTGCTTTTGTCTCAGAAAAATAAAGCTTTGCAGGAAAAACAGGATTATGAGATCTATAATGCTACCTTAAAGGAACGAAACCGGATCGCCAGGGAAATCCACGATAATGTGGGACATGTACTTTCACGTTCAATCCTTATGGTAGGGGCTGCAAAGACCATAAATAAAGATCCCGGGATGACCGCCATACTGAAAAATCTGGAGGATTCCCTGAACCATGCTATGAACAGCATCAGAAATAGTGTCCATGACCTTCACGATGAAGCAGTAAATTTAGAAGAAGTGGAAAAGAGCCTGGTTCATGAGTTTACATTTTGTTCGGTGCAGATGGTTTATGATATGACAAGAGAGGTTCCAAGGGAGGTGAAATACTGTTTTATCAGTATTACCAAAGAGGCCTTCGCAAATATTATGAAGCACAGCAACGCCACGAAGGTGCAGCTGATCCTTCGGGAGCATCCGGGACTGTACCAGCTTTGTATAGAGGATAATGGGACAAATACTTTTTATGATCCGGAAAAATCCGGTATTGGAATTGTAAATATGAAAGAAAGGGTAAATGCCCTGGGTGGAACCATACAGATTTTTACGGATAAGGGATTCCGGATTTTTATTACAATACCCAAATGTGGTTGAGGTGGATTCCGATAAAGATACAGTAAAGCGGGCATACAGATTATGAAAAATATTTTTTGAATGTATTCCGGAAATGAAAGAAAAGCAGGAGTAAGAAATGAAAATAATAATTGTAGACGATGACTGCCTGGTGGCGGGTGCTTTGAAAACCATTCTGGAAGTGAATGAGGATGTGGAAGTGTTAGCGACTGGAGCAGACGGAAAAGAGGCCTGTGAGCTTTATGAAAGGTATGAGCCGGATGTGCTCCTTATGGATATTCGAATGGAGAAAATGGACGGTCTGGAAGCATCCCGGAGTATTTTGTCCAGGTATCCAAAGGCAAATATTCTGCTTCTTACCACTTTTTCCGATGACGAATACATAGTAAAAGCCCTGCGTCTTGGTGCAAAGGGATATCTTCTGAAGCAGGATTACGGCAGTATTCTGCCTGCACTTCGGGCGGTTTACTGTGGGCAGACAGTATTTGGGACAGAAATAGTTTCCAGGATTCCAGACCTTTTGCAGGGAGAAAGGAAGTTTGATTATGGAAAATATGACATTAATGAGAGAGAATTTGAGATGATAGAGCTGATCGCAAATGGATACAGCAATAAGGAGATTGCGGCAGAGCTTTTCCTGAGTGAAGGAACCGTGCGGAATTATCTGAGCATGATTCTGGAAAAACTGCAGTTGCGTGACCGTACACAGGTGGCAGTTTTTTATTACCAGCATAAATAGGAGCGACAGAAGATGAACATACAGAAAATTGGAGACCGGACAGCAGAGCTTTTGAATTTATATTATAACAATGAGATAGAGCCTTTTTTGAACTCTTGTCATGAGGATGTTCTTTGGATAGGACCTGCAGACAAGCAGGTGATCCGCGGAAGAAAAAATCTGGTAGATGCTTTTCACGCTGAGAAACACGAACTGAAGTTTTCTCTGAATAATCTGACGGTGCTGCCGCTTGCCACTACAAGCAGTACGGTGGCAGAAATCATGACTTTTATGCTGGTAGATACGATCTGGCCGGACAACAGTGCAAGCCGGGTAAATCAGCGTATGCAGTTTACCTGGGTGGAGCAAAAAGGTGTGCCGAAGATACGTGTGATCTTTATTTCAAATGCAATTCAGTATGATGAGAGGGATGGCATTTATCCGGTACATTATGATGAGAATTATCGTAAGTTTGTCCTTACAGGAGAGACCAGATCAGAGCGGATTTACGTGAAAGGAATTGATAAGTCCATTCTTTACCTGAATTGGTCGCGTGTGATCTATGTGGAAAGTCTCGGCAATCATACGGTGATCCATACTCTGGATCAGGAGTTTGAGTCTACAGAAAGCCTGAAAACTCTGGAAAAACGTTATGGGAACCTGTTTCTGAAGTGCCACGAGAGTTACATGGTAAACCCGGCACATGTCCATTCTATCCGCAGATTTAAAATGACTGTAACAGGAGGACGGGAACTTCCAGTTCCGGAAAAAAAGTATACGGCAGTAAAAAAGACGCTGCAAAAAATAATTGTAGCCCGTTAGAGCGTATCTGAAAAAAGGCTTTCTGCAAGATGTGCGTCACAATTTGTGGGAAATTTTGCCCGGATGAGGGCGCCGTAGCGGGCTACGGCAACCGAATTCGGACGAAATATACCGCAAAGTGGGGCGTGCAGATCGCGGGAATGCTTTTCCAACATGCTCTGTGGAAAACGTTACAAAAGTACCAAAAATGTAAAAAAACACACAGGTCATAAAAGAAGTATGCTATAATGGGAGCACTTAACCGATTACGGTATAAGGAATTGCCAATTAAATGAGGAGAACCAAGTATGAGTGATTATGTGATCATAACAGATACATCTGCAGATATTCCGGCAGACATTTTAGATAAGAGTCAGATTCATCTGATTCCTATGGTATACCAGTTAAACGGAGAGGAGTGTCCGCACAGGAATCCGGGAAACTGGGACAGCAGGGCTTTTTATGACAAGCTTCGTGCAGGTGGAACCGGAAGTACTTCCCAGATTTCCCCGGCTACATATACCGATTGTTTTGAACCGTTTCTGAAAGAGGGCAAGGATATTCTTTATATTTCCCTTTCTGGAGGACTGACTTCTACATGGCAGAGCTCTCGCATTGCAGCTGCTGATCTGATGGAAGCGTACCCGGAGCGTAAAATTTCCTGCGTGGATTCTCTTGCCGCGACAGGAGGACAGGGAATCCTGGTGATCCTGGCAGTAGAAAATCAGAATAAGGGAATGTCCCTGGAGGAGAATACTTCATGGCTAGAGGAGAATCGCCTCCACATCTGCCATTGGTTTACAGTAGATGATCTTGATTTTCTGAAACGCGGCGGACGTATTTCCCCCACAATCGCCTGGATCGGCGGTAAGCTGAAGATTAAACCGATTCTTCGTATTGTGGAGGATGGAACTCTGGCAATCCCGGAGAAGGTACGTGGCTCCAAGGCTGCTATGAATACGATTGTTTCCAAGTATATCAGCTCCGGATTAAATGAGGAGCATCCTTATGTATTTATCTGTCACGGTGATGCTGCTGAGCAGGCTGAGAAAGAGAAGGCTGCTATCCTGGAAGCTGTACCACAGGCTCAGGTTATTATTATGCCAATGAGCCCGATTATTGGAATTCATACTGGTCCTGGAGTACAGGCGGTTATTTATTTTGGAAATAACAGATAACGAAAGCCTTTTTTCAGACACGCTCCAGGATAGCAAAAATTCAGAAATCATTGAGCGTTCCAAATGTATATCCCATTTCTTTCCATTTGGTCAGCAGTTCATCCAGAATCTGTCCATTTGTGGAAGAAGTATTGTGCAGCAGGACAATTGCCCCTGGGTGGATTCGTGTGAGAAGCTTATCGAAGGCTTCCTCTCTGGTTGGCTGTTTATCCTGATACCAGTCCACGTAGGCAAGACTCCAGAAGAAGGTTTTATACCCCAGTTCCTTTGCCATGGACAGATTTGCTGTACTGTAAATTCCCTGAGGTGGCCGGTAGAATTTCGTCATGGATTCTCCGGTCGTTTCTTTATACAGATTTTCCACGCCCTCCAGCTGTTTCCTGAAATCATTCAGAGAAGAAATCCCGGACATATCCGGGTGAGAGAGGGTATGATTTCCTACAATATGCCCTTCCTGAACCATTTCTTTTATCAGATCTCCATTATCTCTTATGAAATTTCCAACAACGAAAAAAGTTGCTTTTACATTGTGTTTTTTCAATGCATTAAGAAGCAGCGGTGTATTGCCATTTTCATAGCCACAGTCAAAAGTAAGATAGAGTATTTTCTCCTGGGTATCCTTTGCAAAGTAGGCGTTATAGGAAGCAAGCTCTTGGATGGAAGCATTTCCTACAGGACGTTTTCCTTCTTCCTGGAAACTGAGTCCCCAGCTTGCGCAGTCTGATGAAGTAGCGACTGCTTCCGGGGGCGAAAAATGTTGGACGATCACCCGGGCGGCAGAACCAGCCAGAAAGGACAGGGCGAAGAGAAGAGGAACGCCGGCGTAGTGGAGAAAGTCTTTGATCGCAGGGCGATTTTTCGAGCAAAAAGAGGAAATATGCGAAGAGAATTTTTCCTTCAGTGCTGGAAAAGAAAAAATGGGAAATTTCATGAAGAGAAAACCTCACGGGTATTTTTTTACAGATATATGAGAAAATAAAAGGTTTATGCCAGAGCGTGTTTGAAAAATCATGCGAATAAGGGCAAGGCAGCTGCCTGAAAATGAAAGGAAAATCCAGGCATTAATTAAGCCACCAGCATCGACGTTTACTGGTGGCTTAAATCTGATCCATATCCAATGGAATGTACCTCTCTTTCCGAATATATTATGCGTTTAAAACAATTGGAATTAAGGCTTACGTTCTTGGTGGACTGTACCTCGCTTTTCTTAAAGTGTTAAAAATTAAGATGTTTCGTTATGCTTCTGGTGGTCCGTACCTCTCTTTCTTAGATTATAAGTAATGAACTTATGTTTTCGGTGGTCTCACTCCTTTTTGTTTTTATTTTTAAGTTCCTTTTGTTTTATGAGCTTACTATAACAGATTACTTCCTGTTTGTCAACAAATAATTTGAAAAAATATTATTTTATATAAAATAAAAAGTTTATATGTGCGAAAAGAATTGAAAATTCAGACAATATTTCCGCGTATAATGTGGTATGATGAAACTATAAAGAATATGGCTTTTCAACGTGATAAAGTGCTGGGAAGCTGTATGACAGAAGATGAGGAGGAAGCGAAGATGTTAAATGCAATTCTTGATGAATTGAAACTGAATGCCCTTGTGATCACAGATCCGTATAACATGCGACATGTAAGCGGTTTTCGTGGCGGCGAGGGCGCTTTATATATTTCAGCAGCCCAGAAGGTGCTGATCACAGATTCCCGTTATACGGAGCAGGCCGGTAAGGAGAGCGATTTCACAGTAATCGAAGAGTGCCGTGGGCATAACCGTCAGACGATTCTGAAGGAGTGTATGGAGAAGGAGAATGTAAGCAGCGATTTCCATATGGGATATGAGGATCAGTCCATGCTTTGCTGTGATTTTGATAAGCTCAGAAAGGAACTGCCGGTTCAGACATGGATACCTCTTGGCAGCAGAATCGATGATCTTCGCCAGGTTAAGACTGAGGAAGAACTGGAGTATCTGGCAAGAGCCGAAGAAATCGGGGACAAAGCATTTGCAGAATTTTTGAAAATCGTGAAACCAGGAATGACAGAGCTGGAAGCTGCGGCAGAACTGGAATATCTGATGAAAAAAGAGGGAGCAGAGGATTTAAGCTTTAACACGATTATCGCTTCCGGTCTGAATTCTTCCATGCCTCACGCAATTCCAGGATATAAGAAGCTGGAGGAAGGGGATTTTGTTACCTGTGATTTTGGCTGTAAATACAAGGGATACTGCTCCGATATGACACGTACCTTTGTACTCGGAAAAGCAAGCGATAAACAGAAAGAAATTTACAATGTTGTATTAAAAGCACAGCTGGCCGGTCTTGCAGCAGTAAAGGCTGGTGTAAGCGGAGCGAGTGTGGATAAGGTGGCGAGAGATATTATTACAGAGGCTGGTTACGGTGACTGTTTTGGCCACGGACTTGGTCACAGTGTAGGTCTTTTCATCCATGAAAGTCCGCGCCTGTCTCCCTCTGACGATACCATTCTGAAAGCCAATATGATCGAGACTGTTGAGCCGGGTATTTATGTACCTGGTTTCGGAGGGGTTCGTATTGAGGATATGGTAGTGGTAACGGAGGATGGCTGCCGCAATCTGGCACATTCTCCTAAGGAACTGATTGAGGTTCCCGTTGAGAAATAAAGAGCTGATATATATAGTGAATAGATAGTGATGTCGCCGACAGGCGAAATGTCTGTTTTGTGAAAGAAAATTATCTGCCCGGGCGGCATCTGAGTTTCTTTTACGATTAAAATGTTAATATTGTTATTAAAATATGGAAAGGAATAAGAAAATGCTGAAACAATTATCAATTTTTGCGGAAAATATCAAAGGGAAAATGCAGAAGGTGACTGGAATCCTCCTGGAGGAGGATATTAATATCCTTGGTTCTGTTACCAATGACAGTGCTGAATATGGAATTATACGTATGGTTGTTTCCAAACCTGAGCAGGCGTTAGAAGCGCTGACAAAGGCTGGTTTTATCTGTAAGCTTAGTGATGTTCTTGGAATCGAGGTAAAGGATGAGGTTGGTAATCTGAACAAACTGCTTCTCAGTCTCCAGGAGAGCAACATCAATATTGATTATCTGTATCTGTCTTTCAACCGTGCTACCGGACTTCCGATCATGGTTCTCCACGTACCGGATATCAGTGAGGTGGAGGCATGTCTGAGAAATAAGGGATTTAATTCCATTTCTGAGGTTCATTGAGCACTTCAGGCAGAAACAGAATCTGAAATCCTGCATAGAACTCTGAATAGTTGGAAAAACTACCGTTATCAATCTTTAGGAGGTAAGGAAATGTTACGGTATTTGCCTATTCGGAAGATTCACGCAAGACAAATTCTGGATTCCAGAGGCAATCCTACTGTGGAGGTAGAAGTGACAGTTGGAGAAGGCGTTATTGGAATCAATGGATATACAGGCCGTGCAGCAGTTCCATCCGGCGCGTCCACAGGAAAATTCGAAGCACTGGAGCTAAGAGACGGCGATAAAGGAAATTATAAAGGTCTTAGTGTACAAAAAGCAGTGGATAATGTAAACACGAAAATCTCGGAGGCAATTCTGGGAGAAAATGCACTGGATCAGACCTATATTGATTCTCTTCTGATCCAGACAGATGGTACGGACAATAAAAGCAATCTTGGGGCGAATGCCACTCTTGGTGTTTCTATGGCGGTGGCGAGGGCAGCCGCTATGGCACTTCGGATTCCGCTTTATCAGTATATCGGAGGCTGTCATGCGAACAGGATGCCAGTACCAATGATGAATATTTTGAATGGCGGGCGGCATGCGGACAATACAGTGGATCTTCAGGAGTTTATGATCATGCCAGTTGGGGCTTCCTGTTTTTCAGAGGGAATCCGCATGTGTGTGGAGATTTATCAGTCACTGAGGATTCTTTTAAAAAAGAAAAATCTGTCTACAGCAGTGGGCGATGAGGGTGGTTTTGCACCGGATCTGAAGGATTCCAGGGAGATTCTGGAATTGATCCTTGAGGCTGTGAAGAACGCCGGATATGAGCCGGGAAAAGATATTGGTATTGCCATTGATGCGGCAGCCAGTGAATTATATGACGGAGAAAAAGACGGTTACTATTTTCCAGGGGAGAGTAAGATGACTGGAAAAGAAGTAATCCGGGATTCTAATGAAATGATCCGTTATTACGAAAATCTGTTGGATGAATTTCCTGTTGTTTCTATCGAGGACGGACTGCAGGAGGATGACTGGGAGGGCTGGAAAGCTATGACGGAGCGGCTTGGAAGCCGTGTACAGCTGGTTGGGGATGACCTTTTTGTGACAAATATCAAACGGCTGTCCTGTGGAATAAAGCTTGGAACAGCAAATGCAATCCTGATCAAGGTAAATCAGATCGGAACCCTGACAGAGTCTCTGGAGGCAGTAGAACTGGCTGCACGGGCGGGTTATCGCTCTGTTATTTCCCACCGCTCCGGTGAAACGGAGGATTCCTTTATTGCAGATCTTGCAGTGGCAACTGGTGCGGGGCAGATCAAGACTGGTGCACCATGTCGTTCAGATAGAAATGCCAAGTATAATCAGCTTCTGAGAATCCATGAGCAGCTTGGCAGACTGTCGATGTATGAGAATCCGTTTGCCTGACCCTGAAAAAAACGATAGTGTAATTTGTCCAAATTCAAGATAAAAAAGAGTTGAAATCAAATGCTGGCTATGGTACAATATTTCCTAGTTGATTAGGAGGTGTAACCACGTGCAGATTTTAAGAACGATTTTAACAATTCTTTTTGTTATAGATTGTATTGCCCTTACCGTAGTAGTCCTTATGCAGGAAGGTAAGTCACAGGGTCTTGGTGCGATCGCCGGAGCTGCAGACACATACTGGGGTAAGAACAAAGGACGTTCCATGGAGGGCGGTCTTGTTAAGGCAACTACAGTTATGGGAGTTTTGTTCTTTGTACTGGCAGTTGTATTGAACCTGAATTTCTAAGAATAAACTGGGAAACACTCTTGTTGATCTGATCGCAAGAGTGTTTTTTATGTAAGCGGAAAATCCTGCTTTGCAGGATTCTTTCCTGATAATAGGAAATTATGGAAAGATGGTAGGAAAGTTTCGTGATAATTACAGTCTGTGCGTGCGATTTTAATAGAGCAGCTTGCGTGTGCAGGTATTAAGAAGGAGACAAATTGAGTAAAGACAGAGAATTTGACAAACGAAAAAAATTTATGATGGAGCTTCTTGGAGATCCAGTGTACCAGCCTATGCGTTTCCGGGAAATTGCAGGTCTTCTGCGCCTTTCAAAGGACGAGAAGAAAGATCTGTACCGTGTTCTGGATGATCTGGTAGCAGAGGGAAAGGCTGACCTGGATTCCAAGGGACGTTATTCCAAAGTAACTGGAAGAAAGCGCGGGAAAGAGAAGCAGCGTGGAAAAAGAGAAGAACGTGACGAGAAGTTTTCGGGTAAACGTTCCGGGAAATATACAGAAGAAAGCTCCGAGAGACGTACCGGGAAGAAAGATGAGAAACATTCCGATAAGAAATATAATGATAAGCAGGCTGGAAAGTATGATCACCGCAAGCCCGACGATCGTTACGGCAGGGGAAAAGATAAGTACAACGAATATCCGGACAGTCCATCTGTGGAAGGCACCTTCATCGGTCATCCCAAGGGCTTTGGCTTCGTGGAAATCGAGGGGGAAGACAACGACGTATTTATTCCGGAAGATTGTACCGGAACGGCTATGCACCAGGATAAGGTTCGTGTTATAATCACAAAAGAGCCGCAGGAAGGCAAACGCCGTGAGGGAATTGTAGTAAAAGTTCTGGAAAGAGGTATGACCCAGATCGTGGGAACCTACGAGAACAGCCGTGACTTTGGTTTTGTGGTAAGTGACAATCCTAAATTTTCCAGGGATGTATTTATTCCGAGAAAAGATTCCCAGGGAATTAAGGACGGGGATAAGGTAGTGGTGGAAATCACCAGCTACGGAAGCAAGAACCGCAATCCGGAAGGTAAGATCGTAGAGAATCTGGGAAGTTGCCGTGCACCTGGAACAGATATCCTTGCCATTGTAAAAAGCTTTGGCATTCCAAGCGAATTTCCGGATAAAGTAATCCGTCAGGCTGACCGTGTACCGGATCATGTTCTGGATGCTGACAGGGATGGCCGACTGGATCTTCGCCATCTTCAGACCGTCACCATCGACGGAGAAGACGCCAAGGATCTGGATGATGCAGTAAGCCTGGAGAGGGATGGAGAGAATTATTGCC
>OHJX01000598.1_pt1 | contig 13143 bp, 13 predicted proteins | sample 1568671 | NCBI WGS metagenome assembly OHJX01 (sample SAMEA3879589, study PRJEB24766) | human gut metagenome | biome: human-associated habitat; feature: feces | place: USA | collected 1985/1987 | reverse complement strand
AATTCAGAGACAGGCAAGTAAATCAGTATTTTGATAATTTATGAGGTCAACAACACCATACTCTCATAAATTCATATTTCAAAAAGTTTTCACTACATCTATAACAAAATTTTACATCTTCCACCTAAAATACTCATGCAAATATTTTCTATCACAGCAGCATAAACCGCATCACTTTTTTAATCCTATAAAAATGCAGATTATATAATACCTACATTTCGATAATATATAACCTGCATTTTGAGCCGTCACATTTTTATTTACTTTAATCCAGATGAAAAACTTTTTTGAGATTCACACAAACAGGACTATTATCGGGATTTGTTTCCATAATATCTGCCATATAATCCCACCATTTTTTATTTATCTCTGTTTCTGCGCCCTCACGCCAAAGCTTTTCATCCTCAATCTCAATATAACCAAAAAGTATTAATGAATTGGGATCCAAAAAAATTGTGTAATTTTTTCCACCATACCTATGTATCATCTCTTTCATTTCCGGCCAGAGAAGATTATGACGTTTTTCATATTCCACTTCCTGACCTTCATATAATTTCATAGTAAATCCCTTTATCATTTTTCTTCCTCCGAAATAGTGCCTTCTGATTTTCTTTGTCCGGGAATAGCACATTAATGTCTCTGTGTTATTCCCGATTCCAAGGGTATTTCCAATTAACAATGAGTTTCCAAATCAATAAACATCCTTCCACTCATCAATATTGGACGAATCAAACCTAAACGGAGCTCCCAGAATTACTTCTGTTCCTCCATCTGGTGCCTCAACAACTTCATAATCGCCAAGCTCTCCGGCAGCAAATTTATCCCCTGATGCTCCTGTAATTTCCTCATTTACCAATGCGATTGAAGTATAGGCACCTAATCTTCCAACATCTACTGGATTCCAAAGAAACATATATGGGCAGGAATGGGCTTCATCATCACCAATATATTCTGACATTTCCGAAGGCAATCCCAAACCGGTCAGCTTACAAGAAGCCCCTGAATCCTGAAGTACCTTAGCTGCTGACGCAATTCCCACTGTTGTCGGTGCACAGATTACTTTTAAATCTGGATAATTCTGTAAAAGTGCCTGCGTAACATCTGTTGATTTCTGTGGTTCATCATCACCATATGCAATCTCCACAAGTTCCAGCTTACTGTATTTATCTTCTTTCATGACTTCTTTCATAGCCTCAATCCATGCATTCTGATTTGTAGCCTGTGAAGTAGCAGAAAGTATCGCCCATTGTCCTTCTCCGCCGGAAATATCCAACACCGCATCCATCAAGGCTTCCCCTATCTCTTTCGTTCCTGCTTGATTTACAAAAGTCATTCTGCTTGCAGGATTAACTTTTGCATCCAGACAAGACACTTTAATTCCAGCGTCCATTGCCTCACTAAGACATGCCTGAAGTGCATTTTCATCATTACCTGCAATACAGATTGCATCCATTTCCATTCAAAAGAATCGGTGCATCAATCGCTTCTCCCTCACTAATGTTAAATTTTAAATGGCCATCTCTCGTCTGTGTTACTCCAAGAGTTGTCACCTTTCCCGGCTGTACCTTTGCTTCTACCGAAACACCGCTTCCACGCTTTCCGTGATAAATTCCCATCCCCCGAAGAATTGGTTTCCCTTTTGAAATTGCAAAATGAAATGGACCATCATGTCCCAGAATCATGGTGTCTCTGTTAAAATCAGCGGCAACAATCTCACAAAAACTTCCACCCGTACCACATATATCTGCAATTTTCATTGCCAGAGCTGTTTTTATATCTCCCTCTCCTGCACATGCAATTCCCCTCGCATTCAACAGTGAAAATCCTACAATAAATCCACTTTGTACTGTTTCAAAATAATCATCTCGTCCATGATAATAATACGATACACTGTCCAAATTTCTATCACGTACCATTTTCTCCTGAGCAGATGCAACTCTGGCTGACCAGTTTAATTGATCTTGTGAGGGCTTTCTCGCAATAGGATCTGAGGGAGAATCCCCGGAAATTTCAAAAAAATCCTGTATTTGCTGTAATTTTTGCTGTACCTCTTTCTCTGTCACAGATTTCAGATAATAATCCAGATCGCTCATCTCTAAAATTTCAACGTCCATGCCTGTCTGTGCCTGCAGCATAGTAAAATCACTGTACATATCCAGCATTCCGCTGTAATATCCTCCCAAAAGTCCAAACCTGCTCCACTTTAATGTTCTTTGTACAGAAGCAGCTACACACCATTCTTCAATTTCTTTCCATGCTTTCATTGCTTCTGGCCTTTTCTCCGTCACTTCATCTGCCTTGGCAAATGTCGGAGTTTCATAAAGTCCAAGTAATCCATTTACTACACGAAACGGAATACCAGCTCGATTAAATGCATTTGAAATCTCCGGCACAGAACATCCTACACATTGAGCCAACCAACGATCTGTACCTGTAGACTCATATGCCATTTCTGGTGTAGGCTGCAAATTCAAAATCACTGTCGGCGCCTTATTGATCTGATGTATCGGCAGCACACAGGCACTTGTATAGTAAGTAGCTGTATGAGAAAAAACAATATCTACATTACTTTTGTTAAAAAACTCTCCTGCAGCTCTGCCTTTTTCCTCTGTATCTACCATTCCAAAATTATAAACCTCACCCCATTGGCTGAGTTTCTTTTCAATAAATTTATTATATCCGATCAGGCAGTTATAAAGCCCTTCAAACTGTTCCCAATATGTGCATAAGCCAGCACTGTAGAAACCAATTCTGGCTCTTTTAGGTTCTTTTATTTTTTTCAGATTGCTCATATTTTCACTCCTTATACTGTAATCTTGTTATCGTATTTCATCGTTTACAACCTGATTATATACTGATATAATTTAGAATACATCAAACTATATTTGCATAAAATATCATAATCTTGCTTTTACTGGAGGTTCTTATGAGAAACTCAGCTACACATGAATATATGGAAAATCTGAACTTCAGCTGGACAGACGATTCTATTCGTTTTATCAACACCGCCACTCCCAAAGCCCGTCAGACCTTCTTTTATGTACAGGAAGCAGGTGATTTCTCTACTTTTCCCCCTTACTTTACAGAAAGAGAAAATCTGAACAGTTTTCTTTTAATATATACCTTGTCCGGAAAAGGTCTGTTAAAATATCAGAACAATACTTTTACCCTTTTCCCCGGTTCTCTTGCCTATATCGACTGTATGAACCATCACTATTATGAATGTCTCAAAAAACAGCAGTGGAAATTTTTATGGCTTCATTTTAATGGTCCTTCTGCATTAGGATATTACGAAGAATTTCTACGCAACAATTTCCGTATTCTGGATTCCCTTGATCCTTTTTTTATGGAAAGTACCCTGCGCCGTATTCTTTCTATTACACAAAAAAAGGATCTCCATTCAGAGATCCTTATATCTAGCCTGATTACTGAAATTCTCACACAGATTTTAATTGAAAATGAAACAGAACAGCTTTGTCTTGGATTAATGCCTGATTTTCTGAATACTGCTCTAAAAGAAATAGATACCCATTTCCGCGAGCCACTTACTTTAGAATACCTCGCAGACAAAACAGGCATAAGCAAATACCATTTTGCTCGAGAATTTAAACGTTATATCGGCACCCCACCTAATGAATACCTGATTATTACACGCCTAAACCATTCCAAAGTTTTATTGAAGTATAAAAATATTTCCGTAGAAGAAATTGCCTTTGCCTGTGGCTTTCACCAGGTCAGCCATTTTATTCGTCTGTTTAAAAAACACGAAGGCTGCACTCCTCTGAACTTTCGAAAAGCTTGGTGCAGCAATGAACCTGCCAAACCACCATCAGCTCGCTGATCTGACTGACGATTTCTTCAAAATCACAAATGACATGATTCCGGCCAGCACCGAAGTTCCGGCAAAGTTCAGCCAGATTCCGGTAAGTCCCAAAGGCCATAGGACTACTATCAGAACCACCGGTAAGATCAGCGCCGTAGAAACTGAAATCAGTGTTGCCTCTTTTGCTTTTTCCACCGCTACCACATAACTCTGAGTTGCAAAGGAAAACCATCTTGTCACATAGGTCAGGGCAAACAGCATAACTGCCTGCCGGGACATTTCCATAAAAGCTGCATCCGGATTATTTACAAACATCCGCGTGATCAATTCAGGGAAGAAAAATAATATTCCTGCAGATAAAAATGATATGACCGCGCTTGCCGTATAACAGCATTTTTCAATGGACCGGATACGCCCCGGGTTTCCTGCTCCCAGATTATAGCTGACTGCCGGCTGCAGAGAATCGCACATGCCATAAAGAAGAGGCTGTACAAAGCCTTCGGCATACATAAGGATTCCATAAACAGATACCGCCTGCGCTCCCCCCATTCGCAAAAGCAAAATGTTCAGCAGAATAGATGTAACACGCCCTGCAATGTTGTTGAGAAAGTTCGGCATCCCGCAGCTTATAATCTGCTTTACCATACTTACAGAAAACTCCGACCTGCAGAAATGAAGCTCCATTTTGCCCCGGAAAAACGGCCAGAAGGCTGCTGCGGAGCAGACAAACATTCCTGCGCAGGTCGCAAGTCCTGCTCCCCAGATTCCCCATTTGAATATGTACAAAAACGTAAACTCCAGAACAGCTGTCAGTACAGACATAAATATGTTCAAGAACATACTGCTCTTTATTTTTCCGCAGATTCTCAGATAATTGTCCACTGCAAAAATAATAGTAGTAATCGGGGCACACATGGCATATACTCTCAGATACTGAACTGCCAGCTCAAGAAGCTCCCCCTGTGCCCCCATAAGCTTCAGAAGAGGCTCTGCCAGAACATACAGAACGGTTCCGATCAGCACTCCGGCGCCTACGATCATTATACAGGCGCAGGTAAAAATATTATCAGCGCGTTTTGTTTCCTTTTTTCCAAGACTTACAGAAATAGGAACTGCGGAACCTACACCAATCAGATCTGCCAGTGAAAAATTAATGATCACAAAGGGCATGGCAAGGTTCAGGGCTGCAAAAGCCAGTTCTCCCAGAATCTGGCCAACCAGTATCCCGTCTATTACCTGATAGAGAGCTGAAGCCAGCATACTCACTGCGCCTGGAACCGACGCAATAAAAAACAGCTTTACCGGTGATATTTTTGTAAATAATGTCTTTGAATCCATAACTTCTGTCAATACCCTCCGTTTATTCCCCGGACGGCAGCTCCTCCTTATCAAATATCTCCTTTTGAAATTCTTCCTGCATGTAATCCGTAAACACCTCCATTCCTTTCATAAGGTCTGAAGAAAATTCTCTCAGAGTCCGTTCCAGGGCCTGTTCCTCTGCTGCAAAAACTCTGTTCAGCAGGCTTGCAGCATATAGCTTTCCCTTTTCTGTAAGAATAAGTGTTTTTTCTCTTGTACTGCCCGGAGTTTCCAGTCTGATATACCCTTTCTCTACCGCTTCTTTTACCACTGTATTAAGAGTTGTTCTGGGAACCAGCCATTCTTCGCTGATTTCTTTTTGAGAATGAGCCTTTTCATCACTCAGCACATAATAAAGAAGCAGGCTGTTGTCCTTAACCCCCAGTTTTCTTGCAGCCATGTAATACAAACGGTCAAGACGGTTCATACATTGGTTCATCCTGTCTATGGCTTCTCTGATTTGCTTCATTTCTGTTCCTCCCTTTTCTCAGAGCAGATACTGTCTTTCGTTTCATCTGTCTCTTTGCTTTATAATACGGATTCGTATTTTGTTTATTTGGTATTATAATACGAATCCGTATTATATGCAAGAAGTTTTTATAAAAAAAGCAGGGCCTTATGCCCTGCCTGATATAACTCTTCTGTTAAATTTCCTGTGCCCGGATTGCCCAGCGCATCTTTGTAGATCTGGCGCGGCTGTTTCTGGCGCACTCCTCCTGTGAGGGACGGATCACATTTTTGCTGATGTCACTGTAAATTCCCTCCTTATAAAACTGTTTAAAAGATTTTTTTACCAGACGATCCTCTCCTGAATGGAAGGTAAGGATTGCCGCTCTTCCGTTTGGAGCCAGCACCTGAGGCAGCTTTTCCAGAAAATCATAAAGCACCTCAAATTCACTGTTCACATCAATGCGAAGGGCCTGAAAGCTTCTCTGACAGGATTTTTTTACAGCCTCCTTCCGTTCCTTTTCCGGAATAAAGCTTAAAGCCTGCTCGATCACCTGTTTAAGATCTGTGGTAGTTTCAATAGGACGAATCCTTCTCTGACGGATCACCGCTTTTGAAATTTCCTCAGCATAGGGCTCGTCTGCATTTTCCAGAAGCATTCCGTAAAGCTCCTCCTGAGTCACCTCTTTCAGACGCTCTGCCGCGCTGATTCCTTTCTGAGGATTCATGCGCAGATCCAGAGGGCCGTCCACTTTATAGGAAAAACCTCTCTCCGGATTGTCGATCTGCATGGAGGATACTCCCAGATCAGCCAGAACAAAATCAAATTTCCCTGCTTCCTCTGCTACCTGGTCAATATTTCTGAAATTCAGAAGCTTAACTGTAAGGATATCTTCTCCGAATCCCTGTTTTTTCAATCTCTCTTTTGTTTTTTCTGATTCAATGGGGTCTACGTCCAGCCCGTAAATATGTCCCTCTCCTTTCAGACATTTCAGCATCTCCAGAGTATGCCCTCCATATCCCAGGGTAGCGTCCAGGCCGCGCTGTCCCGGCTGTATCTGAAGAAAATCCAGAATTTCCTTCACACAGATAGAAATATGCATACCTGCCGGAGTACTTCCTTTTCGTATTACTTTTTCTACCACATCTGCATATTTTTCCGGCTGATGCTCTTTATATTTTTCACTGAACCGCTTCGGGTGGGTTCCGGAATATCGCACGCGGCGTTTATGTGGTTTTTCCTGATTTTCCATTATCTATTCTCCTGTCTGTTTCTGTTATTTTTTATAAAATCATTTTTGGTAACCAACTTACAGCTTCTAAGATCACAGGCATTTTACAATGAACGATTTTACCTTTTTCTGCATTCAGATAAAATATGGCTGTACAGTACATACCTGCCTGCTGATATAAAAGCTGTTTTAAAAACCTTCTTTTATCAGAAAAACTTGTTACTATACTAGAATATCAGAAAATCTCTGAAATCACAATGAAAAGAATCCTCTAAAAAAATTGACGAAAGATTAACATTTTTCTTCTTTACTTTTTTCCTGATTTGGCATAGAATGTTTCATTACAACTATAAAACTGTCATACCAGTTAGAAAAAAGAAAGTGGTGAATGAACATGAAACGCAGGTTTTTCTTTGGGCTTCTGACACCGGGCAGGATTATTTTTATTCTTATTTTAATCTATATTGCTCTGCTTACAGTGCCTTATCTGCGGCACAAAAAAGTTTCAGAAAATTTTCAGAATGACTTCAGTCAGAGAGAGTTTTACAGCTCCCAGGCGGGAAGCGAGCGGATCGCCTACATAAACGACAACACAGACGCTCTTCTCTATCGCCTTCAGATGATCGAACAGGCAGAGCAGGAAATTATTCTCTCTACCTTTGACTTTAACGCCGACAAAGGCGGAAAAGATGTTATGGCTGCGCTTATGAGTGCCGCGGACAGAGGCGTAAAAGTCCGGGTGATCATTGACGGCTTCAGCGGTTTTCTGGATGTAAAGGGAAAAGGAACCCAGTGGTTCCAGGCTCTGGCCTCCCATAAGAACATTTCTCTTCGCATCTACAATCCGCTCACGCCTTTAAAGCCCTGGAAAATGCAGGCCCGTCTCCATGACAAATATCTGATCATTGACCATCAGATGTTCCTGCTGGGAGGAAGAAATACAACCAATCTGTTTCTTGGGGATTACTCCAAATCAAAAAATATTGACAGAGAAATTTTTGTGTATGAGACAGAAGATAATAAAGCTTCCTCTCTCTATCAGCTCAAAGCTTATTTTGAAAAAATATGGGCTCTGAAGGACAGCCGGGAGTTTACCTGCAAAAAACTTTCTGATGAAATTCAGGAATGTATTGCGTCTCTGAACAACCGTTATCAGAAGCTGAAAGAAACATATCCGAAGGCTTATACGGACTGGGATTTCCAGAAGCTCACCTTTGAGACAAATAAAATTTCCCTTCTCTGCAATCCTCTGGAAGCAGAAAACAAAGAGCCCTGGATGTGGTATTCCATCCACCAGCTTATGCTTCAGGGAAAAGAAACGCTTATCTACACCCCCTATATCATCTGCGGAAAAGAGATGTACCAGGATCTTACAGACCTGAAGGACAACAATATTCCCCTTGAAATCATTACCAATGATGTTGCCAGCGGAGCAAACCCCTGGGGATGCACGGATTATCTGAACCAGAAAGAAAAAATCTGGAAAACCGGCGCAAAGGTTTATGAATTTATGGGCGGTCATTCCTGCCATACAAAAGCAGTTCTGATCGATGACAGAATGAGTATTGTGGGCTCCTACAATCTGGATATGAGAAGCACCTACCAGGATACAGAGCTGATGCTTGCCATTGACTCAGAGAAATTAAATTCCATGATCCGAAAAGAAGCAGAAACAGACAAGACCTACAGTAAAACCATGGGACCTGACGGAAACTATATTCAGGGCGAAAACTATGTTCCAAAAAAACTCAGTACAGGAAAGAAAATCTTCTACTGGACTCTTCGGGTTCTTACTGTACCTCTCAGAAAATTCCTGTAATCTTTCTGAGTCTGCAGAATAAAAAACTTCCTTTCATTGATCAGGCTGTTTCTAATAAGCCTTCTGCAGCTCAGATCATTACTTCTGTCTTTTAAAAATATTTACAAAAAAAGACACTGCATCCGGAAATGCGCTCCGGGGGAAGCTCCCCGGAACATCCATTTCCTGTGCAGTGTCTCTTTTTTTGTAGCTATATGTGTTTTTATGACAGTTCCAGCTTTCCTGTATAAAGCTGATAATAGGTTCCTTTCATTTTGATCAGATCCTCATGATCGCCTCTTTCAATAATATTTCCATGATCCAGAACAATAATCGCATTACTGTTGCGGATTGTGGAAAGTCTGTGCGCGATTACAAATACAGTACGTCCTTTCATCAGGTTGTCCATACCTTTTTGTACAATACTCTCTGTTCGTGTATCAATACTTGAAGTTGCCTCGTCAAGAATCAGTACAGGCGGATCTGCCACTGCTGCCCTGGCAATGGACAAAAGCTGTCTCTGTCCCTGTGAAAGCTCCTCACCGTCACCGCTGAGCATTGTCTGATATCCATTAGGAAGCATCTGGATAAACTGATCTGCATGGGCAAGGCGCGCTGCCTGGTAAACCTCTTCGTCTGTGGCATCCAGCTTTCCATAACGGATATTATCCATAATCGTACCGGTAAACAGATGCGTATCCTGCAGGACAATTCCCAGAGAACGGCGGAGGTCATCCTTTTTAATCTTTGTAATGTTAATTCCGTCGTAACGGATCTTGCCTTCCTGAATATCATAAAAACGATTGATCAGGTTGGTGATCGTAGTCTTTCCGGCTCCTGTAGAGCCTACAAAAGCAAGCTTCTGTCCAGGCTTTGCATACAGGCTGATATTTTTCAGGATTACTTTATCTTCATTGTAGCCAAAGGTCACATTCTCAAAAACAACATCTCCGGTCAGCTCTGTATAGGAAACAGAACCGTCTGCAGAATGAGGATGTTTCCATGCCCACATTCCTGTGCGCTCCTTACATTCTGTAATATTTCCGTTTTCGTCCTTTCTGGCATTTACAAGAGTCACATAACCTTCATCTTTTTCCGGCTCCTCGTCGATCAGCTGGAAAATACGCTCTGCTCCTGCAAGCGCCATAACAATGGAGTTAAACTGCTGAGCCACCTGCATAAACGGCTGAGTAAAGCTTTTTGTAAACTGAAGGTAGGAAGCCATAACTCCAAGAGTGATTCCACCTACTCCGATAACAGAAAGGAAACCGCCCAGAACTGCTGTAAGAACAAACTGAAGATTTCCGATATTTCCGATTACCGGTCCCATCATATTTGCAAAAGTATTTGCTCTGGAAGCGCTTTCAAAAAGAGCTTCGTTTAATTTATCAAACTCTTCTTCTGATTTTCTTTCATGGTTAAATACCTTGACAACTCTCTGTCCGTTCATGCGCTCTTCCACAAAGCCGGTTACATCTGCCAGAGACATCTGCTGGCTGACAAAATACTTTCCACTGTTTCCGCCGATCTTGTTCGTCACAAAAATCATCACAAAAATCACCGCTACTGCCAGAAGGGTCAGAAGAGGACTCAGAGCGATCATGGAAATAAACGTAACGATAATCGTAAAAAATGCCATCAGCGCCTGAGGGATTGACTGACTGATCATCTGTCTCAGCGTATCCGTATCATTGGTGTAAAGACTCATGATCGAACCGTTCGTCCTCTGGTCAAAGTAACGGATAGGAAGTGTCTGCATATGCTCAAACATATCGTCACGCACTCTTTTCAGCACACCCTGTCCGATAAATACCATCATTCTGGTATAGATAAAGGTTGAGATCACACCCAAGAGGAAGATACCGCCCAACACTGCCAGCGCACGGTAAAGACCTGCAAAATCCGGAGTCTGCTGTCCGATCAGAGGGATGATAAAGTCATCCAGAAGGAACTTCAGGGACAAGGATACAGAAATTGTTGCTACAGAACTGATCAAAATACAGATAAATACCAGGATCAGCTGCATTTTATAAGTTTCTGTCATGTACTTCAAAAGACGGTTTGCTGTTTTCAGATTGTCTTTGGAAAGCCTACGCATTTTCTTTTTATTCTGTTTTTCATTCATCATCCTCACCTCCCTTGACCTGGGATTCATAAACTTCTCTGTAAATGTCATTTGTCTGAAGAAGCTCCTGTGAAGTTCCTATACCTGCCACTTCACCGCCATCCAGTACAATGATCTGATCTGCGTCCTCAATGGATGCTACTCGCTGGGCAATGATGATCTTGGTGGTATCCGGGATTTCTTCACGAAAAGCCTTACGGATCAGTGCATCTGTCCTGGTATCCACTGCGCTTGTGGAATCATCCAGAATCAGGATCTTCGGTTTTTTCAAGAGTGCCCTGGCGATACAGAGACGCTGCTTCTGACCGCCGGAAACATTGTTTCCGCCCTGAACGATCTGAGTGTTGTAGCCTGCCGGAAATTCATTGACAAAACCGTCTGCCTGCGCAAGCTTACAGACTCTCTGTACTTCCTCTTCACTGGCATTTTCATTACCCCAGCGAATGTTTTCGTAAATTGTACCGGAAAATAGCACATTCTTCTGAAGCACCATGGAAACCTGGTCACGAAGAGCCTCCAGATTGTAATCCCTTACATCAATGCCTCCGACTTTTACGCTTCCGTCCGTTACATCATACAGTCTTGGGATCATCTGCACTAATGTAGACTTGGCGCTTCCGGTACCGCCGATAATACCGATTGTCTGACCGGATCGGATATGAAGATTGATATCTTTCAGAGAAAGATTTCCGCCTTTTCCACCATAACTGAAATTTACATGGTCGAATACAATATCTCCATTTTGGACTTCTACAGCCGCGTTTTCCTTATTCTTCATTTCCGGAACTTCCTTCAGAACCTCTGTAATACGATCTGCGGAAGCCTCTGCGATCATGATCATGACAAACACAAAGGTTACCATGGAAAGGGACATCAGAATCTGAAGGGCATATACGATCACACTTGTCAGCTCACCTGTTGCCATGCTTCCAAGAACAATACTTTTTCCTCCGATGGCAACAAGAAGAAGCACCACTGTATACATGGTAAACTGCATCACCGGAGCGTTCCATGCAACAATCTTCTCTGCCTTTGTGAAAAGATCATATACATATTTAGAAATACCGTGGAATTTATCAATCTCATGGTCTTCCCTTACAAAAGCTTTTACCACACGGGAGGCATTTACATTTTCCTGAACAGAATTATTCAGAATATCATACTCGTCGAATACCTTGATAAAATGAGGATGGGCTTTTTTTGCAATAAAAATAAGCGTTCCTCCGAGAAACGGGATTACGATTAAAAAGAGCAGCGCAATCTTGACATTGATCACCAGAGTCATTACCCAGGAAAGGATAATCATGATCGGAGCTCTTGCCAGCATACGGATACTCATCATATATGCCATTTGTACGTTTGTAATATCTGTAGTCATTCGTGTAACCAGACCGGATGTGGAAAAATGATCGATATTCTTAAAAGAAAATAATGTAGCCCAGATTGCCCTGTGCAATGCCGATATCAATAATCTTCGCCATTTCCATAGGGATCAGAACTTCCATAAATACCTCAAGGATCACAAAGAACGGAGCCAGTACAGACTGTTTCCTGTATTCCCTGACTGATCTTAAAAGTGTCTTATTCATTCTTCTTTGTCTACCTCCTTATTCTCCCTGTTATTTTCTGCAAGATTACGACACATCTGGCAAAGGACTTTTTTGCATAACAAAAGATCCTCGTCTGGAATTCCTTTTGTCATACGCGCTTCTACTTCCTGAATATGCTTCAGGATATCCGGACGGATAGCCTCTGCTTTTTTTGTGGGCAGTATTCTTTTCAGCCTTGCATCCTCTTTCACGCTTTCCCGGTAAATAAAACCGTTTTTTTCCATAAGCTTCAAAATACCTGAGGCTGTGGATTTCCGGATCTGGAACTCCTCCTCCAGATTTTTCTGATAAATATCCCTGTGAAGCGTTTCCAGAAGAATATACTTCAGTACATGCTTCTGCATGGGAGTAAGTTCATTTTCCTCCATTGCTTTCACCGGCTTCTGACTGCGTTTCAGCTGATGTGATAAAATACGTATCAGCCTTCCTGTGTGCATATCCCGAATTTTCTGGTCATTATCCTGCATTTTTTACCTCTTTTCTTTTAGTTAGCGTCCTAACTTTTCACATTATACAAAGAAGAATTTTTAATGTCAATATGTTTTTACAGTTTTTCCCTGTGATCAGATTTCAAGCTTCAGAAGCTCCTTTGCCGCCTCCAGACGCTGATAAAACTGTGGATAAAATGCTTCTGTTTCCTCAAACGGCGTATAATAAAAACGACTGAGTACATACATGTTCAGATTTTTTATAAGTGTTTCATCTTCTGTGTGATAAAACACCTCCTGAATATCAATCAAAAAATCATG
>OHJX01000594.1_pt1 | contig 13305 bp, 6 predicted proteins | sample 1568671 | NCBI WGS metagenome assembly OHJX01 (sample SAMEA3879589, study PRJEB24766) | human gut metagenome | biome: human-associated habitat; feature: feces | place: USA | collected 1985/1987 | reverse complement strand
TTGCTACACCAGATATGATGGGTGTTGTTGGACGTCTTGGACGTGTACTTGGACCGAAAGGTCTTATGCCGAACCCGAAAGCCGGAACAGTTACGATGGACGTGACAAAAGCGATCAACGACATCAAAGCCGGTAAGATCGAGTACAGACTTGACAAAACAAACATTATCCATGTTCCGATCGGTAAAGCATCCTTTACAGAGGAACAGTTAGCGGACAACTTCCAGACGCTTATCGATGCAATCAATAAGGCAAGACCGTCAGCGGTTAAAGGACAGTATTTGAAGAGCATTACTCTTACATCTACAATGGGACCTGGCGTGAAGGTTAATCCGATGAAACTTGCATAATTAAAGTAATATACAGCGAGACAGCATATCATAGTATGTGCTGTCTCGTTTGTTTTATAGGAAGCTTATAGAAACCGGATGAAAGTCCGGATATGCCCAGAAACTTGGCGATCGCTTATTTGTTTTAAAGTATGTGAATATGAAACACATGTGTAAAAAAGTAAAAATAGTAAAATTGACAAATTTTTGAAGAGAAGATGCGCCCGGAAAGGCTGTTTTCATAGGATGAAAAAGGAAATATTGTTAAAAATCACAAAAAAATTATGTAGTGATAAAAAATATTGAGTTTTATGATGAAAAAAACTATAACAATGAGAGAGTCGCTAGAGGCGAGTTGGTTTTTTATATCGACTCTGACTAAATCAGGATATAAACTTTTTACTGGAAGTTTATTAGCAGAAGTAACGAGAGAAGTACGAAAACGTGTTTTCTCTCGTTAAAAATTTTAAGAAAGCAGAGAGGTAAAAAATGGGAAGGAAAATGAAAAAGTTAACGCGCGCCGGCGCGGGAGCGCTTGCCGGAGTAATGGTCTTCGGATTGGCAGCTCCGCTTGCACCTCTAAGTGTTGAGGCGGCAGATGAAGTGAAAAATCTGGCGATTGGTTCAACAGCAACAGTCAACGATAAAGAAACAGACTATTGGGGCGCGGATAAAGCTGTTGACGGTATTGTTAACAGAACTGCAGCAAAAAGAGATCAGTCCCGTTGGGCAACGAACGTAGGCGGAGATGCAGATGCAAAGTGGCTGAAGATTGATTTGAAAGAAGCAAAAACATTCCAGTCGTTTGTTCTTGCATGGGAAAGAAGAAATATTACCGGTTATAAAATCCAGATTTCACAGACAGGCGAAGATAATTCATGGGAAGACGTCTATACAAAAACAGGAGCAAGTCATATTTCTCATATAAATGAAAATATTCATTTGCCAGAGGCAAAAACAGCACGTTATGTACGTTTATATATTGACGGATATACGGCGAATGCGGCAGATGATCAGACAAATTGGCGATCAGTTTCTCTTTATGACTTCCAGATCTATGCAAATGAGATTCCTGATACGGTTCTCCCGGATGAAAACTACTGTCTGGAAGGAACAGCAGAAGCAAGCAATTTTGAAGAGGTTCAAAGCGAGCCGGGAAAACAAGGTCCGGCAAAAGCGATTGACGGAGATTTAACAACACGCTGGGCAACAGAAAGCGATGGAAAAGGAACGACAGCCCGTACGCTGACTGTGAAGCTTCCGGCAGCGCAGTGGGTAGAATATGTGAAGATCGACTGGGAAATGCCGGCAAGCGGAGTTCCTACTCCGAAGAAATATACGATTGAAGCGGCAGAAAAAGAAGGCGGCGAATTTACTGTAGTTCATACAAACAGCGAGCAGGTTACAAAAGCCGAGCAGATTATCAAGTTAGACAAACCTGTATGGGCAAAAGAACTGAAATTAAACGTAACGGAGTACGGCGCTGCGACAGGAACTTGGTATAATGTTTCTGTGGCAGAATTCGGCGCATATGCGATGAAGCCGGAGTCAGGCGTCATCGATGAGAATGCAACAGCAAAACAGATTGCGGACAAGCTGGCAGCTCCGACTGTAAAGGCGGACAAAACCGGATTAGAGTGGCAGGATGTGCCGGAAGGAGTTACTGTAGAGTTCCTCGCAGATTACGAACAGGTTGTCGGAAGAGACGGCAAGATCTATCAGCCGCTTAGAGAGACAACTGTAAAGGGAATTTACAAAGTAACAAAAGGTGAAGAGACAGCAGAAGGCGCAAGAGAACATACAGTTACGATTCCGGGTAAATATGATAACGCTGGAACAAATGCGAAACCGGTTGTAATTCCGGAACTGGCAGAGTGGTATGGCGGAACAGAGGCCGGATCTGTTAAGATCGGTGAAGGCACAAAGATCGTTTATAAAGACGCCGCGTTTAAGGCAGCGGCAGAAGCTCTTGCAACAGATTATAAAGCAGAGTACGGCGTTGATCTTCAGGTTGCAGACAGCGGAGAAGATGCAGGCGATATCGTCTTTACAAAAGATGATAAAAACGGACTCGGTGAAGAAGGCTATATCATGGAGATGGACGATAAAGTAAATGTAAAGGCTGAGCAGGCGCAGGGAGCTTACTGGTCGACACGTTCCATTCTTCAGATCGTGAAACTGAATAACGGTGAGATTCCGAAAGGTATTACAAAAGACTATCCGAAGTTCAAAGTAAGAAGCTTTAGCTTGGATGTTGCCCGTAAACCGGCATCTCTTGAGTCATTGGAAGATTTTGTAGACGCTATGGCATACTACAAGATGAATGATTTTCAGGTTCATTTGAATGATAACTTGATCTTCTATGAGAATTTTGAAAGCGCAGAAGTCGCTCGAGAAAGGGCGTATACAGGATTCCGTCTTGAGTCCGATATTAAGGCAGGCGGAGAAAATAAAAAAGATCTGACTAACGAAGACCTTTTCTATACAAAGGAAGACTTTAGAAACTTTATCGAAGAGTCTGAAGCGCAGGGAGTAAGTATTGTGCCGGAAATTGATGCTCCGGGACATTCGGGTGCATTTACAAAAGTTCGTCCTGATCTGATGCTTCCGCAGAATCAAGCTGTCAACGGAAATGCAAAACGTGCAGGCGAGCAGTTTGACTTAAGCGGTGATGTGAATTCCAAAGACAGTCAGTATGGTAAGAGCCTTTCATTTGTTCAGGGTGTGTGGGATGAATATCTGACAGACAATATGTTCGACGACAGTATGACAGTACATATCGGAACAGATGAATATTATGGTGAAGAGAATGCTTTCCGTCATTTCTCCGATGATATGATCAAATATATTCAAGGTAAAGACCGTACAGTCCGTATGTGGGGAAGTTTGACGCAGATTGACGGAGACGGAACAGTTCCGGTAAAAAGCGAAAATGTACAGTTGAACGTATGGAATACAGGATACTCCAATCCGAAACAGATGTACAACGATGGATTTGATCTTATCAATACACTGGACGGTTCTCTCTATATGGTTCCGAATGGAAGCGGAAGCAGAGGAGGATATGGCGATTATCTGAGAACAGAAGACCTTTACAAAAATTGGATTCCGAATAATATGGGCGGAACAGTAATTCCGGCAGGATCTGATCAGATGCTCGGAAGTACGTTTGCGATTTGGAACGATAATATTGACACTGCTGCACAGGGAATCTCAGAAGTTGATAACTTTGAGCGTTTTGAAGATGCGCTTCCGATTCTTGCAAGCAAAGGCTGGGGCGAAGGTGAAGATCTTGAGTTTGCCGCAGTAAAAGAAAAAGCGGAGAAACTGGGAGATGCTCCGGGAAGCAATCCGTACTATGAAGAAACGGCAGATAAAGACGGCAAGTATATGTCTTACGGTTTTGACAATAAAGAAGATTCGTCTGAAAACAACAGAGATATCAAAGAGACAAAGAATGCAGATATTGACGGCGCGCTGAAACTGAAAGGCGGCGAAAGTTATGCGTCGACACCGATTGAAAAACTTGCAGTCGGAAACGCCCTGTCATTTGACGTTACATTAACTGAAGAAGCAAGAGCAGGACAGATCCTGTTTGAAGCAGATACACCGGGCGGAGAAGATTATGTACATGATATCCGCATCATGGATGACGGAAGAGTTGGATTCAGAAGAGAGCTTTATGATTACTACTTCGATTATAAACTTCCGGTTGGCGAGAAAGTTCATATGGAAATCGTGACAGATACGTTGAAAACTGTGTTGATCGTAGACGGAAAAGAATATCAGGCAACAGGAATTTACATCAACAGACAGACTGATAATACGCTCAGAAAACAGGGGATTAAAAATGCAACACTGCTTCTGCCTGTTCAGCGTATCGGATCAAAGACGAATTCAATCGTCGGCACGATCGATAATGTAGAAGTAAAGACAGCAGATCCGATCTCGTCAAAAGATGAGTATAATAAAGCGGCATGGACAAAAGTATCTGTTGATACAGAAACCAATATTGCTGATAGTAAAACAGAAGGTCTTTTCACATATGCATTTGACGGAAAATCAAATACAATCTGGCATTCAAATTGGAAAGATGGAAAAAGCGATAAGCTGAAACCGCAGGGAAGTTTTGATGAGATCGGCGGAGTGATCAATCTCGGTCAGAAATATACGATCAATCAGTTCTCCTTCACTCCAAGACAGGGAAATGCAAGTGGTCAGGTGACAAAAGCTGATTTATATGTGAAGGCAAATGAAGGTGACGAATGGGTAAAAGTTGCCGAAAATACAGAATTTGCCGCTGATGCATCTAAGAAGACATTCTACTTTGACGAGCAGGAAGTTCAGTTTGTAAAATTCGTTGCAAAAACATCTAATGACGGTTGGGTAGCTGTATCTGAATTTGATGTTGACAATGAAAAGGTAAAAGAAATGACAGTTTATGCTGCGGCTCAGAAGGGCGGAAAAGTTACAAGCAGCGCAAAAGACGGAAAAGTAATGCAGCACGAGAACGTTACTGTAACGGCGACTCCGAATAAAGAGTATAAGTTTGCAGGATGGTATGATATTCTTACAGGAGAAAAGGTATCTGATGATGCGGAATATACATTTGCTGTAGAAATGAATACATCTTTGATCGCTCATTTCACGAAAAACGGTGAAACGCCGGATCCGCAGCCGAAAGAGTGGACGGTAACGATCGACGGGACAGGACATAAAGTAAAAGACGGCGAAACACTGACAGTAGAAGAGCCGTCTAAACCGGGTCATGCGTTTGCAGGGTTCTACCTTGTTGGAACAGATACGGCTGTAGATTTCACAAAACCGATCACATCTGATATGAATGTTGAATCACGCTTTACACAGTATAAAGTTACAGCAGTAGAGAGTGAGAACGGAACAATCACAGTCAGCGAGATGAATGACAAAGGTGAAGTAACTGTTACAGCAAAAGCAAATGACGGATATATCTTTAAAGGTTGGAAAGTAGATGGAAAAGAGACAGAGGCTCTTGGAACACCTTATACATTTGTGCCGGTGAAAGATACAACAGTTGAAGCTGTATATGAGAAGAAAGATGATACAAAAGTTTATCATACAGTAATCATTAACGGACAAACAGTTACGGTAGAAGATGGCAAGACGCTTGATCGTCCTGCTGATCCTGTAAAAGAAGGATATAAGTTCATCGGTTGGTTCGTGGATGGAAAAGAATTTGATTTCAATACTCCGATTACGGGAGATCTGAAGATCGAGGCTCGTTTTGAGAAGCTTCCGACTACTGATAAGAATGATAAGAACGACAAAAACGATAAAGTTGAAGGCGCAGTTCAGACGGGCGATACAGCAAATGCAGTACCGTGGATCGTATGCCTCGGCGCAGCCGCAGGAGCTGGTGTTGTGGTGTTGAAATCACGCAAAAAACGTTCTTAATTTAAAAACTGTTTTCAGAATGTGATAAATAATTGATCTTGAAAGCATAACAAATAAAATAGTATCATACAGTTTTTCTGCCGACAGGTAATCCTGTCGGCAGTTTTCATATAGGTGATAGGTCAGAGTGCGGGAACGCCGGAGATTTTGGCGGCTATGTACAATCCTGAAATGCGCCTTCTGACATTCCCTGTGGTTCTGTGTTTCTTTATAAGTGAAACACTACAATCTACTTTGTTCAAAGTGGAAATAAACTCTTCACCTCATGTAGGTGTTTTTTAATAGTAAAGTGAAAAATATTATTGTTTTTGAAGGATAGATATGCTATGATAAATTCACTCACAGAACTTCTATCTGTGAAAGATACCGGCAGTTTCGCCGGTCTGAGGAATTCCCTCAAAATTACCCGATACAATACAACAACAGTTTTTGCGTGGATAGTCTTGTAGAACAGTTCTTTTTTTCGTATACTGATTTTTAAGAGAAGGTCTTAAAAAAGAAAAAGTTTTCTTTTTCAGAGGAAAAACTTTTGGCGAAAGTAAACCTAAAAGCAGCAAGCTTAAAAGTATTTTCCCGCCTGTACTGCAGGACTTATTCATGCACATGAAAGGAGAGCCTATGGCAGGAAAAGAAAACAGAGAAATTAAAAACAGTGTCTTTGTAGATCTGTTCTATGAGGACGAATCAGCAGAAGCGAATGAGATCGCGCTTTTTAATGCAATCCATGATGAGCCGTTGCCGGAAGGAACGAAGATTCGGAAATTCCGTGTAGACAATACGATCTATATGAATTTTCAAAACGATATTTCTTTTGACGCAGGAGGAAAAGTGATCGTATTCGGCGAGCATCAGTCTACGGTCAACGAAAACATGCCCCTTCGGAGTCTGCTGTACATCGGACGTGCTTATGAAAGGCTTGTACCGCCGAGAAGCCGTTATAAGAAGAAAATCGTTTTCCTTCCGACACCGGAATTTTACACATTCTATAACGGAAAAGAAAAGTGGGAAAAGGAAAAAGAACTGCGCCTGTCAGATGCCTATATCGTAAAAGACGGTGAGCCGAGTCTGGAATTAAAAGTAAAGGTCATCAATATCCGGCCGGAAGAGCATCATGAAATCTTAGAAAAGTGTCAGGTACTGAAAGAATACAGCCAGTTCATGGAAATCGTGCAGAACTATCAGATCTCCGGGGAGGAAGAGCCTTATAAAAAAGCGATAAAAGAGTGCATTGAAAAAGGGATTCTTGCTGATTATTTAATGCGAAAAGGAAGCGAGGTTGTCAATATGCTATTAGACGAATACGACTATGAGACAGATATCGAAGTGCAGAGAGAAGAGGCAAGAGAGCAGGGAAGAGAAGAAGGTAGAAAGCAAGGGACTCTTCAAAAAACTTGCGCCTTAATTCGGAAAAAGCTTGAAAAAGGAAAAACAATTTCCGAAATTGCAGATGATCTTGAAGATACGGAAGAAAACATTGTTCATCTGATTGAAGAGTTTCATCTTGGAAGGAAAGAATCTTAATTAAATTTGGAGCCTAAACCTTTTAAATTGCAAAAGTTTAGGCTCTTGTTTCATGACAGTCCTAATTTTCCAAAGAGATCCTGCCGTTTTCTTACTTCGTTTCCCTCGACTTTCATACCGGAGAGAACTTCTCCTGCTCTTCCTTTTCTGCAAAAGCAGGTCCGAAAAATACGCTGAATCCATGCCGCAGGAAGAAAAACCGGGTATTTCTCCAGATACGGATACTGCATTTTCATCGCTTTATACGGCAGAAATATCGCTTCCATCCATACTTTGATCTGACCTTTCCAAACACGTTTGTCCACTTCTGCCACATGCTGTATATTATAATTTGTAATCGTTCCGTATATTCCGCTTTGCATCAGCAATTCCGTAAGTTGTGCATAAAACTCTGTTTCTGCCTTCTCCTCAAACCAAACGGAAACAAGATCACACATACACCGTTCAAACTGAGCCAGCTCTATTTTCTCCAGTTCTTTCCGAACGTAATCCCAATCCAGACTTTCCTTCATCCGATCCGAAAAAAGCCACATATCTACGATAGAGCGGATTCCGCATCCGCCGCCCTGAAAATGTTTCGCCATATGAGCGATCATAAAGATATAAAAATCTTCCCATGACAGCCGATAAATATGAGATTTACCCTCTTCCTGACGCGCCCGTTTCCAGATATCCTCATAATATGCATCCAACAGTGAATTTTCACCGATCATGCAATGATGCATCTCGATATTCATAAACGGCTTTCTAAAAAACACATCATGATGACTATCCCTGTGATCGCAATAATATCCGAGATCCGTCAGAACCGCTTCCACTTCTTTTCCTCTTCCCGTCTCATACAAAATATCCAGATCCGCCATCATCCGCATACTTGTAACCGGATAAAACCTTTTCATCAAAATGCCTTTTAACGGCAAAACAGATATCCCTTCCTTTTCAAAAGCCTCCAACAATTCTTCCTGTGAAAATGCCTGCACCGCATCTCTTGCAATCTCCATGGACTCTGCTTCCTGAAACTTTTTCAATATTTCTTCCGGAGGCTGCTGTTCTTTTGGAAGCTTCTGTATTCCGGGGCATACCATAGACTGAATCTTATGAAATTTGCATATTCTGTAAAATTTCCCCCAGTCTGTCTCCACTCTTAGTTCAGGCGCTTTCCCCTTTCCCAAACTGAATTTTATCATTTCTAATAACTGACGCCATTCCCTCTTAATCATCATTTGATACCTCTTTAAATTTTTTGTTTTCTATCTCCACAACTCTGTCACAGCATGCCACTCCCGCCGCTGTATGCGAAATACAGATAATTGTCTTTGTATTCATTTTCTTTAGATTCTGGAGAACTTTCCACTCCGTATCCTTATCCAAGGATGACGTACACTCGTCTAACAACAAAATCGGCGCATCGTTTAATATCGCTCGGGCAATCGCAATCCTTTGAACCTGCCCTTCCGATAATCCTTCTCCCCGCTCTGTCAAAACCGTCTCCAAGCCTTGCGGAAGTGTCTCAATATAATCCCATATACACGCAATTTCCGCTGCTTTTCGTATCTCTTCTTCTCCGATATCATGATTACAAAAGGTAATGTTCTCCCGAATCGTTCCCGACATGATCATATTCCCCTGCGGAACATAAGAAAAAACGTTTCTCGTTCCCGCATCAATCTCAATCTTTCCATTTACCGTCTCAAAATAAAGCTTTCCACTCTCACACGGCATCAAATGCAGCATTAACTTCATCATCGTGCTTTTTCCGATTCCCGATTCCCCTACAATGGCAATCAGATCTCCTTTATTAACACGCAGAGAAACATCGTCTAATATAATATCTCCGTTTTGATACGCAAACGTCACATGCTCCGCCACTATCGCGCGAAAATCTTTCTGAAACTCCGACACATCTTCAATCCGAATCTTCTGACTTTCCTCTTCCATATCCTCTATCTCCATCAGCCGCTCTGCCGACGCCTGCATGCTGTAATACTGTGGAATCAACCCCGACACATTACGAAACGGCGCCCGGATCTGCTGAATAATCTGCAAAAAAGCCGTCAATGTTCCGAATGTCATCACACCGAATGAAATCTGAAACGCTCCCCATACAAGCGCCGCATAATACCCCGCTGTAAACAAAACATATACAAGTGTATTTGCCAAATTGCTGATCGCATTACGTTTAATCCGAATACGGTAATTATCTTTTTGAAATTGATTCAGTTTGCCGCATACCGCATGCTCATTTGCAAATGATTTTATGACGATCAGATTCTCAATACATTCCTGCATATAAGAACGCACTACGCCATTCGTCCTCTGCACTTCCTTATGCAGATATTTAAAATGCCTGCTGTAAATACGGCTGAAAATGCAAACAAGAAGCCCGATGCCCAGCACCGCAGCCGTAAAACGGGCGTCGATAGAAAACAGTACCGCAAGTCCTGCCACGATCTTCGTGATCATGGAAATCGCCTGCGGGATCAGTCCGACAACCGCTCCTACCACAATGTCAATATCACTTGTCAGCCTGTTTAATATCTCTCCCGAATGAATCTTTGAAACATGCTGATACTGCTTTTTAAGTACCGCCGCAAAAATTCCCTGGCGAATCTGCATTTCAATCTTCGTTGTCGCATGTATCCGGACGTTACTGCTCAAAATATTCAAAACTGCCTGCAGCAAGATCAGACATACAATCAAAAAAATCTGAACTCCTAACCTTCCCTCTTTTACCCCTGTCGCAACATCTAATAAACTGCTGGAAACAAGAGCCAGAAGAATAAAACTTCCCGCAATCGCTCCGCTGATAAGCGCCAACAGTATTACAAGCCAAAGCGACTTTTTACTATATTGATAAATCCAGCAGACCGCCGACTTTCCTTTCTTACTTTCCATTTTCACTCTCATTCTTATTTTTCTCATTGCACTTTTCTTATCACTTTTTGCCTCTTCTACTTCATTCTACCTTTTCTATTTTAACATCATCCGGCTGTTTTATCATCAATAATATTTTTAAAAAAGTTTCATTATTAACCCTAAAAAAGCAGTGTCAAAATAAAGAAAAACTTTTTTGACACTGCCTTTTTTATCTTTTCATAAAAGAACCCTTTTTATTATCTTATTTGTTTGTAAGGCGTACTTCCTCAGAGTAAACCCATTTTGTTTGCTGTGTTTCCTTATCAGTTACTTTTGCATAAATGACTCCGCGAATTGTCTTTCCTGCCGGAATACCATTTACGTTCACTGCAAACTGATATGTAGAACTAATTACCGGAGCAACGATTTTCTTCGTACCCGGAGTCGGGCCAGTCTCTGTGCAAAGATTTTCTAAATCAGGTTTTCCATACCATAACAACCCGGTCTCATTCAAAATATAATTATCCGGAATTGACAGCTTCGCTATGTATTTTACATTTGCCTTTCCGTCAGCTCGTTTTATAATCATTGTATCAGCAACTGCTGCGTATAATGGTTTTTCGATTGTCTGCTCCTGCGGTGCGTATGTCGCTGTAAATGCCATATTGCCACTTATCGCAAATGTATATACTTCATCATATGAAACAATCTTATCCTTTAACTGCCAGCCTGCAAACTTCTGTCCAACCTGTGGCGCATCTGCTGTAATCGTTACGATCTGATTATAAACACCTTCTGCAACTTTTTTCCCATCAACAGTAACTGTGTACACTTTTTCTTTTTCCAGTGCTATCATTCCGTCAATCAATGCAATGACCGCCTCGCTTACTTCATGTTCCGTAGCCGTAGCATCGTCTTTTACTCCAGTAGCTTCTGTTACTATTTGCCGGAATATATCCCATCCATCTTTTGTATAATCAGACGAATTCAACTTGCCTGCTTCCTCAAGCCAATATGTCAGCTCTGTTTTATCTATAGCAGACGGTACATGTTGCTGTTTTTGTTCTGTCATCTTTACAAGTTGCTGTAATTACCGCCTGTCCCGGAGCTACTGCTGTTACGTTTCCGCTTGCATCAACAGTTGCTATATTATCATTATTGCTACTCCATTCAACAGCTTTGTACGTTGCATCTTCAGGTGTAACGGTTGCTGTTAATTGCTGTGCTTCGTCTCCGGCTTTCAAATCCAATGTTGAAGCGCTCATTGTAACATTTGTTATTGCTTTATGCCAAATTTGAACTTTTCGAACAGATACTGAATTTAACCCCGCTCTGCTATTCATACTTGTAAAAAAGAACATCACATAACGTCCTACTTCTGTTTTACCTTCAAAATGATCTTTAGGATATGCCGAATCAGTTTCCTGATGTGTTTTCTCATACAAAACTTTCCATCCCTCAGGCACTCTATCTTTGGCCAAAAGACTTTCTGTCGTAATCGTAGAATTATCGGTTGTTAAAATTTTATAGTTTGTAGCATATGCCATATTATGAAAACGAATATCTATACCGCTAAAACTTCTTGGCCCATTTTCTCCTAAATCAAAAATTAAATATGCCGCATTTCCTCTCGCACCCGACCCTTTTAGCGCTTCTTTTGAAAACCATCTGTAATTATCATTCTGGGTATCATCACCACGACCATCGTTAACAGAACTAACAGGAAAGTCCCCTTCTGTTCCTGAATACGCTGAAATTTGTAAATTTCGAGCTATATTCATTTCTCCTGCTGCCTGTACAACAGTTCCACCGCCAAATGACACGCAGGAAATCAACATCGCTGCCGATAATGCCGCTGATAAAAATTTCTTTAATCTCATCACTTTACTCCTTTTTTCAATTCTTTCGGTTATTAAAATTTTTATACTCTTTGGTTTACACAAAAGTCTTCTTAAATCCCCTTCCTCCTTCCTCATTATTTTTACATTTTTATGCAAACTCTACAGAACAATCCATATTTACGCTTAAATGTAGTGCTATTTTACCTGTTTTTTCATTTTTCGCCAACAAGCAGTCAGATAATATACTTTATAACCCATAATTTTTCAGTTTTTTAAGTTATTTTTCACAATTTTAATCTGTTTCCCCCAAATTTTCATTTACTCTATTGTAAAAAAGATACAAAAATGAAGTTTTTAACTCGTCATTTGTTCCTCTCTAATTCTACTGTTAAATTTTTTTAATATGTTTTCCCACCGCTTATATGCTATACTTACTTAAGCTTTTATTAAAAAACCACTACTAAAACATTTTTAAGAAAAGGAACAAAAACTATGAATTATTACCGCTTTTCAGATCTTACTATCTCCATGACATGCCGCTATGACATCATGAAACGACGTGCAGAAAAGTATCTGATTCCTAAAGCAAAGGAAAACGAACTTTCCGAAACTACCACTCCCGAAATTCGATTAAATCCTAAAAACGAACTGATACAAAAATACCAAGAGAAATATCCACATCTAACCCTTGACGAAGCAGAACTGATCCTTTTATCATCCCATTTTTCCCTTGAATTAATTAAACATCAAGGGTTTGTTCTCCACGCTTCCGCAATCTCCTACAACGATAAAGCAGTCCTTTTTTCCGCAGATTCCGGCGTCGGCAAGTCAACGCATACCCGCCTGTGGCAGAATCATTTCGGGAAAAATAATGTACATATTATTAATGATGACAAGCCTGCTCTTCGCCTCTTTGGAAATTCATTTACCGTATACGGAACGCCATTTAGCGGAAACAGCGATGAAAATGAAAACATAAAAGCGCCTCTTCATGCCGTTGTATTTCTTGAACAATGTGAGCACAATGCCATGAAAAAACTAACAGCCAAAGAGGCGCTTCCTTATTTTCTTTATAACCTGCCGCAATACAGCAAACACGCAGAACGCATGAACACTCTGCTTTCTCTTCTTGATATACTTTTAAAAACAACTCCTGTTTATCTTTTATCCTGCACTCCCGATAAAAGCGCGGCAATTCTTGCCGAACAGACTTTATTCGGCTCCACTACATAGTTTCAACTAAACCCAGACCAATTTTCGGTATTCCAATTAGGGAAGTTCTCAGATTGCCCCCTTCTCTGCGAATTTAATTAAGATTCTTTCCT
>OHJX01000591.1_pt1 | contig 13365 bp, 9 predicted proteins | sample 1568671 | NCBI WGS metagenome assembly OHJX01 (sample SAMEA3879589, study PRJEB24766) | human gut metagenome | biome: human-associated habitat; feature: feces | place: USA | collected 1985/1987 | reverse complement strand
TCCACCCGGATATACTCTTCCTTTCTCTCCCAGTATACCCTGCACATGCCCGCCGGGGTCAGCGTCCGGCAGTCCACCCAGTCCACGCCTTCCGGGAAGCAGGGCTGTATCCGGATGCGCTCCCTGGCCGAAGCGTCCGCCCGGATGCCTGCCAGGGAGCAGTAAAACCATTCCTCCGCCGCGCCCAGCATAAAATGATTCTGGCTCATCACGGGATGCTCCTGATTGGGGCCGTCCCAGTCCTCACACAGCGTTGTTGCATTGCAGCTCACCTGATAACCGTAGCTTGGAAAATCCGTTTTCATAAAATTTTCCGCAATGATATCGTTCCTGCCGTACTTTGCCAGCGCGCGCAGGATATAAGGATGCCCCACATCCCCTCCGGTAAAATGGCCGCCCTTTAAACGGATATCCTCTTCCAGATTCTGAAGCACCGGCTCCCTGTATTCTTCCTCCGGCAGTTCCAGAAACAGCGCCATGGCATTGGCCGTCTGGCTGCCGTTAGCATAGTTTTTGGACAGCGGATAGAAAAAGGCTTCATTAAAGGCCTTCCGGCAGTCCTGCGCCAGCTTCCGGTAATGCTCTTCCTCCTCTTTCCTGCCCAGCACACCCGCTGTTTCGGCCATAACCGTCAGATCCTGATACAAAATGGCCGTCGCCGTAACCGGTATGGGCGTATTGGCCGGGTGAGACGGATAATGTCCCACATCCAGCCAGTCTCCCAGCCCGTAATTCAGGATGCCGTTCCTGGCTTTTGACAGCAGATAAGCAACGTATCTTTCGGACAGTCCGTAATGCTTTTCCAACAACTGCCTGTCACCGTATTTTTTATACAGATACCAGGGCAGAAGCACGCTGGCGGAGCCCCATTCCGGGGAATCCCGGAAGCCCAGATCAAACTGTACGAATTCCGGGCAGATGCTGGGCACCAGGCCCTCCGGGGTCTGGGAATCCTCCATGTCATCCAGGATTTTTTCAAACAGCTTCTTTGCATCGAAATCAGCCAGGATGCCAGGGCCGATCAAATGTGTTTCCTCCAGCCAGCCCAGCTTTTCCCTATGGGGGCAGTCGGTGAAAACACTCTGCATATTGCTGCGGATTGCCCCCACGATGATTTCATGGATCCGGTTGTACATTTCATTGGAGCACTTAAAGTAACCGGTTTCAGGACAGGACGCATACTGCTCCTGCCCGGTAACCTCCAAAATCCGGGCATCCGTCCGGATCAGGGCATACCGCTGGCCGTAATAGGTAAAACGCGGCATCCAGGTTTCTTCCCCTTCCCCGGAGAGGGTATAGACATAATAATGGGGATCTCCCGTAAACTCCTGGTTGATGCTTCCGTCCCCAAGGAGCAGCTCGCCCGGCGTAATAATAACCTGCTGCCCCTTTTCCCCGGCGGCCTTAATTTTAATGCGCCCGGCAAAATTCCTTCCGAAATCATACCTTATCCTTCCGTCTTCCAGCCTGCATACATCCACGGCCTGCAGCTCCTTCTGAATCCGCACCTGCGGCTGGCCGGCCTTCTTCAGCGCCCCCACAGGCCCCTCATAGATTGCAGCGGGAATCCACTCCGCCTTTCCTTCCGATATGGCTGCCTTCCAGCCGCAGACAGACGCATCATAATCCTCACCGCCGTAAATGCAGGACATCATCACCGGTCCCGGACAGCAGCTCCACTCTCCGTCCGTGACAAATTTCTCCGCCGTTCCATCCTCATAGGTCACACAGAGCGCCATAATCAGCAGCGGATCCCCGAAGGAACCGGTGAATTTCACATACCGTTCCCCGTCCACATGATACATGCCGTTTCCAATCATGACCCGGAGCCTGTTTTTTCCCCGGTTCAGAAAAGCAGTTACATCATAGGTGCTGTAAAGGCAGGTTTTCCTGTAATTGGTCCAGCCCGGCTCGTAAACGCCTTCGTTTACTTCCTTTCCCTCCACGAATAATGCGAACTGCCCCAGGCCGCAAATGTGAATTTCCGCCTTTGCAGGCTGCTTTTTAAGGAACAGGTCCCGTCCGAACACCGGCATCTGCTTTCCATATCTTTTTGCTGTAATCCATTTTGCCTGACTCCAAATTCCCATTACTTTTTCTCCTGTTTTTTTTAATCCTTTTCCGCTAACTATTACAAAAAGGGCGTAAACTTCCCCTATGCACATAAAGCATTCCTGAAACAATCAAGGCTCAGGCTGCATTCCTTTATAATCATATTCCTACATAATTAAAAAGGCCTTTTTCACCCGAATGGCACAATCATAGGCAAACTGCTGGATTTCCCATTCGTCGCGCTCCTCAGCCTTCTGGTCCCTGTAATGGCACAGCTGCGCCGACAAGCTGTCCCACATCGGCACCAGTTCGCAGGGCTCCAGAATATTGATGCAGTACTCGGCGGCTTCCAGAATCTCATCCGTGCTTTTTGCCTTGCTGACGAACATGGCTTTATTTTCCAGCTTCAGGACGTCTTCCACCGCTTTTACCGCCTTGAGCGCATGGCCTTCCCGGTTTCCTCTGGCAAGGATCCTGTTATCGCCGCAGTTTCTTCTGAAACCGTACAGCGCAGCCACAATACCCGGATCCCGGATTGTGCCGTCCGGGTATACAAGACCGTGGATTTCCCCCCAGAAGCCTTCAATCATCAGGTTGAAAAGGAAGAAACCGCAGTGGTATTTTTCACACATTTCCAGCTCCAGGTCATAGGGGTTGGCCCTGCCGATACAGCCGGTTTCCGTGTTCAGGATCGGCTTGCCGCCTTCTGCTTCGGATAACTGAACGGCAGTCTGATAAGCGGCTTCCATCCTGCTTCTGGTAGGCATGTAGTCATGGAAGCTGAGTACGTCAACCAGATCGGATGTGGAATCCATATGGGATGACAGTTCGTGGCCTACCGTGATCGGTGTGTCCGGATCCAGTTCTCTGATCAGTTCACAGTGCTTCCTTAAGTCCTTTGCCAGTTTTTCCTTTTTCCGGGGATAGTCCTCCGGGGAGGCGCTTCCCAGATAGGTATTGCAAAACGGTTCATTGAAAACATCCCACATCAGCAGCCCTTTCTTTGGCTTTAACAGACAAATAATCGCTTCAGCATAGGTTCTTTTTTTCTTCCATTCCTCTTCGCCGGCCTCCGTATAATCCTCAATAAAATTGCCGTTCCAGAAAATAGGCATGATGCTGATTCCCTTTTCCTCACAGCTGTCTGTAAAATCAAGCAGCATTTTCTCATAGGCCTCCGGATTCTTTTCCCATTCCTCCTGGGACATCCAGAAGCGGACGGCATTCAGGTTCAGACGCGCCGCATACTCCAGCTGCTGAGCCATCTCCTCCTTTGTCTGGCCGGCCTTAGGGTTGTGGCATACCCCGCGCAGATCACTGTAGTCTCCCTTGATTCGATCTTTCCAGTCTTTCATTTTGTTTCTCCTTTTCCTGTGGATTCTTATGCTATGATACTAAAAATTCTTTTCATATGTTTACTGATAATATTATAGCACTTTCCTGAAAAGAAGGAAGACAAAAGTAAAACGGAATCTCCAATTTTCCTTCTACGTTAACACTTCTCTAAATTAATAAAACGGCTTTTGATAACCTGCAGCATTTCACATACAGTGTTATCAATATGCCGTTTTAAAATTATTATTTACCTATATGCTTCCATTTTTCTTAAAGAATAATATTCTTCCACCAAATCATTTATCCGCTGCGCCTGTACTTTGTCCTGCATCTCACAGAACAGCCGGAGCAGCGGTTCTGTCCCTGAAAAACGAATAAGAAGCCAGCCTGTATCAAAATAAACCTTACATCCATCCTCCCATGACAGCTTCCTTTCATTACAGGGAAACACGGGCAGATGCATTCTGTCAAAGATCTCTTCTTCCAGCTTTCTTTTCCCTTCCGGAGTAAAACGAAAACTTCTCTCATCCGTATAAAAGGAACCGAATCTGTCATCCATCTCCTGTTTCAGCGCGGAGAGCGTTTTTTCTGTTTTCGCCATAATTTCAATTAAAAGAGCCGCAGCAAAAATTCCATCCTTCCCCTTAATATGGCTTGCAATCGTAAGCCCGCCCGAAGACTCTCCGCCAATCAACGCTCCTGTTTCTTCCATCTTTGCCGAAATATGTTTAAACCCAACCGGAACTTCAAAGCATTTCTGTCCATAAGCGGCGGCGATATTATCCAAAAGCTGCGTGGTTGCTATATTTTTTACCACTGGCCCTCTACAGCCTTTATACTCCAGAAAATAATAATAGATAAGACTGATTATGTCATTCGCTGAGAGATACTGTCCTTTATCATCAATGATACCAAGTCTGTCGGCATCTCCGTCCGTTGCAATCCCTATATCATAATCATAATCCATGACATGGTTTCGTAAGGCCTGTATTGTTTCCCAGGCGGGCGCAGGCATTTTCCCTCCAAAAAGCGTATCATGCCGGGCATGGAGGATTTCAGTTTCGCAGCGCATTGTGGCCAGAATAATATTAAGAGATCTCATGCTGACGCCAAACATCGGATCCACCGCCACACGCAGTTCTCTGTTCCTGATTGCCTGAACATCAATCTTTTCCAGAATATCATCCAGATACTCGTTGATTGGATTGATTTCTTCCAACAAACCTGAAGCTCTCAATTCCTCCAGGGAAAGCTTTTCTGTGAATCTCTCCTCCTCTTCCACCAGCAGCGCCGCCCGTTCTATCTTTTCGGTTACAGCCTCCCCTGCATCTCTGCCTTCTTCTATGAATACCTTTATTCCATTGTATCTTGCCGGATTGTGGCTCGCAGTAACCATCATCCCATAATACAGTTCATGCTTTTGCACATAATACATGATGAGCGGCGTAGGAGATGCTCTTTTCACAAGCAGCGTCCTGATGCCATGGGAAGCAAGAATCTGACCAATCCAGTACATTGCCTCCTTTGACAAAAACCTTCTGTCATAGCCTATAATAACCGGCCGTTCGGTCTTCTTCTCATCCGTCAGCAGCTGTACCATGGCCCGCGCCGCAAGTTCAACATTTTCTCTTGTGAATTCTTCTCCAATCAGGCCTCGCCACCCGCCAGTTCCAAATTTTATCATATAATACCGCTTCCTATTCTGTCTTTCTATGTTTATATGCCAATCACTGCTCCTTATTTTTATTGGCGCCGCGTCCGTAAACCAGATACAGGATCACGCTGCTTATCACCATCAGGATCACCGAATATACCAGGTTCAGCGCCTGGGCGTCACCTTCAATATTATTTGATACATTATTTTTAATAACAACTCCAAGCGGAGGATACAATGGATGGTAAATAAAGGCCGAGATATCATAATCCGACAGCTTTCCATTGAAATTGATCGCAAAGACAGCAAGCACCACAGGTAATATGCAGGGCAGGATAATCTGCATGAAAATCCGGATTCCGGAGGCCCCCAGATTCTTCGCGGCATCCTCTAAATTGGTATCAAAGGAAGCAAAAGCGGATTTCAGCATCCGCAGCGTATACGGAATCATAACTACACTGTACGCTATCAGCATAATGAATACCGTCCCGACAAGCGGCTGGTTAAACATAATCCAGTGCGGCAGATCAAAAGTAATTATCATTCCCAACGCAAACATGACGGGCGGTACAAACCACGGAATATGAAGCAAATACTCCAACAGGGCTGTCGCCTTATTCTGATATTTCAATATCAGCCGAATACAGATCAATACGATTATAATTACAGCCAGGGATGCAAGTGCCGAATATATAATACTTGTCAGAAATGGCTTATACGCAGCGGCGTCCGTTAAGACTGCAAGATAATTTTTCAGGGTAAGCCTTTTTGGATCGAATACTCCATTGGTAATACAATACCTGTCTGTAAAAGAGAACAGAACTACAGCAGCCAGCGGAAGCAGATAAATTACCACCAGAAGATAGGCCAGCACATGCACAATTACATTGGCCGCAGGATGACTGATTTTCTGTTTCTGAAGCGGTGTTTTGACCTTTGAAACAGAAATGTAATTTCCTTTTCGTTCTATCCGTATGGATATATAGAGCAGCAGCATCTCAGCAATTCCCAATATCAAAGACAGGACCGCCGCAATATCCCTTGAACTCGTTCTTTCCGAAAAGGTCAGTATCATAGGCCCGATAGTCTGAAAATCCCTTCCGCCCACCATAGTAGGCGCAGATACCGCCATCAGTCCTGTCTGAAACAGCATGATGGTGCAGGTCAGCAGCACCGGTTTTAACACAGGCAGTACCACCCGCCGCAGAATATAGAAACTGCCTGCCCCAAGGTTTCTTGCAGCTTCCACGGTCTGGTAGTCAATATTTACAAGCGCATTCTTAAGGAAAATAAGATGGTTCGTCGTACATGCAAAGGTCATTACAAACACAACGGCAAGATATCCTGAAAACCAGTAGGGATCCAACTCCGGGAATACCTTTGTCAATATCCCGGTCAGAAACCCATGGGCCCCATATCCGAACAAATAGCCGTTTGCAAGAACCACACCTCCGAACACCATCGGTATTTTGTATATCACGCTCAGGAATCTTGCTCCTGCCACCTTGTAGTATTCGGTTACCAGTACAACAAAAATGCCGAGAATATTAGACGTAATTGTAATTGTAAACGCTAGCAGGAAACTATTTTTCAACCCCTTTACAGCTCTCGCCGAGGTGAAAATTTTTTCGATTGCCCGGAAGGAAAATTTACCGTCCGAGAAAAAAGTATGGTATACAATGTTTACGTTCGGAAATATTAAAAAAGCCGCAATAAACCATACCAGGAAAAGACTTACCAGCGTCAGGTACAGCAGATGATTGTTCTTCTTAAGCTTCATAATTAACCACTCCCCATATTAATACTGCAGGATATCTCTGGGATTTATGTAAACTCTTATCACTTCTCCCGGCTGATAAGGCATGCCGCCGCATTCCTTCACATATCCTTTTATCGTTGAGTCAAGTATTCCATATGTATAAATGGAATGTGTTCCGTAGAATTCACGTTCCAGTACTTTCGCTTCCATTGCAACCGCGTCCGGACTCAGCCTGTCCGTTTCTATTCTCTCCTGTCTGATATAGCTTGCCGCATCAGGATGAAACCTTGTTTCCCCCAGTTCTTCATTTATCAGCCGTATCACCTCACCGCTCAGCTTTGACACATCTCCGATAAAATTACATACATATTCCGTTTCCGCCTTGTTATAAAGCTCATCCGGTGTCCCGACCTGTTCAATTTTCCCCTTATTAAAAACTGCAATACGATCGGAAAGAGTAAGCGCCTCATCCTGATCATGGGTTACGTAAATAGATGTGATTCCAAAATTCTTCTGCATCTTTTTAAGCTCTGTCCGCAGCTGTTTTCTCAATTTAGCATCCAGATTGGACAGCGGTTCGTCAAGCAAAAGGACCTCGGGGTTATTTACTAATGCACGCGCGATGGCCACTCTTTGCTGCTGTCCTCCGGAAAGCCTGGCTATATTTTTCCCAAGCTGCTCCTGGCTGAGTTCCACCATATCAGCCACTTTATTTACAGCTTCCCTGATATCCTGCTTTTTCATCTTCTTAACTTTTAAACCAAAGGCTATATTTTCATAAACAGTCATACTGGGAAATAACGCATAATTTTGGAAAATAACACCAATTCCCCTTTTTTCAACCGGTACATTTACAATACTTTTGCCGTCTACCAGAATATCTCCCCGGGAAGGGGTCAGAAATCCCGCAAGCGCACGCAGGGTCGTTGTCTTTCCGCAGCCCGAGGCTCCCAGAAATGTAAAAAATTCACCGGTATTTATTTGAAGGTCCAAATGATCGATAATTACCGTATTCCCGTATTTAACCTGTACATCCTCAAAATTGATCATATTTCATTCCCTCACACTGATACTTTATTAAAGCTTTCATAATTTACAGGAAGCCTGTGTATCAGCACAGACTTCCCTTTTATCTTTCTGTTCTATTTTAAGGAATCAATTCCAGCTCAATCTTTTCAAGCCAACCATCCAGATTTTCCGCTACAAAGTCATAATCAATATTCTGTACTTTTACGGAATCTGTAAGTGCTTTCAGATCAGGATCCACCTGTCCTCTCGCATCTTCATTGGCCGGATAAGTAGAAGAAACTTTCTCCATCACTTCAGCGCTGCCATAATAATCAAGAAATTCCTTTGCTGTATCATAATTCTTTGTGCCATTAACAATACCAACCATTTCCACTGCAAACGGCACGCCTGCCTCAGGGGTGGCCCAGGCAATATCCGCATTATAGTCTGCTTCCGCCTTTAATACGCCTTTGCTGTAATTCTGGCCGGCCCATATATCTCCTTTGGTCAGCATAGCGAAGAAATCATCCCCCTCCTGCTGAATATAAGCATTCTGATAATAGGCAGCTATTGCATCCCATCCTTCCTGCGAAATGCCAAGTTCTCCGTTATCGTCCCGATATCTGGTAAGTATTCCGGACAGCACAAGCTGCGTTGTTCCGCCAGAAGTAGAAGGATTGACAAAATATTTGCCTTTCCACTCCGGTTTTGTCCATAAATCCGTCCAGTCTGCGGGAGCATTATCACCCGCAGCTTCCGGATTATAAGCCAAAAGCACTGCCGAAATACCTACTCCATAATAATAACCGTCCGGATCCTTCAGGCCGCTTTCTACCTTATCATCCCATACCGGTGTAAAAGGCTGCAGGCAGTCTGCTGCTTTGAGCCTGGCAAAACCAATATGATTAATCCCATATACAATATCAGCCGTAGGGTTATTTTTTTCTGCCATAATACGGTCGGTTACTTCTCCTCCGCCATTTAACCTGACTACGGTCACTTCAATACCGATTTCTTTTCCCACATCCTCCATGGCCTTGGCTCCGGCCTCATCTGTATTGGAATAAACCACCAACGTCTTTGCTCCGGCCTGCTTTTGGGCTTCTTCTGTTTCCTGAGCATCCGAAACTTTGCTTTCTGCTGCAGCGCTGGATTCCTGCACAGGGGTCGGCTGTGTTTCCTTAGCCGTCTGGGAATTCCCACATCCTGCCATAATACTGCTGGCCGCCAAAATAACTGCTGTGGTCAGTCCCCATATTTTCTTCATTTTTTTGTTTCTCATACCTCTTCCTCCTTAAGTTAGGTTTGCTTGATTATATTTCCTTCTCCTTTAACTTATCCCTGAGTTCCCTGATCTTATCTGTATAGACTTTTCCCAAATGCAGCTGCGGATACAGAAATGCTCTCGCATACTCCGGCTCTTCTTCAAATTCCAATTCAAAAACCGTAATTGACAAGAGAGGATCCCTGTTTTTTTCCGACAGATTTTTTAATCTGATGTAATGCTCATTCTGATCGAATTCCACCTGTATTTCTGTTCCCAGCACCTTGACTTGTTTCAATACCGTCATAAAGCCGCCCAGTCTCAATTCCTTTTCCTTCGGCCAAATCCAATTCCAGAGATAGACTTTGTTCCCATCCTGTGTGGCGCTGCAAAGTCCGTTCGTTCGATAGACCACAGTTGGCTTCTTTCTTCCGTACACCGCACTGCCATTCTTTGCAAGCCATGCCCCTACTGTCTCCAGAGGCTTCATAACTTCATCCGGCAGACTTCCATCTGGTTTTGGGCCTACATTGAGAAGAAGATTCCCCCCTTCAGCAGTAACCTTGCAAAGCATTCTGATAATTTCATGGGCATTATAACTGTATGGAACGCAGGAATCCGAATCAATATATCCCCAGCTGATCCCATTAAATGTCATACATGCTTCCCAATCCCCTTTTTCGGCATCGATTTTTTCCTCCGGAGTACCGAAATCCTCCTCCAGCTTTGAACGATTATTAATAATAATATCCGGCTGCAGTTCCCTTACCATCTGATTCATTCTGAGACTGTCCCAACCCTCCCAGGAAACCATAGGTCTTGAAATGTCATACCAAAGAATATCTATTTTGCCATATTGGGTCATTAGTTCTTTAAGCATCCCCTGCAGGTACTCCGTAAACCTAAGCCTCGCCTGTGCATCCACCGCACATTTCCATGCATCCGGATGTATCCAGTCCATCAGCGAAAAGTAAAAGCCAATTCTGATTCCTTCTTTTCTGCAGGCATCTACAAACAGCCTTACAATATCTACCCCAGGCCCACAATTTACCGAATTGTACGGGTTGGCCTTGGAATCCCAGAGACTGAAACCTTCATGATGACGTGTAGTTAGTACAATGTATTTCATTCCTGCCTTTTTAGCTGTCCTTACCCATTTCTCCGGCATTGAGGCATCAAATGTCATATTTTTCAAAAATTCCCTGTACTCTTCCTGGGTATAATTTTCATACGCCATTGCCCATTCATGCGTTCCCTTTGTGGAATACAAACCGTAATGAATAAACATTCCAAATCTGGCTTCCCGCCACCATCCCATTCTCTGTTCCCTGGTTTCGGCTATATTTTTTTCATACTCTTCTTTACATATTGGTATTTTTGTACACATTAGAAACCTCTCTTATTGTTTTTTATTAGTATATCACGAAAAAAGCAGCTTCCAAAAATTTCGCGTTTTGGAAACTGCTTCTTTAATCAGGTTAATTCTTCCATTTTTTGTTTGTATTTCACTGCGATTAAATCCGTAATAAACTGAAAATAATAGGGATGATTCTGGACATTTGAACTATAATCAAATCCTATACATAAATCTACCCGGCTGTCCTCCGCAAGCTTTCTGTTTGACGTAATCAGAACAATCTTTCCTTTCGTCAAATTGAATATATCCTTTCTGGGATAGCCTTCCTTCAACTGATATTCTGTAATATATTTGCCAGAATTACTGAAAATAATAATCAGGGTATGTTCATCGGCATTAAGTATATAATCTTCCTGGCTGATATCACTTAAGTTGGTATATATTATCTTTTTATGGAAAGCAAGCTTAAACTGCAAATCCAGAGCGGCCGTCTGCGAATGAACTATACCGAAAGCAGCCACCTTTTCGTAACAAATCAAATCATTCACCAACTGCTCGATTCCAGCCATATCAATGCTCGTTTTCATCAGTTCCATATCCGCCTTCAGGATATCTACATATTTATCAATTCCAAATTTTCCTAAGTAATCTATAATATTTTCACCCCAACCATATACCACGCCTTCTCTTGCAGCCATGGCGGAAAGCTTAAAATCCATATAATCGTCAAAGCCTATTTCTCTGACAAACTTTGAGATTGTTGATTTGGATACATTACATAGCCTGGCTGTTTCACCGATAGTAAACTGACTGATTTTAAACAGATTCTGCAAAAAAGAATATGCAATATAATACTCAATCGAGGAAGACTCCTTTTCATTGATTACGGCTAAAAGACGGTTTAACAGTATATTCAATTTTCCACCTCTCTTATAGAGAACATTTCTTTTACTTATCGTCTCAACAATGCTCATTTATTATATCATACCGCATGTCCTGTTACAATCGAAAGGTGGTAAGCCTGTTTTACATAGCTTCAATAACCGCCTGTTCTTTCAATTTTGTATTCCACCGTTATCCCTCCTGAGGCGCCCCTGCCTCTGTATGTTCTTTCTCCCCTCCGTCTATTCTTCTTTAAAAACCTCTTTCAACGCCTCCAGATAACCATACCCATACAAATCATCCGGTTCCAGATAGCTAGTTTCCGTCCATTCATTCCAGCTGTTTACCGTGATCAGCGACGGCTGTTTGGGATGGCTGTCGGCGTAGGCCCGGGCCATTTCAAAGCCTTTTTTAACCGCCTGGGGGGAATTATTTTTCACAATTCCCTGACGCAGCCCGGTAAATCTGGGATTGTTGTCCCAGCCCACCGAAATATGGGGAAAATAGGGAATGGCATAATCCCGCCCGATTTTTTCCCATTCCTTCTCCACATCCGCAAGGATGTCCTCATAGTCCCGGTCAATATCCGTAATATGTACAAACTGGTAATGGGTAACGCTGGAAAAACCAAGGAAGGTGCCGATATCACCGCCTGCTTTTGCGCTCTCTTTGTCCAGGCCGGAAAGATTGGGCACGCCGCCGTGCGCCGTCAGCTGCAGGTGAAGCCCTTTAAATCCGGCTTTTATTGTTTCTTCCCGGAACCAGTTCAGCGCGTCCCTGGTATTTTCCAGACCGCCCAGCCCGTCGATCAGAATCCCCAGTTCATAAATCTGAAAAACAGGTTCCCCGTCTATCTGGTAATAATTGGGCTGTACAAAATACTTATGGATTATCCTGCGGCAGATCCGCTCAAATTCCTCCCGGTCTACGCCCCCTTTCCAGATTGTGGTGTCCTGTTCCCAGGAAAGACGGATATCCCATGTATAATTCACATCATGGTTGGCCCACATGAGATAGAACTTCATTTTATCCCGGTTCTTTGCCTGCAGGAAGCCTTCGTTCAGACAGTTTTCCAGATAAGGCCTTCCGTCAAACCAGTACCAGTCATATATGAAAACATTGACGCCGTGATCCACTGCCGCCTCGATTTCCATTTCCATCACATAAGGATCCGCCTCGTCCACATAGCCCCACAGAGGCTTTCTCGGCCAGCTGTGCCCCGGAAACTTCTTCACGGCATTTTTCACAGACTGCCATTCTCCCATCCCTTCCGGCCAGAACATCAGGCTCCCGCCCTGTATAGGCGGGCCAGACATAAGCCGCCACATCATATTTTCCCATAGTCCCCATTTCCTCCTGTAACCCTTTATTCAGGATCAGCCCGGCTGATCCGTCGCTATTCCATATACTCCACCTTCACCGGCCCCAAAAGCCCCGTAGGCTCCTGCACCCAGTACCGGTCAAAAACATTGTCATGATGCGCCTTGGCCAGTGTATTCGTCACCTCCGCCACCAGTTCATTTTCCCCATCCTGCAGCATCCCTTCCTCCAGAAAAAACAGATAAGGCGGGCAGATGGCGTCTCCCGCCTTCCGTCCATTCACCCACACCTGTACAGCCTCGTAGGCCTCTCCCAGGGAAAGCACAGCCCTCCCTGCCCTTGCCTCAAACTGCATCCGGTAACGGACGGTGCCTGAAAATTCCGGCAGCCTGCCCGGTGCGGCCAGACTGCCCGTTTCCGTATATTCATCCAATGAAATCAGGTTAGAGGCTTTGGTCTGCCCCTGCCAGCTGTTTAATTCGTCTACTGTTATTTCTAATTCTTCGGCGATTTCCTCATCGGTTGCCACATGCCCTTTTTCTGTTTCAATTTTAGACATCGCCGCATCTATTTTTTTCTGCTTCTGACGGATTGACCGCGGAAGCCAGTCCATTTTACGAATCTGGTCCAGTATTGCGCCACGGATTCTAAGACTAGCATAACTTTCAAACTTTACATTTTTGCTGTAATCAAATTTATCTATGGCATCGATTAATCCAAAAATGCCATAGCCT
>OHJX01000589.1_pt1 | contig 13403 bp, 14 predicted proteins | sample 1568671 | NCBI WGS metagenome assembly OHJX01 (sample SAMEA3879589, study PRJEB24766) | human gut metagenome | biome: human-associated habitat; feature: feces | place: USA | collected 1985/1987 | reverse complement strand
AAGTATAAAAGTATCGAGAGGATTATTTACAACCTGCCAGCGCCTTTCGGCGCTGAATCCTGTTCCTTGTAATTGCAATTATCGCAGTTACGCAGGCATTCATCGGTAAGAGTAAGGAGGTAGAAGCATAATGGATCTGAATACAAAAGGATTTATTAAGAAAAAAGTCTCTTTGGTATTAAAGATGATCGTATTGCTGGCATGCTTTATCATCTACATGTTCCCTTTTGTTATGGTGGTAATCAACTCCTTTAAGACAAAAAGAGATATTATCAAGGAACCTCTTGCCCTGATTGGAACGAACGGCGCATCCGTTACCAACTATCTGCAGGCCTTTACGAAAATGAATTTCCCCAGGACGTTTATGAACTCCCTGTGCATCACGGGCATCAGCGTTCTTTTGATAATCATTGTTTCTTCCATGTGCGCATACATTTTCGTGCGTACTGATTACAAGCTGAATAAAATTTTCTTTTCCCTGATGATTGCTTCCATGGTAATTCCGTTCCAGGTAATCATGATTCCGCTGGTTTCCATTTACGGCGGACAGCTGCACCTGCTGAACCACAGACTGACGCTGATTCTTATGCATGTGGGATTTTCCACGGCCATGTCTGTATTCATGTACCACGGCTTCATCAAGAGCAGTATCCCTTTGTCGCTGGAGGAAGCGGCGCGGCTTGACGGCTGCTCCAGGCATCAGACCTTTTTCCGGGTAGTACTGCCGCTGCTTAAGCCTACCACGGCGACGCTGGTTATCCTGTATGCCATGGCCCTGTGGAATGACTTCCTTCTTCCTTCCCTGATTTTGACGAAGAAGGAGCTGTATACACTGCCCATCGCAACACAGATGTTCTATGGCACTTATTCTTCAGATTTGGGACTGATTATGGCGTCCCTAATTATGGTTGTCATTCCGGTAATCATCCTTTACCTGTTCCTGCAGAAGTACATTATCGCAGGCGTGGTTGCCGGTGCGGTAAAATCCTGATTTTTTACGGAAAGGGCTTTTTCCCGGTTCTTCACCCGCTGTCCCGGAGGACTGCGGTGTGGGTAAGCCCTTTATGCCGGGGCATACGGCAGTGATCATCCCTAGTTCCTGGAATCCATGGAGGCGGAAAAAAACGAGTATACTGACCAGTATGTGGAGGATCTGGTTTCTGTGGAGGGCGGCTATGAGAGAACCGGGAGCAGAAGCCCGATGCAGTGGGATAAATCCACCAACGCAGGATTTTCCAGCGCGCCTGCTGAGGCTCTTTATATCCCTCTGGATCCGGGAAATGACAGGCCCGATGCGGCTTCCCAGATGGAGAAAACGGGTTCTTTGTACAATACGGTAAAAAAACTGATTTCTGTGCGACAGGCCCACAGCGCCCTGCAGGGGGACGGAAAAATTGAATTTCTGTATGCCGGAGATCATACGTATCCGCTTGTTTTTGAAAGAAGCTCGGCAGAGGAAAAGGTGCTTGTTATCATTAATCCGTCGGGAAAGGAGCAGAAATGCCAGGTTCCCTGCGAGGGCTCCTGGGAGGTTATTTATTCCTGCGGAGGGCTTCCGGTAATGGAAAGCGGGAAAGTGAAGGCGGCTGCCGTCAGCGCCTGCTGGATGAAAAAGATACTGATTTAAGAAAGTTTCTGATTGCCATTACAGTGAGGACAAGGTATCATGATGACAGGAAGAGTGTCGAATTTTGGAGGGAGGTTAATGAATTAACGGTCCCTGAAAAAACGGACGGATATTCACTGGGAGGTAGGTAAGAATGGTAACGATTAAGGATGTAGCGGCGGATGCCGGCGTATCGGTGGGAACAGTATCAAAGGTATTGAATAATATGTATGTCAAGGCTGACAACCGGCGGAGAGTGGAGGAATCCATACACAGGCTGGGCTATCAGGTAAATACCTATGCCAGGGGCCTGAAGGCCCAGCAGACATTTACGGCGGCGATTATTGTTCCGGATTTAATCAACCCATTTTTTGCCCTGCTGGTGAACTATGTGGAGCAGGTGCTGGCGGCGGTCGGCTATAAGCTGCTGGTATGCAATTCCCATTGTAATGAGGACAGGGAGCTTGCCTATATCAATATGGCAAAACAGAACAAGGTAGACGGCCTGATTGCCGTTACCTACAGCAATACGGATGAATATCTGGAGGCGGATATGCCTCTGGTTTCCATAGACAGACATTTCAAGCATCAGATATGCTGTGTGTCCAGCGATAATGAAATGGGCGGCCGCCTGGCTGCTCAGAAGTTTATAGATACAGGCTGCAAAAATGTAATTTACATCAGAAACGGTTCCAATGTGGAGGGGGAAACCCTGAAGAGAGGGAAAGCGTTTGTGGATACCTGTGAGCAGGGAGGCGTGGAGGCTACCCGGATGGATTTCGGGGAGGAAACCACGCTGTCCAAGCAGCAAATGAATAAAATTAACAGCTTCCTGGAGCAGTGCGTAAAGGGCGGAAGCTTCCTGTATGACGGTATTTTTACCAGCTCTGACGTACATGCCATTGTGGTAGAGAAGCAGCTGACTGCGATGGGGATTCGTGTGCCGGAAGACGTACAGATCATAGGCTATGACGGGCTCCGTATCCTGAACGTGGGGGATTACCCGGTGTCCAGCATCGCGCAGCCGGTAAAGGAAATGGCGGTGATCTGTGTGGACACGCTCATCAAGCTGATTGAGAAAAAGCCTGTGGAAAGGCGGATTATTCTGCCCGTTACTTTTGTGGAGGGCGGAACTACAAGATAAAGTTTGAAAGGCGGCAGTAAAATGAAAAAATTAGAAAATAAAGTCATGTTGATAACGTACTCCGATTCCATGGGGCATAATCTGAAGGATCTGGAGAAAATACTTTCCGAATATTTCAGGGATGCAGTGGGCGGCGTCCATATTCTTCCCTTTTTTCCCTCTTCAGGGGACAGGGGCTTTGCGCCCATGGATTATACCAAAGTGGATCCGGCCTTCGGCGGCTGGGAGGATGTGGAACGGCTGGCGGACAAATATTATCTGATGTTTGACTATATGATTAACCATATTTCAGCGCAGAGTGAGTATTATAAGGATTTTATTGCAAAAAAGGAGGAATCGGAATATAAGGATCTGTTCATCCGCTATAAGGATTTCTGGGAAGGCGGCGAGCCCACGCAGGAGCAGGTGGATGTGATTTATAAAAGAAAACCGCGAGCGCCTTATGTGGACGCACATTTTGCGGATGGGACGACGGAAAAGGTTTGGTGTACCTTTGATGAGGAGCAGATCGATATCAACTGCAAGTCGGAAACCTCGAAGAAATTTATCAGGGACAATCTTGTGGGGATGTGCAGGCACGGCGCTGCCATGATCCGCCTGGATGCCTTTGCCTATGCAACCAAGAAGGCGGGAACCAGCTGCTTTTTCATTGAGCCTGAAATCTGGGAGCTGCTGGATGAGTGCACGGAAATCCTGAAGCCTTATCAGGTGGAAATCCTTCCGGAGATCCATGAGCATTACACGATGCAGAAGAAAATAGAGGATAAGGGCTATTATGTGTATGATTTTGCGCTTCCCATGCTGCTTATCAATGCGCTGTACTACGGACAGACAAGGTATCTGAAGCACTGGCTGGAAATCTGCCCCAGAAAGCAGTTCACCACCCTGGATACCCATGACGGAATCGGCGTTGTGGATGTGAAGGATCTGCTTCCGGATGAGGAAATCAACCGGACAAAGGAGGATATTTTCAAATACGGCGCGAATGTGAAGAAAATCTACAATACCGCCGCTTACAATAATCTGGATATTTATCAGGTAAACTGTACCTATTATTCTGCGCTGGGCGATGATGATGACGCATATCTCCTGGCAAGGGCGGTCCAGTTCTTTGCACCCGGCATTCCGCAGGTATATTATGTGGGCCTGATGGCGGGAAAGAACGATCTGCAGCTTCTGGAAGAAACCAAGGTGGGAAGAAATATTAACCGTCATTATTACACGGAAGAGGAAATTGCCGAAGAGGTGAAGCGTCCTGTTGTGGAGAAGCTGATCCGGCTGATGGAATTCAGGAATTCCTTCCCGGCGTTTGACGGAAGCTTTGCCATGAAGGAATGCGAGGACGGAAAACTTATCATTGTGAGAGAAAGCAACGGCTATACGGCGGAGCTGGAGGCGGACTTCGCGGAGAAGAAGTTTACGATATACACCACTCAGCCCGGAGGTGAGAGGCAGGTCCTGGATAAATAAGGCTTTTGCCGGGAGTGACTGGTTGTTATCAGCAATTGTTTATATTGAATGTGTATAAAACAGGAAGCAGCGGTGACTGCAGCCGGAAATTTTGGGCTGTGGCGCTGCTGTTTTTTTGTGGTTTTCATGAGGTTTTCATGGGGGGCATGGGAAGTTCTTCCGGGAACGGTGACCTTTCTGATGTGGGAGTATGACAGGGGAATGGTAAAGGTGGGAAAAACAGGAGGAACCGGGTGGACAGGAGAGAAGGAAGGTGATAGATTAAAGATAAAATCAGCCGGTGCCAGTTATTATAAAAGCGCAGGAGGAAGGGGTCGGAGGACAGCACCAGGGAAAGTTTCAGGGAACAGCGCCAGGGAAAGTTTCAGAGGACATTTCCAGGGAAAGTTTCAGAGGAGAGCGCCAGGAAAAGTTCCAGAGGGCAGTTCCAGGGAAGATGCTTTCGGGGAAAATGGAGCGGGCATTGGCCCGGGAGAATATATCGGGCTGGATTTCTGCTTTAACCCGGGAGAGCCTGTTGTTCATTCAGATGAAAACAGGCTTGTGATGCGTGATCGTTTTTTCAGGCAGATTGCGTGGTAGGATAATAATTTATATCGCCGGATAAAATACGGGAGCTGCTCAAAGGAACGGCTCCCGTAAATATTGATTATTTTAATGTAAATTTAATCCGCAGTGTTAAATTTCAGTGTCATCCTCAGTATTGTTATCATTTTCCGCTGCTTCACGGGCGGTACTGCTGTGCGGCATCCTTAACGCTGTCTGTAATGTCATCCGCCGCTTCTTTGACAGTGTCATCCGCCTGTGCCGGTTCCTGGGAAGGAGCTGCTGATTCATCGGTAGTATTTTCGCCGTCTTCGAAAGTGGAGCTGTCGGCCTTTCCGGCCATATCTTCCGCAGCGCCCATGGTTGCATTTATTTTCTGGCCGACCTTGCTGACTGCCCTTTCCGTGGCTTCCTTAACCTTATTGAGGGCGGATTCCATCTGTTCGTCAACATTGGCGTATTCATTGCTGTTAATAATTCGCTCTACCGCGTCATTTATTTTGTGGGTGACCGATTCAAACTCTTCGGAATTCTTCAGCTTGGTAACCGCTTCGTCCACTTTGCTTGTCACCGTCTCATATTCTTCGGAGGCTTTGATTTTCTGAACGGTGTCTTCCACCTTTTCAGAAACATTATTGAGGAGGGCGTCCGCCTTTTCCTTCGCTTTCTTCAAATCAAGAGAAACATAGGAACGGTTTCCTTCCGTATGAGCCTCGGAGGAGTGTGTCTGGTGTTCCTTGCCGGCATCCGCATTCTCCTGTGTCTCTCCGGCAGCGGAGGAGGCTACGTCCGTATCGTCATCGTTGAGTTCGTCATCATCAAACTCATCGAAGTCATCAAATTCATCACCGCTGTCGTCACTGTCATTATTGACGCGGGAATCCCTGTTTTTCAGGTAGTAATAGGTGCCGGCCGCTGCTGCGCCGACTACAGCTGCTGCAGCGAGTAATCTTCCAAATCCATTTGACTTTCTGGCCATCGTAAAATACCCCTTTCTTAAGGCTGTGATTAAGCTGAGCAGCACCCTGCGGACAGGTTCAGACGAAAAGTAATCCCTGAACGGCAGGGCGCTATACTGCTATAAAACGGACCGGATGCACCGGACCTGAAATCCCTTCGCGGCGAAATCCGCTTAGTGTTATTTTAATACTATTTTGCGGAATTGAAAAGAAAATATGTATTAAAATTGTATTAATTTCCCAATATTTTTATGACAGGGTTTCCGTATATTTGTTAAAATGCGTGGAGGAATGTTTCCTTTTGACATAACGGACGGTTTAATTTATAATATACTTAGCAAGACAGCCGACGAGTAGATGCACACTACCCGTTCCGGCAATATTATTCAGCTATAAGAAATAGCCGCCTATCTTTTACCAGAGACCAGGGCGGCTATTTCTTATTTGTATATTTGAGAATTGCTACGATTAAGCTGGCTGTTGTCAAAATAATCATTAGTGTCTCATATGTACTCATAAGCATTTCCCCTTTCTGCAAGACTCAGAATGGGTAATGAACCGCCACTGTCGGCTGCCCGGGTAAATATATTAAAAATCATTGAAAAACCTTAGCTGCCGCCGGTATTCTTACAGCGAATTAATTCCTTTTCTAATACCATATCCACCATATCTTTACCGTATTTATCGAGAAGGCGGTGCTTCCCTATATGCTTCATTTACTGTATACTGCGGGATGCTGTGGGATATAAGTGTATGAGGTATGAGTCATATATAAATGCCTGCAATATTATAGGTAGGATAACCGAAAGAACAGGGATTTCCTGGTTTAAAATGTTTATTTTTCAGGGATTTCAGGGGTGTGGATACGGAGAACCTATTAAGATATCCCAAAAAAGAAAAAATATGTTTTTTCAGGGTGTATTGATGTAAGATGACGTGTATACTAAATGACCTTTTTGTGATTGGAGGAAATAAAATGGAATACAGGAAACGTGTGGAAAAGCTGCTGTTGTCTTTGGGAAGAGAGGGGATGGAAAAGCTTCTGGAATGGATGGCGGAAAACGGCTATTATGATGAGCCGGACTGTGACAGCCAAAGCTCTCCGGCGGGCGGAAGCCTGGCAGCGCAGAGCTTGTATGTTCTGGGAATCATGGAGGACATGGCCTATCTTCTTCTGCATGATAATGAGGATACATTGGAAGCAAAGCGTAATTCACTGGCTGTCTGCGCCCTGCTGCACAGGATTGGCATTTTGGGGACAGGACTTGAGGAAACAAAGGAGGGCGAAGCGGAAAAAAAGGCTGTCGATATCGTATCTGCATTTATTACGCTGCACAAGGAAGAGGAGCGGGCGCTGTTATGTAATGAGGTGGTAGGTCGTGACTTCGCGGCCAATAAGGGGGCTGCCGGGATGGATTATGCCCTGCTGTTATTCTTTGCTGAAAAATGGGTGGCAAACGAAGGAAAAAACGGGGTAAAAGGGTGAATGATATGGTATAATGGCGTTATGTGATTGGCGGCAGAATCATAGATGGCATAAATCTGCAGGTAGAAAAATATGATTGGAGAATCGTGATATGAAGATGTTGCTTGTGCTGTTTGATAAGCAGGGGCAGATTCTGCTGTGCAGGAACCCATCGGGATATTCTGTTCCGACGAATGGGGCCGAGGTTGATGAGGGCTTTGGCTTTGGTTCACCACAGGAAGAAAACAGGTGGTTTTGGGAAAACTGCGGTCTGCTTGTATACCGGCGTTATATTTGCTTTTATATGGATTATTGTGCCGCTGTATTTGAGCTGTATGGCGAAGGTAATGTGGGAAAAGAGTTTATCTGGATGGACAGCGGCAGTTTAGATAAATTTATTGTGGGGAACAGCTTAACAGTCCTGCTGAAAGCTGTGGTGACAGAGAAACAGGATGCATTTTCCTCCAAAATACCATTATTACATAATTACACTGCTGAAGGGATTATGAAGAGAATTGATAACTTCCCGTCAGAGGTATCCGGCATTTTTGCATTTTTGAACGAACAGTCCAATGCGGTAGATGTGCATGTGACGCGCAGACAGCTTCCGCAGGAAATGCAGGAAAAAATAAAGAATACATATCTAAAGCAGTGGGAAACGTATGGAACGGGAAAAGATATACTGCGGATCTATGAGACAGTAGAGAGGCTTAAGGACTTTTTTATGGTTTTGGCGGATGCGGACTGGCTGATGGAGACGATAGAAGCTGTTGGAGGCAAGGTGCCGGAGGGCTCTATGGATAGTTGGTTGCTAATGCGTCGTATTTACTATTTCAGGAGAGTATTGGGCCGGTTCCTGGCGGGAGATAACAATTAGTATTGCAGGGGTATACCAAAGAGGAGGCAGGATGATGAACGATAAGTTCTTTGATGTGAAAAAAGAGAAACAGGACAGGATAATTAATGCTTCCTTGAAGATGTTTGCGTTAAATGGCTACAGGCATGCCAGTACGGATGATATGGTGAGGGAGGCGGCTATCAGCAAAGGGCTGCTGTTCCATTATTTTGGAAGTAAGCTGGGGCTGTATGTGTTTTTGTATGATTACAGCACTAGATTTATGCTGTTGGAGTTTTCCAGGGAAATTAAGGCTGTGGATACGGATTTCTTTGTGCTGGTGGGGAAAATGGAGACTGCGCGGATGCGGGTGATGAAAATGTATCCCTACATGAGGCGTTTCCTGGATACGGTGCAGAAGGAAGACTGTGCGGAGGCGGCGGAGGCCGTACGGGAAATCCGGGAAAAATATCAGGAAAGCCTGAATAAATACATAGGACAGGCCGATTTTGACAGGTTTGTACCGAAGGCAAAACCGGAAATGGTGATGAAATGTGTGGAATATACGCTGAACGGCCTGACGGAGGAGTTCAGCGGCAGGGGCGGTTTGGAAACAGAGGCTCTGAAGAAAGAAATAGAGGATTATCTGCGGATGTTTGCCGCAGTGTTTCAATAAAGGAAAAACGATGGACAGAGAGGCCTTTTTAAAGATATTGACGCCATTGGATGTGCATGATACATATCGGGAGCTGTACTTTCAGAATCCGGCGGCTTTTGCGGTGCCGGTCAGGAGCTGGGAAGAGTTCTGCGGGCGTTATAACGAGCTGGAGGGGGAGGGAAAGACAAAGCTCCCTCCGGTGCCGCCCACGCCGATTGCGCCTGTTTTTTCGGAGGAGGAGTATTTTCCGCAGGAGGACTGGGGAGAGGTGAGCGTGATTGTAAACGCCCGCTACTGCCCGGCTTTTCTGCATGAGCTGGAGTTTATCAAAATTATTTATGTATTCCGCGGGAGCTGCTTTTTTTATATTGACGGCAGGTGGATATCCATGACGGAGGGAAATGCCTGTATTGTGGCGCCGGGGGTGGAGCAGACCGTTTTTTCCTGTGCGGATGAGGATATTGTGCTGAATCTGCTGATTCGCAGGAGTACCTTTGCGGAGTCCTTCTGGGAGCTGCTGGAATCCAATGACGGCGGCGTGATTGCGGATTTTTTCTGGAAGATGCTTTATCATAAGCCGGGCGGGGAGGTGCTGCTTTTTAACAGCAGGCCGGATATGCTGCTGGAGGAGAGCGTGATGGATCTCTATGAAGAAGCGCTGCTGCAGCCGGTGAAAAGCGGCCTGGTCATGAAGAGTATGATGATGGCCATATTTGCCTATATTCTCAGATGGAAGGAAAAGGACGTGGTATGGCTCAGAAAAAAGGAAAAGCACAGGGAGTATCCCCTGGCACAGTATCTGCTGTACATGAAGGAGCATATTGACGAGGTGTCTCTTGCTTCCCTGGCGGGGAATTTTTATGTGAGCGAGGGGTATCTGAGCCGGTATTTCCGCAGGGAAACGGGATTTACCTTCAGCCAACTCCTGCAGGAAATGAAGATGAAAAGGGCGGCGGAGCTGCTGATAAAGACGGAATGCAATATAGAGAAGATTGTTGCGCTGATCGGGTATACGGATCAGAGTATTTTTTTCAGGAATTTTAAAGCAGCCTATGGGATGACGCCTCTTGTTTACAGGAAGAAAAAACGGCAGGCGGAATTCATGTATACATAAAACAGGGGGGAACGGTTTGCGGCTGAGTGAAGGTCTGGGAGAAGAGGAGCAGTTATATAAAAGCCTGTATGCAAGGTGCCCTGAGGTCTGGGAGGAGCCGGTGGAGGACTGGGCCGGGCTGGTGAGGCGGTGTCATAAGGCCGGAATAAACGATATTCCGAATGAAGCGCCTTCCATGATGGGCAGCGTATTGACGGAGGATGATTTTTTCACAGAGAATTTCAAGGAGGTTGTCTGCTTTAATAACCTCAGGTATTGTCCGCCGTTTCTTCATAAGCTGGAGTTCATCAAGATTATTTATGTGTGGAGCGGAAGCGTGACCGTGTATCTGGATAATGTGAAATATGAGCTTTTATCGGGGAATTTCTGCATAATTACGCCAGGAATCCGGCATACGGTGTTTTCCAGGCACGATGAGGATGTGATCATCAATATCCTCATGCGCATCAGTTCCTTTGCCAATGCGTTTTCGGGGATCTTGATGGAACAGAATATCCTGGCTGATTTTTTCTGGAAAATCCTTTATACGAAGCACAGCAACCGGGTATTGATGTTTGGCTGCAATAATGATCCGAAGCTGGACCGGTGGGTGGAGAGGATGTTTGATGAGTCAGCGCGGCAGCAGGCGGCAAGCAACCTTCTGATGAAAAGCTATGCCATGATTTTCCTGGGTATCGTTATGAGGGAGCATCTGCCGCAGCTGCAGCTGAAGGAAGAGCTGACGGACGAGGTTTATGTGCTTCCCGCCATCATCCAGGCGATCAGGCAGAACCTGAAGAGTATTACGCTGGAGGAGCTGACAAGGCAGTTCGGTATGAGTGAGAGTGAATTAAAACGGTATATCGTCAGGGAAAGCGGCTATACCTACCGGTATCTGCTGCGGGATCTGCGGCTGAGAAGGGCGGTGGAGCTGCTGCGGAATACCAACCTGAGTATGGAGAGAATTATGGAGGAAACCGGGTACAGCAATATGAATAATTTTTACCGCAGCTTTAAGGAGCATTTCGGGCAGACGCCTCTGGAGTTCAGGAAAAACGGGGAAGAGATTTAGATTTGAGGGAAAAGACGGCTGGCAGGAGAAAAAATATCATAAACTGTAATAAATTCAGACAAAGGAGCCAGTACGATCATTGGATTGTACCGGCTTTTTTCTGTACTGACGGGGCTTGGCTAATAGAGGATGCCTGAAAGAGAATGGCCAAAAAAGGTCATATAAAACAAGTTTTGTGTAGAGTGATAAAGTAAGATGCTAAATATATAATAAAACCACACAAAACATACAAAACGGATCCAAATAAAAGGGGATTGTATTGTAAAATTATCAAGGAGGGAATGGAAATGGCTAAAAAATTGTCAGCAATAGTTTTGGCGGCAGCATTATCATTGTCATTATTGACAGGCTGCGGAAGCGGAAGTACGGATACCGCGGCTTCGGCGCCGGCCGAAACAAAGGGGACGGAGGGAAGCGCAGCAGCGGCGGCTCAGCTATACGCCAATGGCGGGGCTAGTCATTGCATTCCAGAAATTCATACCCAGCAAGGGGATGTTCGGGGATCAGCAGTGGGTGGGGCTGGGAAATTTCAGCTATGTGTTCAGCCTTCCCGGTTTTAACCAGGCTTTGAAAAATACGATCGTTATCGCCTTCTGGAAAATCATACTGGGCCTGGCGGTGCCGATTGTTTTTGCCCTGATGTTAAATGAAGTTAACAGAAATGGCTTCAAAAGAACTGTGCAGACTGTGGTGTATCTACCCTACTTTTTATCATGGGTGGTACTGGGCGGTATTTTCCTGGATATGCTTTCCCCCAGCAGCGGAATCATCAATCAGATCATTACGGCGCTGGGAGGAAAGAGTATTTTCTTCCTGGGGGATAACCGTTATTTCAAGCCTACGCTGATCGTGACGGATATCTGGAAAAATTTCGGCTATGGAGCAATTGTTTATCTGGCAGCCATATTGGGAATCGACACGGATCTGTATGAGGCGGCGCAGATCGACGGGGCCAACCGCTGGAAACAGGTGTGGCATGTGACGCTTCCGGGAATGCGTATGATCATTGTGCTGATGATGGTGCTCAGCCTGGGGAATGTGCTGAATGCGGGCTTCGACCAGATTTTTAACCTGTACAGCAAGGCCGTGTATGAATCAGGAGATATCCTGGATACCTTTGTATACCGTCTGGGCCTGATAGACGCGCAGTACGGGCCGGCGACCGCCGTGGGGCTGTTTAAATCGATCATTTCCACGATGTTTATTTCGGTTTCGTACTGGCTGGCCTACAGGTTTGCGGATTACCGGATTTTTTAGGGGAGGGAATCACAGTGAAAAAAATGACAAAGGGACGTATTGTCTTTCAAATTATCAATTATACGGTTCTGATTCTGTTGTCCGTCCTGTGCCTGTTTCCGCTGCTGAATATACTGGCCATGTCCTTTTCCAGCGCAACGGCGGTATCTGCGGGAAGGGTTTCCCTCTGGCCGGTGGAGTTTAATACCTATGCCTACAGCTATGTTATCGGAAAGCGGGATTTCTGGAATTCTCTGCTGAAATCCGTGGAAAGGGTATGTATCGGCGTACCTTTTTCCATGCTGATTACCATTCTGGTAGCCTATCCGCTGTCCAAGGAACGCACGCAGCTGAGGCTGAGAAGCTTTTATTCCTGGATTTTCTTTTTCACCATGCTGTTTTCCGGCGGGCTGATCCCGGGTTATCTGCTGATACAGAACCTGCACCTGATGGATACCATCTGGGCGCTAATCCTGCCTATGGCGGTGCCGGTTTACAACATCGTGCTCATGCTGAATTTTTTCCGGGGTATTCCCCATGAGCTGGAGGAGGCTGCCCTGATTGACGGTGCAAACCAGTTCCAGACCTGTTTCCGGATTTATGTGCCCTGTGCCAAGCCGTCCATTGCGACGCTGACCCTGTTCTGTTTTATTACTCATTGGAACAGCTACTTTGATGGATTGATTTTTTCCAATTTCCCGGAAAGCTATCCGCTGGCTTCCTTCCTGTATACGGTGGTGGTGCAGCGGGATATGAGCCTTTTGAGCATGGAGCAGATCAGAGAGCTTTCGCTGGTGGATGACAGGACCATCCGCTGCGCGCAGATTTTTATTGCGCTGATTCCCATTATGCTGATTTATCCGTTTGCCCAGAAGTATTTTGTAAAGGGCATGACGGTGGGATCCGTGAAGGGCTGAGTGCTGCCGCCCGCAGCCATTGTTTCATGGGAAAGTGCCGGGAACGGAGGAAAAAGGTAACTGTGAAGGTACGAAGCAGTTACGGAAACGGCGCAAAGGCAGCTGAAATGAGATTACATACCGGGAGAAGGATTTTATAATGAAGCTTACCAGACTTTTAACACAGAATTTAGATAATCCCATTGGCCTGGGATGTACAAACCCCTGCTTTTGCTATACCCTGCAGTCGGAGGAAAGGGGCAGCAGGCAGACTGCCTGTCAGATACTTGCCGCATCCTCACCGGAGCTTCTGGAGGAAGGATGGGCCGATCTGTGGGACAGCGGAAAAATGCAGGAAGAAAGAAATTATGCCATTCCCTATGAAGGCGCGCCGCTTGCGTCCAGGCAGGAGGTTTTCTGGAA